>Ga0129307_1002160_pt1 | contig 16868 bp, 13 predicted proteins | sample P1105metagenome_FD_94437 | JGI IMG/M metagenome (GOLD analysis project Ga0129307, IMG submission 94437) | Capybara group fecal microbial communities from Wisconsin, USA - P1105 metagenome | ecosystem: Host-associated > Mammals > Digestive system > Large intestine > Fecal | place: USA: Wisconsin... | reverse complement strand
CATCAGTTACAGCATCAGCCGATGTTCCTAGCCCCCCACCAGGCTTGTGAAATGTGATTGTCTTATTTGCAACACCTTGGCCATAAGAGTCCATCAACATTCCTGAAAAAGACCCGTTTTGAGCCACTTCAGTTTCATTAACTATAATAAATGTAGCTACATCATTATTATATTGATATAAAAAGACACCAATACATACGACAAAAACCAAAAGTAAAGCAATTAAAATATAACTTTCCCTTTCCATTCAATCACCTTACTATTATATTGGATTAAATTTAAAATAAAGTTAACTTTTTTTGAACTTTCTCACTTTCAAGTTCACGGATTGCACCACGAGCGACCCACTTACTTGCTTTATTATCTATTTCTAAAATTTCATAAGCTATTTTAAGTGCTTTTTTGTTATTTTCCGCACTGGATTTGCCAATTTGCCTTAATGCCCAATTAACAGATTTCTTAACAAAATTCCTATTGTCCTTTGAACCTTCCTTAATTATTTCAAAGTATTTATCAAAACCAGAATCCTTATTGTGAACTGCAAGTACTGCTATCAAACTAAAAGCCGTTCTTTTGACAAACTCTTCATCGGAATTGCACCAAACGAAAATATTATCAATAGCTTTGGGGATGAACCTTAAGAGATTAATGCAAGCCTGATCAACCAAATCCCATGAATAGAATGTATTCACCCAGTCATTTAACTGAAAAGAATCAACCTTTTCCGGTTCTTCAACAAGCGTTGCTAAAAGATATGTTTCATGATATCCATGATCCCAAAGCTTTAATGCCAAATCATGATTTTTACCGCATTGTTTAGCGATTTTTCTAATTTGTGGCAATCTAAGCCCATAACTTTTAACATAAGTGATTCCAAATTTTTTCATGTTTTGGGCAAAATCAACATCAGATAAATCTTCAAATTCCTGAATAATTTGATTAAATTCCATTTTAATCATTCAATAGCTTCGCGGACTTTATCAACTGCAATTTGTTTTTTTGCAGGATAAGCGGCAATTTTCACTTTAAGATGAATAGAATCTCCGGAGTCGAGGATTGTCCATTTTTCATCAAAAGCATCAGCCTTGTCAAATCTTAAAAACCAGTTTCCTTTTTCATCAATTTTACGCTCTAAATCAGCGTTTAGTTTATCCAAATCTGTCCACTCTAAAAGTGTGTTAAAAAAAGTCTTTGTGTATCTCTTTTTAGATACTACGCCGGATAAAATTATTATCTTATCCTCCAGAATTCCTTCAGCCTCTTCGGCTTCGATTTCAGCTTCGGGAAGAATATTCAAAATAGCCTGAGATATCTCATCAACACTTTCATTTTCATAAACAAAAGCTCTAAATTTAATATTATGAATCATTTTAATCAAAAAAGAATGAAGAAAAATTAGATTTTTCTTCTTCTAGCTTGTTCAGATCCTTTTCCTTTAGATTTGATTCCACGTCCTTTGTTACCAGCACTAGTTAAGCCTCTTAAAGCTCTGTTAGTGTGTTTTTTGGAGCAAATCCAATTGATTTTCTTATCGTTAATGATAGAAGGACTATTAGGATCTACTAAAATTACTTCGTAATATTTATATCTTCCGTCAGCCCATACCCAGTAAGAGTTTAACACTTCTAAGTTAGGGTATTTTTTAGCTACACGTTCTTCAGCAATTCTTTGAATAGATTTTGCTTGGGTAATTTTGTTTACACCCATTCTTTTAGGTTTACGACCGTTGAAGTGACGAGTTTTTCTTCTTCCACCACGTCTTACTCTGGTTCTTACTAAAACGAAACCTTTTTTAGCTCTGTAACCTAAACTTCTAGCTCTGTCGAGTCTAGTTGGCCTTTCAATTCTTTGAACTGCTTTTTGCTTTCTCCATTTAGGAGCTCTTTCCCACATGAGTTCACGTACGTAGGACTCATCCGGGTTTTTCCATGCGTCTCTAATATATTTATACATAAATAACACCTTTTTGTTCAGCCACTAGGGCCACATCCATATGGGAACTTATCCCAAAAAAAGTATTTTAAACTGTTAAAAAATAACAGTAATAAAATATTTTATTTTGTTTATTTATAAATGTATCGCTAAATTAAACTAATTTTAAATAATTATATAACTTTATAAAAATAAAGATGATATCATGAAAATGCCTGACGAAATAGATTCAAAATTACTTGCACCATGCGGGATAAATTGCATCAGCTGTGAGAGATATCAAAATCCCTGCGCAGGATGCCTGATCAGTGACGACGGTAAAAGCAAGGCCAGCTTGAAATGCAAAATCAAATCCTGCTTTGATTCCAAAAACTTCAGCTATTGCGGACGCTGCAGTGAGTTTCCATGTCCCCTCATGAAAAAGCATTCCAAAAAATATCTAAAAAGACACAATTTGAATACACTGGACAGCGCCAAAAGAATTAAAACTACCGGCATCGGACGCATGATGGCACAGGATAGGGAAAGATGGTCATGCCCGAAATGCGGAGGAGTTGTGAAATTCCAAACTAAAGAGTGCAGCGAGTGCGGATTTAAAGTTGATTAAATTAAAATTAGATTCCATATTTTAATTGACAAGGTGTTCATTGTTAATTTTAAAAAGAGCTTGCATCAAAATTATGGCATTAAGTAATAAAAAAGTATTTTGAAATTACTGAAATGTATATGAAAAATTAAAAATAAGTAGTTTAGGAGAATTAACTCCTAACATTTAAATTCAACCCGACACCATCACCAACTCGCCAGTGGTTGGGTCTTCATAGACTTTACCGACTTCATTGTATCCACTGTCTTCGAGTCCCCCGGCATCAGTGTAGTTTTGAGTGAATGTATCCGCTGTTGAAACATCCTGAGTGGACTGGCTTTGAGTAATCATGTCAGGATTAGCAGATAATGCCATGATTGCAAAAATTAAAAAGCCTAAAGCAAGCACAAGCATTGCATCTGAAAGGTTGTTCAATCCGCTCATTGGATCATCATCTATGGATTCTGAAATCCTCCTTCTTTTTCTAAGCATCAAATCACCATCTGTTTATAGTTTCAAGTTCCGCTTCAGCAACAGTCTCAACATCAATCAGCTCTGACTCATACCATTGCTTCTTATATTTGGAAATCAAATATGAAAGAGCCCCAATGGTCAAACCTGTCACGGTTGTATCGAATGCAATTGTAAGAGATTGAGCAAGGGTTGCGATGTCTCCAGTTCCAAGCGCTGCAAGACCCGGACCTAATGGAATCAATGTACCTAAAAGACCAAGACTTGGACCTACACGAACCAGTATGTCAGTTTTGTTTGTCTTTTTTATTAATCTTGTTTCATTAGCTGAAATCAATTCGCTAGCCAATGCCTTTCTTGCATCAGGACCTATATCATAATTATCCGCAATCCTGATTAAAACTTCTTTTTGATAATCAAACAAATCGCTATCATTAATTTCTTTTTTCATCTGTTCTACATTGTTTGAAAATGAAACACGCCTTACCAAATCCTCTAAATCCTTAGATTGTATTGGTTTTCTTGAAATACGTTCATTAATCAATCCTCCAAATGCCAATATAACAATGACAATCGAAATGACAAGCAACACTATGACTGGTGTCAACAGGCTTTCTGAGAGTATGTGAATTAATGAAGTTAATGTTTCAGTTCCCTGAATTATCATGAATTTCCCCCATTAAAATCATTTATAAGCACACCAATGACCAAGACAACAATAATAGCTATAATAACGTAAATCAACTGATATGTAGGAGTCAATATTAAAAAAGGAGTGAACATCTTGTAGTCAAGAACCCTTGTGGAATCATATGTCAAACCGAATATGAAAATCAATATTGAGTATAAACACATATATTCCATGATTATTACAGAATATCGTCTTTTTACATGGTGCAATAATTTTGAAAGTTGATAGACAACAAATAATATAATAAATACCAATAAAGAATATAAAATCATCTCAAAAATGCTTAGATTCGCTTGGGAAGAGAATAAGATTGTTGAGATTAAAAATATCGCTATGATTATATATAATGGTCGCTTTAAATTATCCTTTTTTGAGCAATATAACATCAATATTACAATTACTGCAAAAATCAAGAAAAATAAATAGCTAAAATAATCAATCAAAAATGACAATGGACCATTTAGATAAATCGAGACATTTATTAAAGCGAAAGTTATAATTGAAGATGCAAGAGATATTGCAATTAATCTTAGGTTATCCATTTTATTATTTCCTAAAAGTAAAGCAATATTGCCCGTAAACAATACCAATAGTACCAGCAAATATCCTCCAATTAAATCCATTATAAAAACCCTATATTCCTTATACAATTTAATATTGAACCATATAAATATATAAACATATCGTAATGAATATTTAAAAAATAATATAATTGAGTTTAATTATTTTAAATGACTAAAAAAAGAATAATAATTACCTATTAAAAATTTAGATAAAAAATTTTGACTGAATAATAAAATAAAATAATATAAAAAGAATAAAAATTTACAAGATGATTTCAAAATCATATTGTAAATTAATCCTCAATAAGTTCATAGTAAGAACCTTCAGCGCAGGACTTGCAAACCGGCCTTCCGCCGATTAGTTTATGGCGGCCATCGGATACCTTTTCACCGCAAACAGAACAGAATGCAGTTGTATAAGGCTTGCCCGGCATGTCGCCTAATGACAATTCAATCTTAACCTTATCCACTTTAAACAGTTCTTCAGGAGGAGTTCTTCTAAAACGAGCAATCATCTCTTCTTTAGTTTCCTCATCCTTGAATTTCTTATTTGCATCAGCATCTGTAATTCTTAAAGCCTCACCAGTTTCCTGGTTGTAGAATGTTGCTGCAAATTTACCGTAATACATTTGCTTTAAAGTTCTTTTACCCATTGAACAGCCTGTTACTGACTGAACTGCATCAGACATGCAACGGTCAATTTCTAAAAATACGATTAAATTTTTATGCCTTTGATTTAATGGCATTCCAAGCAATTCAAGACCATACATTGCCAGTTTTGTTCCGATTGCAATTCCACCACAGATATGTCCATGAAATTCTGCCGCTTTTGCCAATTGTTCATCATAATCTTGTTCATTCATTTTATCACATCACAAATCTAATTTTAAATCTGTTTTCATAGGTACACATACTTTTCTTTTATCATCCAATTCTATAATTTTAACATCAATTGAATATGCTTTTTTTAGGTTTTCCTCTGTAACTACATTGTCCGGACTTCCAAAGTCAATGAACTGTTTATTTTTCATGATAGCAACTTTTGTTGAGCTTAAAAAAGCATGATCCGGAAAGTGTGACGACATTATAATGGAAAGTCCGCTTTTTGCCAGATTGTCTATGATTTCCAATAATTTAATTTGGTTTCCGAAGTCCAGATGTGAAGTCGGCTCGTCTAAAATCAATATATCCGGCTTTTGACACAATACCCTTGCAAGAAATACCAGCTGCCTTTCCCCACCGCTTAAATTTGTATATTCTTTGTCTTTTAAATATTCAATTCCAAGAGTTTTTAAAGCTTCTTCAGCAATTTCAACATCCTCATCCTTAGGAGAGTCAGTCAGGTTAAGGTACGGTGCTCTTCCCATCAGGACAACATCAAATACCTTAAATGGAAATGACGGAACATGCGATTGGGGAATATAACCAATATGTTTTGACACTTCCCTAAAGGATAATTTCTTAATATTATTGCCATTGATTAGAATATCTCCCGAATCAATATCCTGCAATCCGTTGAGACATTTGATTAATGTTGTCTTTCCAGTCCCATTTGGACCCAAAATACATAATACATCCCCTTTATCGATTGAAAAGCTGATATCTGAAAATATTACATCATCATTATAAGAAAATGATATGTTTTTCACTTCGAAGAGTCTATTTTCTATGACCATTCGGAATACCCCCGTTTAAGTAAGTATAGGAATATTGGAACTCCAATAATGGCCGTGAGTATTCCAATTGGAATTTCAATAGATATCACTGCTCTAGAGATGTTGTCAATTAACAGCAAGAAACTTCCCCCTAAACTTAGCGATGCAGGAAGTAAACGCCGATTATCAGGACCTACAATCATACGAGTCATATGAGGGATGATTAAACCAATCCAACCCACAATACCACTTATTGAAACGGCAGCTGATGTCAGCAATGTGCATCCTGCAATAATGAGCAATCTGATTCTTGATGGATTCAAACCCAGAGACTGCGCTTCCTCATCACCCATTGCAAGCAGATTCATATGCCATCTTAAAAGCAGAAGTATTGCAAGACCTATTATTACGGGTATTGCTATCATCAGTAGTTTTTCAACATTAATTGAAGCTAAAGACCCCATAAGCCAGTATACGATTTCAGGCAACTTATCATCGGGATCCGCTATGAATTTTATTGCAGATATCAATGCATTGAAAAATGCCGATATTGCAACTCCGGACAATACCAGAACAAGTATCCCTCCAGCCTTATAAGTCCTTGATATCAAATAAGTAATCGATACTGAAATTAAACCAAAAACAAATGCGAATATTTGAGTTATGATATTGGCTCCGCTGATTAAAATAGCAAGAGCCGCTCCAAATCCTGCACCATTAGATACCCCAAGCAAATCCGAGGATACAAGAGGATTTTTGAATATGGATTGAAATGCAGCGCCTGAAATCGCAAGACATGCTCCGACAACAATAGCTCCGATAATTCTTGGAAGCCTTATTTCAAATACGATTGTCGTTATTGTTGATGAAACTTCCAATTGCGGAAATATTGGACACAATAACGTTTTTACAACATCGATTGGACTGATTGGATATCTGCCAATGAGAAATGATGCGAAAAATACGATTATTGGAAAAAAGATTAAAAGCACAATACTCATAATCTCTTTTGTTTCTTTATCCATTTAAATCCCTATAAATCTGACTCTTTAAGTCCTGAATCAAGTAAAATTTGTTTTGCCTCTTCATCGCTTAAATCAATATGATAGAAGTTAGAGTAGAATTCCTGAGTTGCATCCACCATATCAATGTCCTTGTAATCTTCAGGATATACTACTTTTGCAGTCCATGGAACTCCTATAATCATGTTTGCCCCAACCGGCCTGTCAAACCATTTAAACGGAGATTGAGGAGATAAATACACTTCCTTGTTTTTAACCGCATCAATTTTGCCCCAATTGGAGTCGTTATAAACGCTTGCATAAAATTCAGGGTCATCAGTGATGATTACATCCGGATTCCAACTGATTACCTGTTCCATTGAAACCTGGACTCCTCCGGTCGTATTTCCTTGGCCAACGGAATCCGCAACATTAACGCCCCCGACCAAGTCAATCAGTTGCCCATGGGTTGAATGTGAAGGGTTTGTTTGAAGTCCATCATCACCACGGGCATAATAGACCGTTTTCCTATCAGCGTCTGACAATTGGGATTCCCTTTCATGAACCATGTCCAGATACTTATTGTTGAAATCGTTTAATTTCTTTGCTTCATCCTCTGCCCCAACAACTTCGCCTATGAATGTTATGGAATCACCTATATTCTCAACATTTGTAGTGTCATTAACAGCAATTACCGGAATGGTTCCGAATTTTTCCTGGCGTTCTTGAACAGTTGACAAATCGCCATCTCCACCTTCATCAATGGATTCTATGACAATATCAGGTTCGGATGCGATGAACTCTTCATAACTACCATCCTGAGAACCATACCAGCCGCCAACAACTGGATAATTCTGGTATTGGCTTGGAACATATTTCAATTCGTCATCCGTCCATTGGAAGTTGACCGCTTTTAATTTATCCGGCGCAATCATGTACAAAACAGTGGTCATTGGAGGACTAGTTGCAACAACACTATTAACAGAAGCGGGTATTTCCACTGACCTGTTAATCATGTCAGTGATATTTCTTGATCCTTCAGTTTCTACAGTCGAAGGAGTCAAAAATAAATGCGTTGCAATGCCCGCTACTGCTAAAACAATTAATAATAAAATTATTACTTTTATTTTCTTTTCCATATTAAATCCCCAAACATATATTACGATAAGATTATATATTCACTAAGTTATTTAATAATTTTTCTAAAATATTAAATTTCATATAAAACATCATTAAAACATTCTAAAAACTAATAAATATATATTAAATCAACTAAATTAAATAAAACATCAATATGAACTTTATTTTAAGCTAACAATAAAATATTATCGTTGATAATTAATTACAAAAAGATTTAGAAAACTCAAGATATATTGTTCAGCGAAAACCATTTGCATATTGTAAAATTGTGGTGGTTTAAATGAATAATCAGTCAATAATATTAATAGTTAATATGACATCCCTATTTTTAAATGTATCCGAGACCAACATTAACAGTTTTTAATATGAAAAATAGCTTTTAAGATTATTGGGATGTATATGAAAAAAACAAAAGAATTCATTTTGAATTATTCTTATTAGGAATATTAAAAAAAAATAGAATAAAAAGGGATTATAAAATCCCTAGTTTAAGTTTATTTTCTGCGATATAATGGAACTATGCAACATAACAATGCCATTGCTAAAATGGCTATAGGATTACCAGTAGGAAGCAACTCATTAGCTGCACTAACCTCATTATTATTGCCAGAACCTGAATCGTCTCCACTTACAGTTATAGTTGTATCGAAATAGTTATCCGGTTCCATGATGGAATCATCTGAAGTTACTGATGCAAAGATCATTTTGGTACCTGCTTCAGTAGCAAGGAATGTTAAAATGACATCTTGGGCCTCACCTGCGCCAAGGAAACCAAATTCAACTACATATCCTCCATCATATGAAGATACTGCATATCCACCATCATCAACTAATATGAAACTGCTGTCTGGGTTTTCTAAAAGATCAGTGAATGAGACTCCCGCTTGAACATTATCGGCAGGATAGTCCCCCCAGTTGATTACAGTGACTTTAAGCCTGAAAAGATCACCCACTTTGACCTTATCAAGAACATCTACTCTTATAGCAATACTAGTTAAATTCTCTGATGACTCATCGTCATCCTCTCCGGATGCTGTTAAAGGTTCGATATCATCCTCACTAGTGAGTTCAATATCTTCACTATTATCAACTGCTAATTCCTCAACATCAGCAGTGTCTTCTGCCACTACAGTACTAACTGATACTATAAATACCAATATTAGTAATGTGGCAAATAGCTTATTTTTTATTTTCAAATTAAATCCTCCAAATTTTTTAATCACGAACAATTAAACAAATCAACACCAAATATACCAGATTCAAAAAAAAATCAAAATATACCTACCAATCAACTTATTATTATCCCAATAAAATATTTTGTCAATATTTAAAAAAAAAAACACAACAAATATTCTATAATAATTGTTTTTAAAAAATTATATATAAAATTATTCATAAAATATAAAAAAAATAGGTTATTTTAACATATCAAGCATTATCTTCATTGTTTTATTCATGATATTCCAGTCATATTTAAATAATTTAAAAAAAAACTTTATAAAAAACAGATTATTGGAAAAAAAGAAAATTGGGAGTTTTATGACACTCCCCTACGCATTCAAACTGGAATTTCACTATCCGGAACATTGTATGTGAATGTTGCTTTAAATGTTCTTGTAGAATCAGACAGAGACCCTATTGATATTTCAATTATGTTGCCTGAATCTTCATAGTTATTAACGTCAAATGTAAATAATCCAACACCATTAACAACATCGAATCTGACTTCGACTTCTTTTTCAGATGCCCGATTCAATGTAGCATACATGTCAAACTCTGAAAGATTTGAAGCCACTTCACCATTCTTATAAAATACGATGCTGTAGTTGCCCGGTGAATTGTATGTGAGATTATTGAATCTTATTGCTGTTGTGCTGATTCTAGGACACATTGTTCCATAACCTACAACGCCAGTATCATAGTCCCAGGTTACCAAGTCATTTATACCATACCAGTTTGGACCCAATTTTAATCTTTCATCAGGGTTAAGCAATCCCCCACCATATATTCCTTCAGGATTTGCGCTCAATTCGCCTAGAATCATCATGCTCGGACCTCTTGCATTTCTATAAATTGCATTATCGGTAACAACAGGTTCAACCACATTTGGAGCCAAATCATAAGGCGCATTGAATCTGATTCCTTCCAAAACATTATCAGTTATTGTGTTTTGAGTTATTACAATGCCTGTTGAGTAGTTGGCATCAAGAGAAATTCCCAAATGATTCCATGCAATGTGATTCTGATTTATTGTGACGTTTACTGCTGAATTGTTTAGGAATATTCCATAGCCTGATGGACCTTCAGGCACTTCTAAGGTATACCGGCCTGTGGAGTCTGAAATCTCATTGTGAGTAACTTTAGTATTGGCAACCCCAAATCCGTATTTAATGCCGTAATTATTTTCCCTTAACGTATTATAATCAATATTCAAGTCATGAGAATATTCGGCAAATATTCCACTTTCAAATAATGAAATTGAATTTCCCAATATGTTCACATAAGATGAATTGGAGATATGGACACCATGTCCCGGCAAATAAACAGACCCGTTAGCATAACTTTCAATTTTAGATTCATCCAAATGATTTAAGATGGAATTGCCTATCAAATTCACGCTGCTCGTATTGATGATGTCAACTGCATCACTTGAATTTCCGCAAATGACAAAATTACTAATCGATACAGTATCAGACACTATTTTTAATGCAGGACTATTTAAAGGAGCATTCAATATAGTTTTATCTTTAGAATAAATATTTAAACTGTTATTGATTGTTAATGAGATATCAAAGTAATAATCTCCTAAGAATTCAACATAAGCCCAGATAGGAGCATTGTCTAAAATATTTTGAATTTCAGAGTTTGGCAAATCACTATCCACAAATACAATGCCAGTTTCATTAGAAATGGTCACTGTGCTTGTTTTAGATGTTGATTTAATTTTATCAGTGCCAGCATAGCTCATAACTATTTTAAATGACTCTCCAGTTTGATTTGCGAAATCTATTTTGATTTTACCGTTATCGTCAGTGCCCTGTGAGAATTCATTGCCATTAACAGAATAGGAAATTGTCTGATTTGCTAGAGCATTGCCGGAACCATCTTTTAGAGTGATTGAATAATCTATTGGCATATCCTTTGAGAAGGTTCTGTTATAACTTTCAATTACACTAGCTACACGTTTGCTGACAATTATGCTGCCAGTGGCTTTAGATGCCTTATAGATGTTAGTGCCCGCATAATTAACATTTACAGAATAAGTCTTTTCAGTGGAAAGAGTTAAAGAAAGGCTAACCTGGCCTTTGCTATCTGTAGTTTTGGCGTAAGTTTTGCCGTTTACTTTAATGGTCAGTTTTTGTTTTGCAATGGCCTTTCCCTCACCAGTCTTTAAGGTTACAGTATATTTGTCTGCTTCATTTGAAAACATTGAAACTGTAGGGGCAGTAATTTTAGTGGCTGTTTTAGCTACTTTGATATTGCCTGTTGATGAAGCCTTCTTGTATACATTATTTCCAGCGTAACTTGCAGAAACCTTGTATGATTTTAAAGAGCTGAATTTGACATTGATACTGGCCTGACCTTTACTATTGGTGGTTTTGGTGTAACTTTTGCCATTTACTTTAATAGTTACCTTTTGATTGGCTATTCCATTAGAATTTTCATCTTTTAAGGTTACTGTGTAAGCTTGAGATGTATTTGGAGGAATAGTGACTGTTGGAGTAACTAATTTAGCTGTCCTTGATGAATACTTAACAGTTATTTTATTGGATTTGGAAACCGCTTTGTATTTGTTGCTTCCTTTGAATGCAATTTTAATGGTGTAAGTCTTTTTGTCTTGGCTGAACTTCAAATTAACCTTTGCAACACCCTTGCTATTGGTGGTTCGAGTGTAAGTTTTGCCGTTTACTGAAAATGTGACTTTTTGATTTGCAACAGCATTGCCATTTGCATCCTTCAAAGTAATGGAGTAGTATTCTGCCCTATTCGGAATCATATTCAAATTGGAGGACATGATTTTAGTAGCGGTTTTCTTAACAGTGACCTTTGCCTGGCCGCTGCTTTCAAGGTAGGACTCATCGCCTGCAAATGAGACAACAGCATCATAGGTTCCCTCTTTTGTAAGGGAAATTGCAAATTTAGCCTGACCGTTACCATCGGTTGTTTGAGTGTAATCCTTTGAGTTGATTGTTAATGTCAATGTTTTATTTGCAATAGCATTGCCCTCCTCATCACTGAGATTGGCTATTAACTTTTCGTTGGATTTTAAGTAAGTGTTTAAATTGGCCACAGCAATTGTTGTGTTTGATATGAGTCCAGGAATGTCTGAATCATTAACGTTGAATGTTTTTGACACTTTAATATCAATGTGAGCATTTGGTGTGGGTGAAACTGCAGTTATCACATTGCCTGTTTCTTTAAAGTTTTCATTAAATTCCACAGTTGCAGTACCGTTTTTCATCCAAACTGTTTTATAAACATCACCTTCCTGAGGAGTTGCACTATTTCCATTTTTGTTTAAGTAAAAAGTAATAGGAACAGAGCTTAATTCGGATGCTATCTCCCCATTACCATTAACAATTGAAATTGAATAGACTCCCTTTTTAATCTGAGTAATTTCTGTTAATTTGAGCAGATATGGACCTGTTTTATACCAACCTACTTTTGGAGCAATATATAGATTAGGACAACTGATCATGTTGTTAACGTCAAACATGTACTGCATGAACATTATGCCCTGATGACCATAGTATTCTCCGTTACCGTCCCCAACATAGACATAGACATCGTTTTCAGCATCATAGTTATATTGTCCTATTGCTGAACCTGCTCCCTTATATTCATAAACTTGGCTCCACACCGGCCTATCCAAATCACCAGTGCCTCCGCCACCGTAATTAACCATATAGTTGTTGTTAATTACCTCCAATTTATCGGCTTCCATATTGTTGATATCATTGATATTTTTTGCATGGAAATCATTGAATATATCCCATTTAAGGTTTTGGTTGAAGAAATTGCCTTTGATTTCGATTCTAGTAATATTATTATCCACATAAACTCCGTTATTTGTATTAAATGCAATGTAATTGCTTAAAATGTAGATGTATTTAGAGGAAGTTAATTTGATTCCCTCTAGATTTTTGGTAATGTTGTTGTCGGCCATTACTAGATTTTGACCGTCTCCAGACCATGAAATTCCAGCAACAGTATTTTCAGACACGTTGCTTGAGATTATCTGAATGTCATTTGAATCGGCAATGAGAATACCGTTTTTAGAGTTTATGCTTGTAGAATCTTTTACAGTGACATTTTGAGAGTTTTTAATCTTCAATCCAGTGTTAGCATTCATGAGGGTCACGTTTTCTATTTGGATATTTTTTGCATTCTCAACCCTCAATGCATCTGTATAACCATTATTTGATATTTGGCAGTTCCTTACAATAACATCAGATGCACCACTAATAAGGATTCCATAATCATCGTCCTCATCAACCATACCATTATTGATGCTGAATCCATCAATAACAGTTCCACTAGCTTCAGGGGATATGTAAAAGATTCCTTTAAATCCTGATCCCTGCGTATTTCCCGGACATACACCCATTGTTGTTCCGATATTGCTTATTATTGTTAATTGTTTGTCTACAACAAAATGACAATGCACATAGCTAGTTCCATTAATTATGATCGTGTCTCCAGCATTTGCATTATTTATTACCTTTTGAATAGTAGGATTTGTCATTTCGTTGTGCCCATCTTCAGAATTAACAATATAAGTTTGCGGTTCAGATAATATAGAATCTTCTGAAGCAGCTAATTCATTATCGAATTCATCATTAATTTCCAATTCTAAATTTGATGAATCCACCGTTAAATTATCACCATTATCATCAATAGCTGCAACCGTTCCCATCAGCATCATTGCAGCTAAAATAAATGAAAATGATATTAGAATTTTATTAGTTTTCATAGTTTTCCCACAGTTTTTTATTTCAATGTATATTTTTATAACAATCGTAATATTTAATATATTTGGTTTAATCTGGAAAAATAAGCTCAATTAAACAAATTTATGAAAATGATTTGAACTTAAATTCAACTTGCTATTAAAAAATAAGTGAAGTGTGGAAAAGATTACACACTTTTAAAATAATTATTTTTTAACAGTCAAAGTTGTTTTAACTTGATATTTTAAGTATTTCACAGTTATAGAGTATTTTCCAACTTTCAGGTTCTTAAGGCTAACAGTAGCCATTCCTTTCTTATTAGTGCTTGCAGCATATGTTTTGCCTTTAAGTGTGAAGCTGATTTTTTTACCAACAATGGCTTTACCGCTAGAAGTTTTTAGACTAGCGGAATATTTAATAGTTTTCGCTTTTTTCTTTGTGGCACTGCTTGCCTTTAAGACATTTTTAATGGTTATTGTATTTTTAACACTGTATCCTGCATAGGTTGATGTTACTGTGTATTTTCCAGGAGTGAAATCAAAAGTTTTAGATGCATATCCATTGCCGGCTGTTGTCACCTTATAAGAGGTTTTGCCCACTTTCATTACAACAACGACTCCTTTTCCAACAGGTTCCCCATCTTCCCCAATTGCCTGAACCTTAAATGTGACTTTTCCACTATAGTCAACGATGACATTTTTATTGTTTATTATCCTTTTTACAGGAGCTTGGGGTTTATTTAAAGTAATGGATTGATTATCAATCCGTGCCGTAATCGAACTGCCGGAAATGACAACAGTTTTTGAAATTGTTCCATTTTTGATGGATAAACTATCCCCATTTGATAAGCTAGCTTCAAAAATCGGCAATGACTCAGTATCCTTTAATTTTGAAATGATCCCATTCTTGTTGGCAACTTCATTAAAACTAATTATAACATCTGCCTTTTGAGATAATGGAGTTGCATTTTCAAATTTCATTATAATCCATGTGAATTCATCTGAAACATTGAAATTGAAAAACTTGCCGAAATCAGGATTGTTTGAACCCCACCAATTATTTGAAAATGAAATTTCATCCCATGTGCTGTTAAATATTGTATAACCATCAGCATCATAATTTGAGAAGAATATTGAATTTGAAACCGTTGTGCTTCTTCTGGCCATCATGGCTCCACCGTTCCCGCCGGCAACATTGTTTTCAAAAACAGATCCGATAACAGTCATGGTTCCCTTATTATCAATGGCCCCTCCATTTACATCGGCTTTATTATTGGTGAAGTTTGAATTGAAGATGTTTAATTCACCACCATTATCAATAGCTCCTGCACCATATGCCTGATTATCATCAAATAAAGAAGTGTAGATTTTTAAAGTTCCACTTGAATCAATGGCCGCACCATAACTTTTAGCATTATTTGATATGAATCTTGAATTACTGATGTTCACTTTGCCGTTAGCTATAAAAATACAGCCCCCCTCATCAGCACCTGTGTTAAACTTAAATAGACAGCCATCTATTCCAACATTGCCTCCACCAACTGAAATTGCACCGCCTTTACGTGTAATCTGGTTGCTGGCAAATTCACAATTAGCAATTTTCAATTGTTTAGTAGAATAGATAACTCCAGCTTCTGAAGCTTTATTTAAATTAAATTTAGAATTGCTAATGTTTGCGGCCACATCAGTGTAAATAACTCCACCGAATTTGGCCTGATTGGAATTTGCCTGCAAATTATCAACAGTTAATTGAGCATCATTGTAAATTGCACCGCCATACATTGATGCCTTATTGCCATTTGATTTGGAGCCATATATTGTTAAAACGTTTTTATTATACAATGCTCCGCCATTTGCAGCATCATTTGAATTTAAATTAACATTATTCAGCAATAAGGTTCCTTTATTGTAACCTGCACCACCATCACTGGCAGAATTATGGCTAATTTCGGAATCTGTTATATTCACATCAACTCCATCATTGTAAATTCCACCACCATATTTGGCAATGTTATTGTTGATTTTTGCATTTGTTAATTTTGATGATAAAAATGCGAAATAAATTCCACCGCCAAATGTATCTGCAATGTTATTGGATACGCTAGAATCAGTCAATTCAAGAGATCCCTGATTGATATCGATTCCGCCACCACGTTCTGCAACATTATCGACAATTTGTGAATTTTCAACCGTCAATGTGGCTTTTGCTTCAACATATACTCCTCCGCCCCAGACAGCAGAGTTGTTTGCAACAAGACAGTTGCTAATCAATAAACTAAACTCAGAAACATAGAATCCTCCGCCCTGTTTTACACCGTTAGTGTTATTGGCAATTACAGAGTCATAAACTTCACAGATTCCCCAGCTTTTAATTCCTGCACCCAAATCACTGCAGTAATTTGAAATGACCTTTGAATTATAAACTTTTAAAAGACCTCGATTGTTATAAATCGCTCCGCCACGTTCCGCTGAGTTATTTGAAAATGTTGAGTTATATACAAGACATTCTCCCCAGATATTGTAAATTGCCCCACCTTCCTCGCAAACATTTTCTATGAAAGTGGAGTTTATAATCTTTACTGAACCCTTGTAGTTATTATTTTCAATTGCAGCTCCTGAAACGGCCGTATTTTTTTCAAATAATGTATTATATACTGTTAAATATGATTTATCATAACAATTAATTCCGCCACGTTCGGAATGAGTGTTGGATATGATGGAATCAACAATGACTAGATTACCATAATTTTCTATTGCCCCACCTTCATTAGCAGAATATCCGTTAGTTAACGTCACATTAATCAGGTTAACATTTATTTTCCTATTGATTAAAAAAATACCGGATTTACCACCGCCATCCAATACCGTATTTTTTGATG
>Ga0129307_1002158_pt1 | contig 16890 bp, 4 predicted proteins | sample P1105metagenome_FD_94437 | JGI IMG/M metagenome (GOLD analysis project Ga0129307, IMG submission 94437) | Capybara group fecal microbial communities from Wisconsin, USA - P1105 metagenome | ecosystem: Host-associated > Mammals > Digestive system > Large intestine > Fecal | place: USA: Wisconsin... | reverse complement strand
CCATCAAGTTCAACAAGCACTTTGGCGAAGACGTGTTCACCGTTCCGGAACCGGTTTTCCAGGAATCCACCGGTGTCATCCCGGGTCTCGACGGCCGCAAGATGAGCAAGTCCTACGACAACTACATCGACATTTTCCTCGAACCGAAGGCTCTCAAGAAGCGTCTCGGCAAGATCGTGACGAACTCCCAGGGCATTGAAGAACCGAAGGATCCGGATACCTGCAACGTGTTTAAGTTGTACAAACTCTTTGCAACTCCGGAACAGACCGAAGCACTCGCAGCACGCTACCGCGCAGGCGGCATGGGCTGGGGCCACGCCAAGCAGGAACTCCAGAACGTTCTCGAAGAACATCTCGGTGCCGCTCGCGAAAAGTACTTCTACTTGCTCGACCATACCGACGAAATCGAAAAGATTCTCGCTTACGGTAAGGAACGCGCCCGCGCCAAGGCCAAGGTCATGATGGACCGCGTCCGCCACTTGCTCGGAACTTACTAATCGTAAGTTCCTTGCGACTAGGGAAGGCTCCGCCCTCCCCAAATATGAGACCGAATCCGCTAGAATCTAACTGGAATATGACGGTTGGCGGATTCTCTCGCGATCACGCCTCGTTGATACGAGGCGTTTTTCGCTCACAGACCCTCCTTTTCCAAATGCTTGGAAATTACTAGGAGACAGCTCGGCTCTATTGTAAAATAGAACCTCCGTCTTCGCCTTGCTACCACCTAAAGGTGGCCATGTCCACATAAGCACTGAAGTGCTAAGTGGCCAAAGGTCGCAATCACGCCTAGTTATACTAGGCGCTTTTTGCTCACGGCGTAAGTTCTTTGCGACTAGGGAAGGCGCCGCCCATTTGCAGGACGCTGAATTACCCCCCGGGCTCTGTTTCGTACGATCCGGTCTTATCTCGATTTTGTTTTCGATAACCTGTTTCTAAGTTGAAATTTTTAGATGTCAAATGATTTCGCAATCCTTCCCGCATAATAAAGCGGCAAATTCACAAGCGTATATGGCTTGCGCGCCTTAGGCGTTTCGGATTGTTCAACGGATTTTGAACCGCTATAAAGACGCAAGGCGTAATCGATTCCGCTTTCTTCGATAAATGAATGAAGCGACCTAAGCGTTCCTGAAGATCCGCTTTTGACCTCTACTGGTACGATTTTTCCGTTCTGCACAATCATAAAATCGACTTCTGCATTTGATTGTTTTTTTTCGCGAACCCACAGAATCGGCTTTTGAAGCACATCATTTTGAGATGCTAAAAGTTCCTGCCCTACAATGTGTTCTGCAATCATTCCGTTATATGCGTCGCTCAATGGAATTCCGCTAAAATAAAGGTTTGTAAGACCAAGCGCGTAATTCAATAGTCCCGTGTCCAAGAACTGCAACCGAGGATGCAACTTGAAATTAGGGGCAAGAGGCAGTTCATGACCGCTTACAGGATATCGCAAGTACAAGAACATTGCCCGTTCGAGAATTCTAAGCGATTCGCCAACTTCTCGAGACTTGTAGTTTCCGTTTCCAAAGTGTTCGAACTTAATTCGTTTGCCGGTTTCGTAGGGTGAGGTTTCGATAACATGGCGAATAATATTTGCTTCAGAAAGCGTTTTAGCATATTTGGGAACATCATCTTTGTATGATGTAATTAGGGATTCATAAACAGGTTTTAGCTGGGCAATGTCACGCGTAGCGGCGTAACGTGAGACAACTTCGGGCATGCCGCCAATGAATGAATACAAGCTAAATAACGATTCAAGTTTGTTGTGGGCGATTGATGGAATTTCCTGCTCACGATACATTTTCAATGCAACTTTTTCTCCGGTGGCATCCAGAAATTCTTCGAATGTCATCGGGAAAAGGTAAAGGTATTCCACGCGCCCAACGGGAAAGCTGATTTTGTGGCGCTCCATCATCACTTCCAAAAGCGAACCCGCTCCAATTACATAAAGTTCGGGCATTTCTTCGTAAAAGTAACGCAGCATGGCTACTGCTTTTGGTGAATTCTGAATTTCGTCGATGAAAAGGAGTACTTTCGAACCTTCTACAACATTTTTTTCAAGACAAATAGCTTGGAATAAATCTTTAACAGACAGATCTCTTTCGAAAAGGTCGCTATCTGCTTTTTTTTCGAGATTTAATTCTATGAAACTGTCGAATTTTTTCCCAAAATCCCTGATTAAGGTTGTCTTACCGGTTTGCCTAGCTCCGCGTAAAATGAGAGGTTTTCTCCCTTCATTTTGTGCCCAATTAATCAATTTTGGGGTGATGGATCGATAAAATGCCATAAAACCTCCTTTTTATGCCAAATTCAATACATTTCCGTAAAGTCTATTTAAAATATAACATTTCATGTCATAAAGTCAAGGCATTTTATAGCGTTTTATGTTATAAAGTCAATACAATTTAAACTTAGCCAAAATATTCCTCACGCATGAATTTCTGTTATCAAAATTTTACGCAAAAGCATGTGAATATTTTGGTTCAAAATCGCCGCTCAAGTGTGTTAACAATATAGGAACCCCAAAAAGGAGGATTCCCAAAAACACAGCTTTATGGAGATTTGCAAATGGCAACAGATGAAGAAATCCTTTTTGAACAGGATGCAGAACCGAAAACGAAAGAAAACAAAATCACGACGCTCCGATTCAATTATAGGTTCTTCAACATTGAGATGCGGAGGCTTGAAGGCGGCTTTTTCATCGACAGAACAATGCTTTACAAGGCTTTCCACATCATCAAGGGCTGCAAGGAAATGGAACTTTCTAAGGAATTTATGGTTCTTTCTGAAAATCTGAAGAAATACCGTCGCTATGAATTGCCCGAATGCATTTCCGTATGGATTTGCAATTCGACTTGCCCTGCGCAAAGGGTGAAATCAGGGACGAATGGGGACTTTACAGTGACTATTCCCTAAAAAGGATACTGGACGAAAATAAGGTCGCAACTCCGATCTCGGAGAAAAATAAGTATATTGGCACTAAAGTGCAATATATGTCGCCTCGGTCCTATATCGGCAAAAGGTCTTGCCGCTGCGACTCTCGGCTTAATATATTTTCTTTAGCGTACCGAACTTCAAGAAGACCGTCGCGTCGAAGTAGTGAACGGGGCCGTGGATAAGTGGCTCTACTTGCTGAACCATGCAAAAGGGGTGGGTGATACTCATGTTCAGACGGCTCTCGACATGCTTGCAGACAACGAACCGATTGAAAAAATCGTCAAGTACTCGCATCTTCCTATGGAAAAAGTGCTTGAATTGCGTGACTCTCAGGCTACGTTCACTGCTGAAGTTTAGTTAGTTCGTCAACAAATCTCGGAACGGGATTTGAGCCACTTTTTTGCAATAAAGTAATTTTTAAGCGTTTTTTGCGCTTGCTTTTGGGCGTTTGGCAGAGCCAACTGCGGTTCATGGTCTGCTTGTATTTAACTACTTGATAGACAATGAATTATGAACGTTCTGCCGCTGCCGGACGCATCCCCCGCGATTCGCATTTCCTCTACAACAGTTCCCGGCACAGTGGCCGGGATGACACCGCTCGCCGCATTTACCCTCAGCGGAACACCTTTCCTTCACTATAAAGTGTGATTTAGCCCATATAATAAGACTTTTTTCACAGCTTTCGTTGAGAGCGGTCGTTGAGAAAACTATATTTTTTGCTGACAAAAATATTTTAGGGACTTTTTATGAGTAAAAATCCTTCATTTTGGGTGTTGTCGGTACTCCTCTTGCTGAGTGCCTCTTTTGGTGTTTCTTCTGCACATGCCGCAGACGATTACAAGTTCTGCGTTAAAGGTTCGGCTAGTACTAGTGAGACAAAATTATACTTAGGCCAGTATAAGACGTCCGAATCTAAGCCCTCCGAATTTGATACCTACACTTGCTATGATTATTGGTATTACGAAGCCGGCGGTCATAATCAAGAAGCCGGTTGGATATTCGATGATGCTTGGTCTCACATAAGTAATTGGCTTGATAAACACACTAACTATGCTTATATCTATGTTGTGAGCGACCTCGTATTTGCTGGGCATTCCACTACCAATGGTTCAACGACCTGTAACGAAAAAGATGAGAATAATGAGCAAATAAAGAACGCCTTTATGGGGAAAATGCTTGATTTGAAAGCTAAGTACAAAGCGACAATTGAAGCACGTACTTTTGATGATAAGGTATTATCCTCTACGGATCCGTTTAGAAAGATTTCGGGTCTTTGCTTTATCACACCTTCTGATACTGTCGCCGGATTTGTTCGTCGGCTTGCATATACATATAGCGGCGATAATGTAGATGCTTCTATAAAAAATTTATGGTTTGACGATGCCTATTTCGATGCTAATAACCCATACTTAACTGAAGGAACCGGTGTAGGTATTGTTGCGTCTGTGTTTGGAGATGCTAACACTAATTTTATTAGTAACAGCGGTGATACGTATGGAAATTCGACCATCAAGGTGACAAATTCTGAATTTCACGGGGGGCTGCTGGCGCTGTATTTGGTAAGGGTGGACGACGTATACCTTATGCTGTTGTTGAAAATGTCAAGGTTGTGGGGCAAAAATATGCCGGTGGTCTTGTCGGTTATATAGATAGTACTTATGTGGGTGATTCGGTTTCGATTTATGGTGCGAAACTATCCAATGTTGATGTTTCTGTTTCTGAGAGTGATGGTTATGCCGGTGGCCTTATCGGCTATATGGCAAATGGATATGCTCCAGAATTGATTCAGCTTTACATAAGAAATAATTTCATGAGAGGCGACATTACAGGGGCGACAGGTGCGACTTTGGGCTTTTTGATTGGTGGTTTAAATGATAGCACTAAATTCAATTATTATATAAAGGGCAACTATCACTTTGGTACAAGTGATGCTGACGCAAAGCGGATTATTGGAACGTTTAATGAAGGTGGATGGCGGAACCCTGATATAAATGTGGAAAACGACTCTACTAAATATGTCGGCAAGTATTCTGGTAATTTTATCGGTCGCAATTTCCGCAATGCTGTGACCGGTCTTGATGCAGATGGAGCCTTACGGTACGATCACAAGCCTATTCATGATATTACAAATGGCGTCAACTTTTACAATGGCGTTATTTCATCGGGTGATTTGAAAAGTAGGCGAATGGCCGCCGTTTTAAGTATGGACGCGGTCGTTTGGACTCAAATGGAGGGTAATGCCTGGACATTGGATGATAATGATTTCCCTATACAAGGTTATTACTCCGATGATGCTATTGTACCAGTGATTATTGATTTAGATATGTTTAAGCTTATTGCAAATCAAACACGGCTGAATGCTTTACAAACGGCTAACAACGGTTCTTATCCTTTGGAATATTGCAATGGCTACGCCAAAGAATGTATTAATCTTTATACAAATAAAGATGGATTCCTTGAGCAAGATGATATTGATTTTGTAAACGGACTTTTGCTTAACGACGGAACGGATAGCTGGAATAATTCTGACCCTTCTTATAATTTCGGCTCTTGGTTTGGCGGTTCTCCGATTGAATTCGAATATACTTCTACGGCGCCGAAAGACTATTTCTGCTTTGAAGAAAATAACAATGAATTGAAATTCTGGCAGGTCTTAAACGCCAGTAGCAGACCAACAGATGGAAGGTGTTTCGATATCTGGTATAACAAGAATGGCAATAATGATCCCAGCAATGATTTTTTTGCGGACGCTTATTCTTATGCTCAAAACTGGTTGAGCGAAGGCTCTGGGAGGTCCATCGTCCTGACCACGAGTATCGTGTTTGCCGGGTATGATACACAAGCGGATGCTTGTGCAAACGGTCTTAGTGCTTTCAGGGGCAAGTTCCTGACGCTTGGCGAAAATGACAGCCTCAAAAGCGAAGCTGGCAAGCGTTATACAATATCCGGGCTTTGCTACATCGCTGCTCCAAATCAAATAGAAAGTTTGGGATTTGTCTATTTTACGGACAAAACAGCGAATTTGACGAACGTCACTTTTGACGATGTTTACTTTGATTTAGGGACTAATGGACGCAATGTTGGTATTATTCTCGTCGATAATAACTCGGGCAGTTATTCGACGCATATAAGTGAAATGAGCGACATTAAAGATATTTCGGTGACAAATTCTGTGTTCAAGTCGGGGTCTGTGGCCGGTGCTGTTGCAAGTTCCGTTTTTGGCGTAAAGAAAGTTGAAAATATTGTTGTAGAAAATGTCACTGTACTTGCAGAAAATGCCGGTGGTGTTATTGGTGCTGCTACTGTCAAAACTTTAAATGTTTCAAATGTATCGGTAAGTGGGCTTACTGCAGTTCTTAATGATGGTTATTATCCTGCAGGCGGCATTATTGGCCAAATTTCAAGTGATGAACCTGAGATAACAATTGGAAATGTGTCTGTCGGCGGCACTATTAAGGGCGGTAATGCCGGTGGCATTGTGGGTAGTGTTCTTGCGTTTAATGGTCTTTCTGGAGGTTCGCTCAAAATTCAGAAATCGAAGGTTTTGGCAACAATTTCTTCTAATTCTGGTAATAAGAGTGTTGGTGGGCTTATCGGCTATTTGAGTGTACCTTCAAGTGGGGAGACTGTTATTGATGTTTGCCATAACTACGTGATTGGCGATCTTTCAAGTAGTGCTGATTTGCCTGGTTACTTGTTTGGCTTAACGGAGCGGAATGCAAGAACCAAATACATTGTACAGAATAACTACTATTATGCATTAAACGAGACCTCGACTATTTCTGGTTTCGGTGGCGATTTGTATTCTGGTAATAATAAAATCACGAGTGAATGGTGGAAAAATCCGGGAGGCACGACTATCACACTGGCCGCCGGCAGCACTATCGCCGGCAACTACCGCAATACGCTTTCGTCGCTCATTAATCCTGATTTTGATTTGTGCTATGATCGTACGAATTATTGCTATGATGCTAAAGGGAATCCGGTTCTCAACGGAAAGATTGCTGACGATCAGATGAAGAGCGCTTTCTTTGCCGCTGTACTGAATGAACATTCTACGAATGTGAGTGAAAAGTATTGGACGGTCAAGTCTGTTTACGGTGCGCCTGTAAACGATGGATTGCCTGTATTTGTGGAGGGGAATGATCGCCCGACTTACGTGGTATCCTTCAGCATTGACAATTTTGCAGCCAAAGCGGATGAAACTCAAAAGGCTTTTTTGCGTAATGTTCGTACGACAACTCCGACGGTTTATGTTGATCCCTCCCGCACAAAAATGCTCCTCTTTACGGACAACAATGGTAATCTTGCTCAGAATGATGTTGACTTTGTGAATGATCTTTTGGACGCATCTAGTTCTTGGATGGATGCGAATAACCAAACAGCTACTATAACTTCTACGGATGATTATGGTGACGACAACACTGTTTACACTTACACCTCGTCGCGTGAAACTCCGTACTTCTGCTTTGAAGAAGATGCTGAAAATAGTAACCAAAGTAATCCTGATAAAATACTGTATTTCAGTCAAGAAACTGTTGCTGATCCGCAACAAGATCCGGCTACAAATGGAAAAGTTTGCTTTGATTATTGGTACAATGACTATGCAGACCGTACGACTGGTACATCGCCCGATGCTTATGCCTTCGCACAAGAGTGGTTGAATAATAATAATGGTAGTAGTAGTGTAACGGGCACGATTGTTTTAACTACGAAAATCGATTTTGCAGGTCGCGATGGTAATGCTTGTAAAGACGACGTTAATGCGTTCAAGGGGCATTATTTGGAATTGGGTAAAAATAACACTATCAAGAGTAAGGATGGCGAGCGTAAGACAATTTCCGGTCTTTGCCACGTTTCTACCGGTGAAATTCGATTTGTCAATTTAGCTGACGAAACGGCGAGCTTAACCAACGTCGCTTTTGACAATGTTTACTTTAATGGTGAAGATGTCGGCATTTTGTCTGGCGAAGGTGCAAATAATGTTACTGTATATGTTAATTCGATTAAAGATATCTCTGTCGATAATTCAGAATTTAAGGCCAGCCAATCGGCTGGTGCCATTGCGAATTTCATCAGTGGTTATGGCACTACAGTCTTAGAAAATTTGTCTGTGAACAAGGTGAAAGTAACCGGAGATAAAGCCGCAGGTAGTATTATTGGTCGGATTTTTGCTGTATATAGCCATTTAACAGTTTCAAACGTATCTGCAAATGAGGCTACGATTGTTTCTAAAAATGGAACAAATGGACTTGCAGGAGGTTTGTTGGGTTCAGTCGATATCGCTGAATATGGTTTTAAACTTGCGGGCTGCTCTGTTGATGGGTCTGTTGAGGGCGATTTTGCCGGTGGACTTTTGGGATATCTTGGAGCTCCTGGAGGACAAGAAACTCATGACACGATTGTGGAATCACGCGTGTTGGCGGATGTTAAGTCAGATACAAAATATGCTGGCGGTCTTGTTGGTAGGATTGATGGAGTCGCCTATTCTACATCAACAATTCAAATAATGAATACTTATAGTGTTGGTGATGTGATAATGACGAACAGTAGCGGTTTTGGCGGCTATTTGGTTGGAGCTCTTGTTTCTTATGACAACTTTAGTTTAACAATAACTAACAACTACCATTACGGAACTGCAGATGCAAGCACTCCTTTTGGAATCGGATATATTGAAATTCATTACCAACCTTTACAAAATTATGATTGGAAAAATCTTGACTTAACTGCTATTGGTGACGGTTCTTCCATCGGTTTCAACTTCCGCAATGCGATAACCACGGGTACAACGACTCTCGCTGCCGATGGTAATTTGTTGTATTATAATTCTGATGATTATAATTCTAGGTATCCTGGTATCTTAAATGGTAACGTTTCTTACGCGAATGGTGTTGTTACCGAAAGTCAGATGAAATCGGGAATTATGGCGGCTCTTTTTAACCTTGGTTCTAACTACAACCAATCTAAATGGACTTATGTAGAAGGCCAAAATAATAACTTGCCGGTACTTAGGGGCGCAAATGACAAGCCGACATTACCGATATACCTGGATATAGATTCGTACTACGCTACTGTTGACGCCACTAATAAGCAAACGTTCTTGGATGCCTTGACGCAGAACGAGCGTCTGCTTGAAACAGTGTATATGTATCAGAATAATACTCAAGGACTGTCAATCCTTGCTGGAAATACACTCATCCTTTATACAAACAGCGAAGGTAAACTCGCTCAAAACGATATTGATCTTATAACATCCGCTACAGCGACAAACGCTTCTTGGGCTGCCAAAGAAGGGACTTATGCATTGAACTCTAGTGAGGATTTTTCCACAAATTACGAATACACGAATCCGCCCATTTTTGTATATAAATCATGCCTTGACGGCAACAAGTATTTCACAATAGTTTGTGCTACCGTCAATGGTATTCCAGAATGCTCTTTGAGTCAATATGAGACAAATACGCCTGACCAGTATAATGATTTCAAATGTTGGGATGACATTGTCAGGGTTTTGGGTAGTAGCAAGCTCGTCTTGACTAGTGACATTGATTTAGGCGGTTATGACGCAACAACTGGTCGTTGCAGACTGTCGGTGCCCATGATAGAACGGAATTATTACGGCTTTGATGGTGGCGGAAATACGATTACTGGCTTATGCCATTTGATTGCTGGTGTTGACTCCTCTTTTGCTTTGTTTAAAGGTTTTGCGAGATATTCTAACGCTACTACGGAGACATCTGCCCGGAATGTCACGTTTAAAGACGTCCATATCGAGGGGCATGAAGTAGGTGTTTTGGCGTTATCGCTTACTGAAAGTTTAGGACTATCTACAACAGTTTCAAATGTGTCTGTAGAAGGTGCCTATTTATCTAGTGATTTGAATGTTGGCGTTGTGGCAGCACAAGTAATGATGGGAGCGAATATCATAGATAATGTGGTGCTGAGCGATGTTACGATAACCTCGTTACAAGGTGTTACCAATTCAAATGAAAGTAATGGAATACATTTTGGCGGTATTGTTGGTTGGGTTAATTGGGCTGGTGGTGCTCGTATTACTAATGCGACTGTAGATAAATTAACTATAAACAATAGTATTTTTAACTCAAATGGTGGTGCTTTCGGCGGCATTGTTGGCTTAGGTCGCTCTGGCACTACGGAAATTTTAAATGCAACTATCACAAACGCGAATATCTCGTCAGATTATAGTCGTGTTGGTGGTATTGGCAATAATATTGACTCTTTGTTCCAGGTCAGTTTCAGCGGCAATGTTTCTGGATATTATGCTGACTATATAGGTGGTCTTGTTGGCAATGATGTTGATTCCATATATCAGGCTAGCTTTACCGGTAATGTTTCTGGAGCTGAAGCTAGCTATATCGGTGGAATTGTTGGTAGTGCTGCTAATTATATATCTAACGCTAGCTTCACTGGCGATGTTTACGGTGGAAATTCTACTAATCCCTCGGGTTCATGTATAGGTGGTATTGTAGGCTCCGATGGTGGTTATATAACTGAAACTAGCTTTACCGGTAATGTTACTGGAAATGCTGCTGCATATATCGGTGGTATTGTTGGCCGTGATATTGGAAGTATAGATGGAACTAGCTTCACTGGCGATGTTTCTGGTGGAAATTCTACAGGATATGTCGGTGGTATTGTTGGCGGTGATGTTGGTTCTATTGTAGAGACGTTCTCGGTTGGTGACATAAAAAATAGCGATGCTTCTAAGACGGGCTATTTGATTGGCTACGTGGATGACAAGACTGCGTTCTTGAATCAGGCTTCTGTGTTTAGCAACTACCATTACGGAAAGAATGATGCTTCTGTAACGAAAGCGGTCGCCTCGTTAACGGATGATGAATGGAAAAATGCTACTCGTAGCGAACTCTCCTACAACTTCCGCAACGCTATAACCACTGGCACAAATACTCTCGATGCCGATGGCGATTTGCAGCGTGGGGCCGAGCCCATCCGTCATGATGACGGCAATGGAACAATAACAACGTATGTGAACGGCATTATTCCGGCGGCACAGATGGAAACGCCTCGCTTTGCGGCTGTCTTGAACCAACCTTTTGCGGCTTCGAATGGTGCTGCTTGGACAATAGACAATAGCGCTACCTCTCCGGCAAACGAAGGTCTCCCGTACCTTGCAGACGGAATCAATACGCAACCGATTTACGAAATTGGCCTTGATGAAGCCTCGTTCTTGGCTGTCGTTGATGCAAGTAGCCCTCTCATGGCGGATTGGAATACTCAAGTCAGTTCCCGTTCTATAGAATCTATTGATGCCACACATAATGGTCTCCTTTTGTTCACGGATAACACCGGTAAACTGTCCAGTGCGGACCTCGGTGTTGCAAACGGCCTCCAGGGTTCGGACAATTCCTGGTACAATGCAACGTACGGATTGGATCAAGAATTTACCAGCAATGCTCTATTTACGTACAGAGGCCCCGTCGATTACTTCTGCTTCGAAGAAGAAAATGCGACGGATAAGGTCTTGAACTTTAGCCAGACGCGTACTGGTCCTAATCCTTCTACAAGCACAATGAAGTGCTTCGATTACTGGTACAATGACAACTGCGCGACTCGTGGAGATGCGGCTAATCCTAATGTCGATAGCGTCAAATGCGATGCCCGCACTTATGCCCAAGCCTGGTTGGATGCCAATGATGGTTCGATTGTTCTGAATTCGAATATTGCGTTTGCAGGCTATCAGATTAACCTTGACAATAGTGGTGTTCCCACTGATACTGCTTGCGTTAATTCGCTTAACTCCTTCAATGGCAAGTTCTTGACGCTCGGCGCTAATGACGTTATCAAGAGCAAGGACAACGTACGCGATATCATCAAGGGGCTTTGCTATGTAGATGCCAACAGTCAAGCTGCGGCCCATGGCTTTGTCAAAATTGACAATGCTACCGCGAAACTGACCAATGTCGCATTTGACAGTGCATTCTTTAACGTACCTAACAATGTCGGTCTCATGTTCTTTGGAGATGTCGATGGCAATAACCATGGATTTGAAATTACCGATATTACGGTGAAGAATTCCATATTCAAATCGAACAACTCCACTGTGGGTGCAATCGCGGGTTTTGTGCCTACGCTGAAAAAGTTAGAGAACATCGATCTTGATAACGTTGTTGTAAATGGTAACATTACTGGATATCTTGCTGGTGCATATTACAGCGTTGGCGGCGTCGTTGGTGGTGTCCAGGCATTCTACGACGTATCAGGTACAAATTGTGTTGCCGATGAATTGTCGGTTAAGAACATCTCCGCAAACAAGCTGACTGTTGAAGGTGTGGGGAGTACTTATCCGAAGGTTGGCGGCGTGATTGGCCAAATTAAGAGCTGCTCCAAGCCGATAACATTCGAAAACGTAGCTATCAATGAAGGAATCATTAGCAGTATAGATGAGGTTGGCGGTCTTTTGGGTACATTTGATACTCATGACAATAATAAGGCCGGAATTTCTATCAAGATTCATAAGTCGAAGGTCTTGGCCGATATTACGGTGACTGGGTCTTATAAAGTTGCCGGTGGCCTTGTGGGTAGCATCTCTACGGCTTCAGCAGGATCGAATAAAATTGATGTCCGAGAGAACTATGTGATTGGCGATATTACAAGTAGTAATGAATCTCGTGGTTATTTGATTGGTGCTATTGGTGCCCCCGGAAGAGATCCGACCGTATATACCATCACTGACAACTATCATTATGGAACGAACGATAATAATATAGCCTCTGGTATCGGGACTGTAGGCGATTATGTATTTACTTCTAGGTATGATGGATATGGTTACACAGCTACTCCTTGGTCTGAAGCTTGCTGGTCTTACCAGATTGGGTGGGCTTGCGACGCCATAAATGAAGATAACTCTGGCAGCATTGTTGCCCGAAACTTCCGCAACGTTTTGCAGGGTGCTACTTCGAGCGAAGATCTCCATGTTGATGGCGATTTGCTGTTCGTCAATTCCGACAAGCCTGTTTATACCTACGATGCCTCGAACAGTCAAGAGGTTTATTATTACAATGGTATTATCCCTGCGGCTCAAATGGGTAAAAAGCTGGCCGCTATCTTGAACCAGGGCGAGGGCGTCTGGACTGCCGATGCGAACGTCAATAACGGCATGCCGGTATTCCTTGAAGGTTCCGCCAATCCGCTTTACGCCGTAAGGTTTGATTTGACCGACTTCGATGTCAAGGCCAGTGCACAAGAAAGGGCCGAATTGCAAGCTGCTATTGCTACGTATCCGATGGAAAAAGTGGATGCAACCCACGAAGGCTTTATCGTCTATACGGAAAGCTCAGGCCAGCTCAATTCGAGCGATGTTGATTTTGTCAACAAGCTTGTTAATGGAACGTCGTCTTCTTGGGATGGATCATTGGCATGGGACGATAATCAGGTTTACACTGGAAATGCACTCTATACTTACAAATCGACGCTTAAGACTCCGTACTTCTGCTTTGCTGATTCCACGAATGAGAATAGCGTTGTCATTGGCTTAAAGTTTAGTCAAATAGACAAAATCGCTCCAGAAGCTAGCGATGGAACTTGCTTTAGCTACTGGTTCAACGATAATGCTGACCATTCTTCAAACGGAGCAACTCCCGATGCTTACTCCTACGCTCAAAAATGGTTGGATGGAAATAATAATGGTGTGGCTTCTATCCAAAAAACGATTTACTTGAAATCAGATATCGCATTTGCCGGTAAGCAAGATGACAATGGAAATACCGTTTGCGTCGATGCTCCCAATGCGTTCAAGGGCAAATATCTGGAACTGAACACTAGAGATTTGATTCAAAGCGAAGAAGGAAAAATTTATACGATATCTGGGCTTTGCTATGAATCAGATGTGGCGACAAAGATGGGTTTTATCTCGATATCGGCTGGAACTGGAATTGATAGTGTTGCGTTCTCGGATGTTTATTTTAAACTAGGTACCGATGACTATCACAAAAAAGCTGGCGTTCTTATGCTTGAGAGAGGTGTTTCTCTGGAATCTCAGCATATTACAGTTGTAAATTCGGAATTTAGGGGCTATTATGCAGGCGCAATTGCAGGTGAAATTGAAAATTGTGCTAAAATTGCAAATAAAACTGTAAGCAATGTCAAGGTAGATGGTATATATGTGGGTGGTGGTGTTGGTCGTTTAAGTTATTCTTCTACTTATGCTGCATCCACGTCAGTTTCTGATATAAATGTGAGTGATGTTACTTTAGAGGGTAAACTTGCTGGCGGTGTAATCGGTTCCGTCAATACCTATAATATTTCAGGATTCTCGGGATTAGAATTAAGTTCTATTACTGTAGAAGGGAATATAAAAGGTGATGATGATGCTGGTGGCCTTGTTGCTTATGTGTCATTAATGGTTGGCCAACCTCTTTCTATCCAAAATGTAAAAGTCTTTGGCAATGATTCTGTGGTTAATGCTAGCGCATCTGTGGGTGGTCTTGTTGGCGAGGTTAGTTTTTCAGATGATAATGCTTCTGGCTCTTCATCAAAACTAACTATCAAAAATACCTACTCGAAGGGTGGACTCGTATATACAAATTCTCCAAGTCAAGTGGGATATTTGATTGGTACAGTAATTGTTGACAACTACTATTTTGATGGTGCTTCTATAGCTAGAAAACAAATGGTTTCGTTTGATGTGACGGATAACTACCATTATAAGACGAAAGGTTCTACGGGAAAACCTGGAATTGGAAGATTTGTAGATTGGAAAGCCCCTTATGCTGAAGAAGGTTTTACGGGCACTATTGCACGCAACTTCTTTAGTTCTGATAGGAGTGTAGCTTCAAATTTCTCAATTCCAATAGATGGTAATTTGCGTTATGATGCGGACAAGCCTATCGTTAGCGATGATGGGAAAGAATTTGCTAACGGGATGATTCCTGAAGAACAGATGAAGAGCGCTCGTTTGGCTGCTGTCTTGAATCTGGGCGGGAGTAATAAATGGACTGTCAGGACGGGCGAAAATGATGGTATGCCCGTAACTGTGGGTGCCAATGACGCGCCGTCTTACCCGGTACGTTTTGTCTTGGCTGATTTCGATGACAAGGCTGGTGCGCAGCAAATTGCTGATTTAAATGATGCTAGCAGAACAAATCCGTTAGTTTATGTGGATCCGGCACACACCGAAATGTACCTCTTTACGGATAATGAGGGTAAAGTTGCTTCGGGTGATATTGGCTTTGTCAATAGCCTTGTGGATGGTACAAATAGCTCTTGGGAAGCTTCGGCGAATGCACCTGCTTTGTCGTCGCCCACATTTACTGATGGAAGTTCCGTTTACACCTATAAATCGACAGTTGAAACAAAGTATTTCTGCTTCAATGAAAATGCAGACGGTAATCTGGAATTCAGCCAAGAAAAAGGAGCTTCTAATCCCAGCTCTGGCAATAAAGACTGCTTTGCGTATTGGTACAAGGATAATGCTAAACATTCTGATCCTGATCCTAATAATACTCCTGTAGCTAACCGTGTGCCTGCTCCAGACGCATATTCTTATGCTATGTATTGGTTGTATGATCACGAGGGTTCCATTGTTCTGACTTCGGAGGAAATCGAGTTTGCAGGAAAGCAAGATAATGGCACGACAACCACTTGCGTTGATGCTCCGAATGCGTTCAAGGGCAAGTATCTGACTTTGGGCGAAAATGATGCAATTACAAGCGAATCGGGCAAGATTAATACGATATCCGGGCTTTGTTTTGTGTCCGATTCTCGTGCTGAAAGTGCAGCCTTTGTTGAAATGACCCATCCAGATGTAATTCAACCAAAGATTGCTTTCAAGGATGTTTTCTTTAAAGTTACTGGGGAATATTCCAATGCGAGTATTATATCGCTTATTCAAAGCCGGACTCTCTCGACTTACCTTGGCGATATTTATGTGGAAAACTCGACGTTTGAAGCTAAGGATTATGCAGGTGCTGTTGTTGCTAGTATTCCTGGGGTCAAAGTTATTGAAAATATCACTGTAAAAGATGTTAATGTGATTGTAGAATACGATGAAATTCACCATGATGCTGCGGGCGGTGTCGCGGCTGTTGTTACCACACAGAATGGTCTAACCGTTTCGAATGTAACGATAAGCAATGTTTCTGTAAAATGTGATGGTTGGAGTGGAACAGGTGGCGTTTTTGGCAGAATCAATAATGCAGATAAAGAAATCTCATTGAAGAATATTTCTGTCAGCGGCTTCGTTAAGGGTCTAAAACCTGGTGGCCTTGTGGGCGGCTTATATACGATGGAGAAATCTTCTACAGAACTTTATTCTAATGCTGCATATACGATTGAAAATTCTCATTTTGCAGGAACAATCGAGAGCGATGCCTCCAGTATGGCGCTTGGTGGTCTCGTGGGTGGAATTTATGTTGCCACAAATGCAACTGGCTTGACAAAGCTTCAAATAAAGAATAACTATGTGGTCGGCGAACTTCTTAATGGTGGTGTTTTTTCGAGTAATGAAGGATATTTGGTTTCCGGGATTGATTTTGCGAGTGGTTACTCTCTTGGTTTAAGCAATATCGACTTTGATGTGACGGATAACTATTATTACGGTGAAAACAATACTCAGACAATCAAGGGTATTGGGGCTATCAAATCAGATAACGGTAATGATTGGAATCAAGATTGGACTGATTGGAAATCTCCAACTGGAATTACCGGCACTATTGCTCGCAACTTCCGCAATGCTGTGACGGGTACATCGACTCTCGATGCCGATGGCGACTTGCAGTATGGGCCAAAGCCTATCAAGTATGGCTCCGATTCGTATGATAACGGCATTATTCCTGCCGCGCAGATGAAGAGCCGCTTGTTTGCGTCTGTTTTGAACATGGGTGGGGCCAATTGGACTCATGTCGCTAACGAAAACGACGATTTGCCGGTGTTTGCCGATGCTAACGATGCGACCCGTGCGCCGCTTTACTACCCGGT
>Ga0129307_1002157_pt1 | contig 16917 bp, 15 predicted proteins | sample P1105metagenome_FD_94437 | JGI IMG/M metagenome (GOLD analysis project Ga0129307, IMG submission 94437) | Capybara group fecal microbial communities from Wisconsin, USA - P1105 metagenome | ecosystem: Host-associated > Mammals > Digestive system > Large intestine > Fecal | place: USA: Wisconsin... | reverse complement strand
GATAAAATGGCTCGCGCTCTTGCAGCGCGTCAATGATGACGCAGGTGTCGTAAACAACTCTCATATTTTGGATAACCGTTCTTCCATCACTTCTTCAAACGAAGGCTCTGGCGGCAGGATGCCAAAAAGTGACTTCGCAAGCTCTACTTTCCTCGCGATGCGCGCCTTTTTGATCTTTTCAAGTGCTTTGATGTTTTGCAGCGCCGCGTCCAGCTTGTCGTAATTTCGCTCATTGACGAGCAGGCACACGTCGTCGTTGACGGTGACGGGAACGGGCACATCCAGTGCGCCGGGGGCTTTCAGCTCGGGAATGTCCAGCGTGATCATAGGCGTTCTCTCCTTTCGCGAGCTTCTTTTTTGGGAATCGCTGATAAAATACGCCATCTCCTGCGAAACGCTGCCCCCGTAGGAGGGAGGGGCTTCTCCAACGTACGGGAGTACGCCTCCGAAGCCCCTTGCGGACAGGTTTCTTCGGATCTGACGCATTTTCTCAGCGTTACCGCGTGCTCGCCGGCCTCAGCATAAGGTGAATTAATCAGCGTTTCCTTTGTTATTATAGCATATTCCTGCCGGCGAAGGAGCCGCACCGCCTGGGACCTTTGTGCCGGATAAAGATGAGCGCCCGGAACGATTTCTCCGGGCGCTCGTTTTGATGCTCTGTTTCTGTTTTGTTCCTTGCGGAACGATCGGGAATGACCGTTCGCTAGATGGTCTGTCTGCGGGCGCGCTCCTTCTCGGCGGCTTCGTCCTCGGCCGGGTACCACATGGGGTTGACGAGCCTGACGCAGCACTTTTCGCCCTCGGAGAAGCTGACGCGGTGAGGCGTCTGCACTTTGAGGGTCTGGCTGCCGACGGGGATGAGGTATTCGGTGCGGTCGGTGAGGAAGATGCGCTTGGCGACGTGGGTGACGTAGCCGTCTTCACCGCCGGTCAGCTCGATGGCGTTGGGGCGGGTGGCGACGACCATGCGTTCGGCTGCCTCGGGCGGGATGGCGAGATTGAGGGCCTGCTCGGCGTCGCCGTCGGCGAAGACTTTGCCGTCGCGCACGCTGACGTTGAGGAAGGTGCTCTCGCCCAGGAAGCTGTGCACGAAGCGGTTGACGGGCTTGTTGTACAGGTTCTCGGGGGTGTCGATCTGCATGATCTTGCCCATGTCGCACACCATCATGCGGTCGGAGATGGCCATGGCCTCGGACTGGTCATGGGTGACGAAGATGATGGTAAAGTTGAACTTGGCCTGCAGTTCCTTGATCTCGAAACGCATCGATTCGCGCAGCTTGGGATCGAGGTTGCTCAAGGGCTCGTCCAGCAGCATGACTTTGGGCTGGGTGACGATGGCGCGGGCCAGGGCGATGCGCTGCTGCTGGCCGCCGGAGAGGTCGCCGGGATAGACTTTCTCAAGGCCGGTGAGGCTGGTGTGCTTGAGGGCTTCGGCGACTTTCTTGTTCACGTCCATCTTGTTCATGCCCTGGATGCGCAGCGGGAACGCGACGTTCTCAAACACGTTCATGTGGGGCCACACGGCGAAGGCCTGGAAGACCATGCCGAGGCCGCGCTCCTCGGGCGGCACATAGAGGTTCTTGCTCTTGACCGACACGGGGCGGCCGCACAGCTCGATCTCGCCTTCGCTGAGGTCTTCGAAGCCGGCGATCATTCTCAGCGTGGTGGACTTGCCGCAGCCGGAGGGGCCGAGGAACGAGAAGCACTCGCCCTCGTGCACGCTCAGATTGAAGTTGTCGACGGCGACGATGTCGCCCAGCGTCTTGGTAGTGAAGCGTTTTGTGACATTGCGAAGCACGACTTGATCCATGACGCTAGACCCCCTTCCTGTCCTTGGTGATGTACTTGACAATGGTGTCGCAGATGAAGATCAGCACGATGGCGACGGAGCCGAGCGCGGCGGCTTCCGACATGCTGCCGGCGTCCTGCATGGCATAGATCTGAACGCCCAGGGTGCGGGTGAAGGGGCCGTAGAGCAGGATCGAGGTGGTGACTTCGCGCATGGCGGGCAGGAAGATGAGGAAGAAGCCGGCGACCATGGCGGGGCGGATGAGCGGCAGGGTGATGTCCTTGAGGCTCTCGGTGTGCGAAGCGCCGCAGGTGCGGGCGGCTTCTTCAAGCGACGAGTGCACCTGAAGCAGCGCGGCCGACGAGCTCTTCATCGAGAAGCTGAGGTAGCGCGCCAGGTAGGCCACGATGATGATCCAGATGGTGTTGTACAGCGACACGCCGAGGCTGCCCGACCAGGCCAGGATGACGCCGACGGCAAGCACCGTGCCGGGGATGGAGTACGGCAGCACGGAGAGGATCTCGAGCAGGCCCTTTCCCCTGGGACGGATCTTCTGCACGACGTAGGCGATCAGGGTGCCCAGCGACATGCAGACGATGCCGGCGACGACCGAGGCGAACAGCGAGTTCTTGATCGAGTCGAACGTTCCGGCCGCCTTGAACACGCTGATGTAGTTGTTGAGCGTGAAGTTGGCGGGGATGAGGGCGTTGCCGTAGCCGTTGACGAGCGCCACGAGGAAGATCATGACCAGCGGCACGACGACGATGAGCAGCAGCGTGAGGATGGAGAGCACCAGCAGGGGCAGCTTGGAGGCGCGCAGCTTGATGAGCGTGGGGCGCATGCTCTTGCCCTTGATGATGTCGTAGCTGCCGGAGCTGAGGACGTGCTTCTGCACGATCAGGGCCAGCGACACGACGACGACGAGCATGATCGACAGCGCCGCGCCCTGACGGATGCCCTCGAAGCTGCCTTCCGCGCTCTGGATAGCGTCAAAGATTCGCGTCGGCAGCGTGAAGATGCCCTGCGAGAAGCCGAGGATCGACGGCACGCCGAAGTGCGCCAGCGAGGTGATGAGGATCAGCAGCGCGCCTGCCGAGATGGCCGGCAGCACGAGCGGCAGCGTGATCTTGCGGATGACCGTCATCTGCCGGGCGCCGGCGATGCGGGCGCACTCCTCCAGCGTCGGGTCCATGCGCTCAAGAGCGCTGACCACCTGCATGAAGACGAAGGGGAAGTAGTACGAGATCTCTACGAAGACGATGCCCCAAACGCTGTTGATGTTCATGCGGAAGCCGAACGTGGCCCACAGCCACTTGTTCAGGTAGCCGGCACGGCCGCCCAGGAGCAGCTTCCAGGCCATGGCGCCGAGGAAGGGCGGGAACATGTAGGGGATGCTGAACAGCGCGCGCATCAGGCCCTTGGCGGGGATGTCGCTGCGGCCCAGCAGCCAGGCGTAGAACACGCCCATGATCGTGCCGAAGACGGTGACGAAGAACGCGATTTTGACCGTGTTCCACATCGCGCCCAGGTTCTTGGGATCGAGCAGCTGCGTCTTGAACAGCTCGGGATTGAAATGCCCCTGATAGAAGAACGCATGGTACACGATCATGAAAACGGGGATGACGACGATGATCAGCAGCAGCACAAAGCTGAGGATGGTCAGCGCGCCGTCGAGACTGACGTGACGGCCTTCGAGGGCCGCAAGGTCTTTCTGTTTGCCGAAGCCGATGCTCATGCCGACTGCGCCTCCTTCTTAGCGGGATAGTAGCGGGGATTGACGAGCCGCACGCCCGTGGTCTCGCCCGCCTTGACCGTGCCGCGCTGCATCGCGTCGAGCGCCGACTGCTGCACGCGCAGCTCGCGCGTGCCGAGCGTGACGCGGTAGTCGTACTCGCTGCCGAGGAACGTGCAGCGGTTCACCTTCACCTTGATCGGAGACTCCGGATCGAAGACGATGTCATTGGGTCGCACGCCCAGCTCCACGCCTGCGCTCAGGCTCAGCCCGGCGGGCAGCTCGCCCTCCCACGGCACAACGCTGTCGCCCGCGTCGAGGCCGAGGCCGGCGCCGCTGGCGACGACAGGGATGAAGTTGGACACGCCGATGAACTCGAACGTGAAGCGGTTAGTGGGACGCAGGATGATGTCCTCGTCAGTGCCCAGCTGGCACAGCGTGCCGTCCTGCTCCATGATCGCCATCTTGTCGCACAGCTGCAGCGCCGACTGCTGATCGTGCGTGATGTAGAAGATGGTGGTGCCCAGATTGCGCTGGATCTCGCGGATCTCGAGCAGCATCTGCTCGCGCAGCTTGGCGTCGAGGTTGGTGATCGGCTCGTCCATGACGATGACTTCGCCGTCGCCGACCAGGGCGCGGGCAATGGCGACGCGCTGCTGCTGGCCGCCCGAAAGCTGGCTGGGCAGGTGATTGGCGTACTCGACCATCTTCACCTGCTCAAGGGCGTGATGAGCGCGCTTGAAGGCCTCGTCCTTGGGGACGCGGCGCTTCTTGAGCGGATAGAGCACGTTCTCGGCCACGGTCATGTGCGGCCACACGGCGTAGTCCTGGAAGACGATGCCGATGTTGCGGCGCTCGACAGGCACGTTGATGCGCTTTTCCGCGCTGAACAGGCAGGTATCGCCCACCCAGATCTCTCCAGTATCCGGCTTGTTCAATCCCAGAAGGCAGCGGACCAGCGTGGTCTTGCCGCAGCCGGAAGGCCCGACCAGACAGAGGATCTGGCCGTCTTCCACTTCGAGGTTGAAATTCTTGAGGATGACGTTCTTGCCGTAGCTGAAGGAGATGTCCTTAAATACGATCTTACCCATTTAAAGGCCTCCTGATTTCTCTCACTCATGCGGCAATTTTCACAAAACGCGCTTATACAAAAAGAGGGAACAGCGCTTTGACTGTCCCCTCCTGTGCTCTGCGGGTCACAAATCGCCGCGAAACGGTATGATCGGGATAAACTTAGCGGAACAGCTTGTCAAACGCAGCCTTGCTCTCGTCTTCCTTGGCGACGACATCCTTCATGTTGCTGGCCATGGCCTTGGCGCCGATGGCGGCCACGTCGGCGTTCTGCTTCACGCCCTTGCGGACCGAAAGCAGGTTCTGAGCGACGATGATCTCCTGGCCTTCCTGCGAGAGGATGAAGTCATAGAGCAGCTTGGCGTTCTCCATGTTCTTGGCGTCCTTGACGATGCCGATGGGGCTGAAGATCGAAACGGTGTCCTCAGGATAGACGAACTCAATGGGCGAGCCCTTCTCCTTGATGTTGGCGGTGACGTAGTCGAGGCAGACGCCCACGTCATACTCGCCGGCCGCGACCTGGTTGTGGGTGGCGGTGGTGCCGCTCTCCATCTTGCAGCCGTTGGCCTTGAGGCCTTCGAAGAACTTGAGGCCGTACTTCTCGTTGGCCATCATCGCGTTTCTCCAGTACTTGGTGGTGCCGGCCGTGTTGGGGTCGGTCATGACGAGCGCGCCTTCCCACTTCTTGTTGAGCAGGTCGCCCCAGGTCTTGGGGATGTCGTCGCCCTTGACGTTGGCGGTGTTGTAGGCGATGCCCATGTTCATCATACGGGCGCCGGTGTAGTATCCCTCAGGATCGACGAACGCCTTGTCGATAAACTCGGTCTCGGGCGAGACGTACTTCTCGAGGATGCCCTGCTCCTTGAACTGGACGTAGTTGGTGGGATCTCCGACCCAGAGGACGTCAGCATCGACGTGACCAGCCTGGACCTCAGTGGCGATCTTGGTCATCACCTTGCCGGTGCCGGCGAAGTAATACTCCATCTTGACGCCGGGATACTTCTTCTCGAAGCCTTCGCGGATGGCGACCAGCTGCTTTTCCTGCATCGAGGAGTACATCATCACCGTGCCCTTGGGCTCGGCAAACGCGGCGCTCGCGCAGGCAAGGCCGGCCAGAACAGCAAGAGTTGCAATCTTCTTCATGATACGGTTCCTCCTGTACAACAGATTTTTACAGAATGCGCGCATCATGCGCGCACCGAACGTTTAAAACGCCCGATTGAATTATAGCACATTAAGAGCGTTTTAAAAGCGTTTCTTTGCGGCATACCTGAACTATATTTTTCAGATTCGATTTAAGGAAACGCTGAGAAAATACGTCATCTCCTGCGAAACACTGCCCGAGGGGCTTCTCCAACGTCGTGGCGATCCTCATCCTGCTGTCGGTGGGCGTGCTGGTCTCCACCTGGATGATCTCCGGCACGGTGCCGGTGATGATCTATTACGGCATGAAGGTGCTCACGCCCGGGCTGTTTCTGCCCGTGTGCTGCCTGCTCTGCACGGCCATGAGCACGCTGGCGGGCACCTCGTGGGGCACGCTGGCCACCGTCGGCATCGCCTGCATGGGCGTGGCTCAGGGTCTGGGCGTGCCGCTGCCGGCTGCCGCGGGCGCGGTGTGCGTGGGCGCGTTCTTCGGCGACAAGGTCTCGCCGCTTTCCGACTCGCCCGTCATCACCTCGTCGGTCACGGACGTGCCGATGATGGAGGGCATCCGCCACTCGCTCGTCTCCACCGGCCCGGCCTATCTGGCCTCGCTCGTCTTCTTCTTCGTCTACGGCCGCAATTTCAGCAGCGGCACCGTGGGCGGCCAGGTGTATGAGGACATCCTCGGCACCGTGTCGAAGACGTTCGTGCTCAATCCCTGGCTGCTGCTGCCCGTCGTCGTCGTGATCGCGCTGATCGTCGCCAAGAAGCCCACCATCCCCACGTTCGTGGCAGGCATCGTCGCCGGGCAGCTCCGCGCCATGGGGCTGGAGCCGCATTACAGCTACTTCCCCGAGGACGCCGAGAAGAAAGAGCGCCCCTCCGTGTGGGCCGTCTTCGACACGGGCCGCCCCGGCAAGACGATGATGCTGATCGGGCACATCGACACCGTCGGCGTCACGCCCGAACGCTGGAACACCGATCCCTTCACCCCCGTCGAAAAAGACGGCGTCGTCTACGGCCGCGGCTCGATGGACATGAAAGGCGGCGACGCCTGCATCCTCGACACGATCGAGCACTTCGTCAAAAACCCTGACGGCATCTGCGGCAAAATCCTGATCTGCTTCGTGGCCGACGAAGAGGGCCTGAGCAAAGGCACCTATCAGCTGGTCGCCGAGGGCCTGACCGCCGACTACGCGATCATGGCCGAGTGCCGCTACGACAACGTGGCCGTGGGCTTCCGCGGACGCTACAGCTTTGAAGTGACCGTGCACGGCAAGAGCGCCCACTCCAGCCACTACCCCGAAGAGGGCGAAAACGCGCTGATCTCCGGCGGCAAGCTTGCCGCCGCCATCGAGGCGCTGCCCACGGCCACGCACCCCGACCTGAAGCACGGCACCTGGTGCGTGCGCTACATCACCGGCGGCAACGCCGGCACGCTCGTCGTGCCCGACAGCTGCTACCTGCTGGTGGAGCGCTTCGTCGTGCCCGGCGAGAACGACGAGACCTGCATCGCCCAGATGAAGGAAGCCGCCGCATCGCTCGGCCTGGCCGACAAAGTCGACATCCGCCTCAAGCCGCGCGCTTCGGCCTACATGCAGAGCTTCGCGCTCGACGTGCAGCACCCGCTCGTGACCACCCTGCAGAAGTGCTTCACCGAAGTGACCGGCAAGGACCTGCCCGTCGCCTACGACCCGTCCGTGTGCGACTCAAACATCCTCGCCGTCACCCTCGGCATCCCCACCGTCACCTTCGGCCCCAGCGGCGAGAACATGCACGGCGACAACGAATACGCCTACCCCTGGCAGGTGGACAACTGCGCCGCCATCTACAAAAAAGTCGTGGCGGAGATGCTGAAGGCGTAACGAAGCTTTAATTCAAAGCCAACACAAAGACACAAAGGCCCGAAGACACAAAGAAAGATGTTAATAAAATCCCCGATGCGGAGGAACGCTGATGAACGCGTTTCCCGCACCGGGGTTTTGTTTTCCGCATCGTATTTAGGACACTTCCTGCAAATCTGGAATTGAATTCCGGATTTGCAGGGAAGCTGTCAGAAAATACTCGTCAAAAGTTCCTTGCCGTTCAACAAGCTGCAAGACAGCATTAAAAACAGCATGTAAAACATTTTTTATCACCTCGAGGGAGGAGCCGCACATGGGGAAATTCAGAATAAACGAGAGCGCTATTTTCAATTCAGCGTAAAACGACACCAAATCTAAAATTCATTTCTTGACGCGGTCACAGCGGGCAGGTACAATCTATTTTAGATCCGGTGTAAAACGACACTGAATCTAAAACAGAGGAGGCGGGGCAGATGGAAATCAGGCGCGAACGCTATCTTGACCGGCTGATCGCTCACAAGCACAACGGGCGTATCAAGGTGGTCACGGGGCTGCGGCGCAGCGGAAAAACGTTTTTGCTGTTTGAGCTGTTTCGATCGCACTTGATCGAACAGGGCGTGCCGCCTGAGCGCATCATCCAGATCGCCTTCGACGACCGCGCCAATAAAGAGCTGCGCGATCCCGATGTCTGCTACGGTTTTATCAAGGCCAAGATCGAAGCCTGCGGCAGCAGCATGTGCTACGTTCTGCTCGACGAAGTGCAGATGCTGGGCGAGTTTGCCGACGTGCTCAACGGGCTGCTGCACGTCAAAAACGCCGATGTGTATGCCACCGGCAGCAACTCAAAATTTCTTTCGACCGACGTGATGACGCAGTTTCGCGGCCGCGGCGACGAGATCAGGGTGTACCCGCTGTCGTTTTCCGAATTTTACGGGTTCCGCGGCGGCGACTGGGAAGACGCATGGAACCAGTATTACACCTATGGCGGTCTGCCCTATGTGGCGTGCATGGATGCCGACGACGAAAAAGCGTTTTATCTGCAAAATCTCTTTAAAGAGACCTACATCCAGGATATCGTCGAGCGAAACAGCCTGCGCGGCGACCAGGCGCTGGGCACGCTGATCGACATCGCCGCCTCGTCGATCGGCTCGCTGGTCAATCCTCAGAAGCTGTCGCACACGTTTGCGAGCATGGGCAAGGTGTCCGTCTCGGCGCCGACGATCAAGAAGTACCTGCGCTGTCTGGAAGAGGCGTTTGTCATTCACGAGGCGCTCCGTTACGACATCAAGGGGAAAAGCTATATCAGCACGCCGAGCAAATACTATTTTGAAGATGTCGGTCTGCGCAACGCGCGGCTCAACTTCCGCCAGCAGGAAGAAAATCACATCATGGAAAACGTGATCTACAACGAACTGCGCGTGCGCGGATTTGCCGTGGACGTCGGCGTCGTCGAACTGCGCGAACGCGGTGCAGACGGCTTGGTGAGCCGCAGGCAGGCGGAGATCGACTTTGTGGCAAACAAGGGCAGCCGGCGCTATTACGTGCAGTCGGCGTTCCGTCTGCCCACAGACGAGAAACGCGCGCAGGAAGAGCGGCCTCTGCTGGGCGTGCGCGATGCGTTCAAAAAGATCGTCGTCGTGCGCGACAACATCATGCTCAAGCGCGATGACCGCGGGGTCACGACGATGGGGCTGAAAGAGTTTTTGCTCGATCCCGGCAGCTTGGACCTGTAACCGTCGGTGAATTTTAGATTCAGTGTCACATGACACAAAATCTAAAATTCACCGTTTTTTTGCTCACGCGTTCGCCCTTTCGCACATCGGCGCGGTACGCTATAATGAACGCGCGATCTTGAAGCGCGGGAGATGAGACGGATGAGGATCACCACGCTGTGCTACGTGGAACAGAACGGAAAATACCTGATGCTGCACCGGGTCGTGAAGAAGAACGACGAGAACCATGACAAGTGGATCGGCATCGGCGGGCATCTGGAGGAGGGCGAAAGTCCCGACGAATGTCTGCGCCGCGAGTTTCGCGAGGAGACGGGCTGCGAGGTGGTCAAGCCGCGCTTTCGCGGGCTGGTCACGTTCGTATCCGACCAGTGGGGCACGGAATACATGTGTCTGTACACGGCCGCGGGGCTGCGCGGCACGCCCGGCTCGTGCGACGAGGGCGTGCTGGAATGGGTGGACAAGGACCGGATCGGCTCGCTCAACCTGTGGGAGGGCGACAAGATCTTCTTCCGCCTGCTGGACGAAAATGCGCCGTTTTTCTCGCTCAAGCTGCGCTACGAGGGCGACCGTCTGGCGGAGTGGGCGCTGAACGGCGGGGAGCCGCACATTTTGAAGGAGCCGGAACGCGATGGATAAACAATTCTGCATTTTCGACATGGACGGCACGCTCGTCGACTCGATGGGCTACTGGCAGCGCATGGAGCGCGACTATCTGGCCCGGCGCGGCGCGAAGCCGGGGCCGGCGCTTGAAGAGCTGATCGAACGTCTCAAGCCGATGACGCTCTACGATGCGGCGAAGGCGTTCATCGCCGAGCTGGGATTTTCAGGCACGCCGCAGCAGATCGTCGACGAGATGAACGCGGTCATGGCGGAGAATTACCGTCTGCGGGTGCCGCTCAAGCCGGACGTGAAGGCGTATCTGACGGCGCTGAAATCTCGCGGCGCGAAGCTGTGCACGGCCTCGGCCACGGGAGAGCCGCTGGTGAAGCTGTGTCTTGACCGGCTGGGCATCGGCAGTCTGTTCGACTTCATGATCAGCTGCGTGGACGTGGGCGCCAGCAAGGACCGGCCGGACGTGTACTTTGAAGCGGCGCGCCGCATGGGCGCCAAGCCTGAGGAAACGGCCGTGTTCGAGGATTCGCTCAAGGCGCTGACGACGGCAAAGCGCGCCGGATTTTACGCCGTCGCCGTGTGGGACGAAGCCAGCGCCGAGGACTGGCCCGCCCTCTGCGAACTGGCCGACGAGGCGGTGCGCAGCTGGGCGGAAGCGACAGCAGCGCTGCGATAAAAAAGTTCCGCATGGAACAAAAACTTTTTTCGGCACAAAAAACAAGGGAGCATGCCCGCGCGGCACTGGACCGTATCCCGAATCACGGACACTGAATAAAAAGACCTCCTGTTGTAGAATGAAATCAACAACAGGAGGTCTTGCTATGCTAAGGAGTCACGTACCAGCGGCAAAGCCGGTGGTACGTGACTTGGAGCTTTTCTGCGTCAGGCGCTTTTTTCCTTGTCTATTTTCTGGGGAACAGTCCAGCGGGTGCAACGTCTCGTTTTGATGACTTCGTAAGTGTTCATGGTCATTCCTCCGCTGGCTTGTTTTCTCTATGGCGTTACATTTCCACGGATTTCGGCGTACCAAGCCCATGAGCGAGCTTGCAGGTGCATTCGTCCATATACATCAGGACAAGCGTGGGGCTATCGACGGTCTTATGGATTTTATGGACAATCTCATCGAGCCTGTCCCAAATGCGGCGACGCTCCTCTTTGTCCTCAGCGGCGACAAATTTCATCACGCCCGTGATGCGTACCGTGAACTTGCCGGAGGGCTCCATGTAGGTGTAGGCCGTCTGGGGATGGTTGACGAGCTGCCGATAGACTTCCTTGTTGCTGGCCGTGGCGAAGTAAAATTTCCCGTCCTCCTCGAACTGGAACTCGATGCACCGCGCTTCCGGCATTCCGTCCTCCCGCACGGTTGACATGATACCGTAGGCATCCACCGGCAAATACTTCATGAATTCTTCTTTGTTCATAGCCAAATCCTCCTTGTAGTATGTATATACAGATGAAACATATAAAATTACGCATGATCCAATTTGTCCGCCGCTTGGCTCATGGCCGCAGAAAGCTGGCGATATTCTGCTTCACCGATGGCGGCGACTGCCCTGTCTCTCAGCTGATGCAAACTCTCGTCGATGCCTTCTGTTTTCTCTTTGCCAAGTTCCGTCAGGCTGACATGAACGGTTTTCCATTCCTGCTCCTTTTGCAGTATGCCTTGCCCTACGAGAGCATTGACAAAGCGGGTGCAGGTGGACGGCGCAATATCCAGCTTCTCGCTGAGTTCGGAAATCGTGATGCCCGGATATTGGTTCACCACAATCAGCACATAAACATAGGGAGCGGCAATACCGGTCGTGGCATACACTTCATCTGCAATACGCCGAAGCACATTCGCCAGCCGATTGGCAGTAAAGAACAGGCATTTTCTCAAGATAGTCTCGTCTGCTTTCACCTTGCCGTCCTCCTCTCTCATTTGCATATACATATAATAGCACTACCCCATACTGCTGTCAATACCCTTCAGAAAAAATTTGGCAGGACAAAAAAAGCCCCGCCAAGCATCATTCAAGTGGACTGTTCCCCAGAAAAATAGACAAGGAAAAAAGCGCCTGACGCAGAAAAGCTCCAAGTCACGTACCACCGGCTTTGCCGGTGGTACGTGACTCCTTAGCATAGCAAGACCTCCTGTTGTTGATTTCATTCTACAACAGGAGGTCTTTTTATTCAGTGTCCGTGATTCGGGATACGGTCCACACGCTCCCCTGTTTTTTTATTCTGTTTTGCGCAGCGCGAAGGCTTCGAGCTTTTCTTCGATCTTTTCCCAGAACAGCCACAGCGGTACGGAAGCGATCATCAGCGCCGCGAACAGCAGCCTCACGCCCGCGGAGAGGCCGGTGGACAGTTCCGCGCCGACGAGCGACAGCACGGCCATGCCGGGCGCGCGTCCCAGCAGACAGACGAGCGACAGCGGCAGCAGCTTCAGCTTCGTCAGGCCGGCGATGAAGCACACGGCGTCGTCGGGCAGCACGGGCAGCAGAAAGATCATGAAAAACGTCGTGTAGCCGCCCTCTTCGATCAGCGAGTCAAATCGCTTCATCACGCCCTGAGGCACGAAGCGGCGCACGAGCTGCACGCCCAGCGCCCGAGCCAGGAGCATGGCGATCAGGCTGCCGGCGGCCAGGCCCAGCGTGGTCAGCGCCCAGCCCTTCCAGAAGCCAAAGACGAAGCCGCCGGCCAGCGCCACGGCCTGTCCGGGAATGGGCGCGAAGACGACCTGGAGCACCTGCGCGCCGACAAAGAACCACGGCGACGCCGCGCCCTTGGCACGCAGCCAGGCGCGCACGCTCTGCGGATCGTGAAACAGTTCCGCCAGCCAGCTCTGCCAGTTCGCCGCCGTCTCAGCGGGCATCAGCCGCAGGGCGAGCGCGTACAGCGCGTACATCGCCGCGGCGATCGCCAGCGCTGTCACCACGATGAACGCCAGCGAGGAACATTTCCGTTTCAGCAGCGCAAAAAATTCTTCTCGACTCATCGCTCATTCCCCCTTTGCGACTGCGCGATTATCCTACCGCAGCCGGGCGCTCACGTCAAATTGAAGAGGGAAAAACGTCCAAGCGCCTGAGGGCGTTTTTGTGCCCGCGCACCATTGACGAAATTTTCCCGAAGTGACAAAATAAAGAAAACTGTGTGCTTTGCGCCATGAACAGCAAAAGAGCGCCCAGTGAAGAACCCTGCCAAGGAGGCTTTTGCCGTGTCAAACGGATATTCTCACGAAAAACTCGCCGCCCGGGCGAAGGAGATCGAGCCGCAGATCATCGAGTGGCGGCATCAGATCCACCGCAACCCGGAGCTGGCTTTCCACGAAGTGGCCACGTCGGCGCTGATCGAGGAGCAGCTGAAGAAGTTCGGCCTCGACCAGGTGGAGCGCATCGGCTCGTCAAAGACGGGCGTGCTTGGCGTGCTCAAGGGCACCGGCACGGGCCCCGAGCTGTGCCTCGGCATCCGCGCCGACATCGACGCGCTGCCCATTCAGGAAGAATCGGGCGTCGAGTTTGCCTCTCAAAATCCCGGCGTCTTTCACGGCTGCGGACACGACACGCACGCCTCGTGCCTGCTGGGCACGGCCTGGCTGCTGAGCGAATTCCGGCACTGCTTCGCCGGCACGGTCAAGTTCTTCTTTCAGCACGCCGAGGAAGTGCTCGGCGGCGGCGAAGAGTTCATGGCCGCCGGCGTGATGGAGAATCCTCACGTCGACGCGGTGCTGGCGCTGCACGCGCTGCCCGACATCGAGCTGGGCCAGATCGGTGTGCGCTACGACGCGATGACCGCCGCCGTCGACGAGATCAAGATCACGATCGAGGGCAAACGCGCCCACGGCGCCTATCCGCACTTCGGCGTCGACACCATCCTCATCGCTTCGACCATCGTCACCCAGCTGATGAGCCTGAGCTCGCGCGAGCTGTTCCCCACCGACTGCGCGCTCGTCACCTTCGGCAGCATCCACGGCGGCATCTCCAACTCCTACATCGGCGCGCCCGTCGTGCTCGAAGGCAGTCTGCGCTGCCTGCGCAACGACACGCACGATCATTTCGTCAAGCGCATCCGCGAGATCGTCGAGTCGGTCGCCACCGGGATGCGCGGCAAGGCCACCGTCGAATTCCATCAGGAAAGCTGGCCCACCACCGTGGACCGCGACTGGGTGAACCGCGTGCGCCGCGCCTGCGACCAGGTGGAGGGCGCAAGCTCGGTCGACCTGCGTTCGCCGGCGATGGGCGGCGAAGATTTCGCCCTGTTTTTGCAGAAGGCGCCGGGCGTGCTCTTCCGCCTCGGCTGCCGCACGCCGGGCGGCCCGCACTGCCCCACGCACTCCATCAACTTCTACGCCGACGACCGCAGCCTGCGCATCGGCTACGAAGTGATGACCACGACTGTTCTGAACGCGCTCACGGGCGCGGAAGGATAAGGAAACGCCGATAAAATACGCCATCTCCTGCGAAACGCTGCCCGAGGGGCTTCTCCAACGTACAGGGGTACGCCTCCGAAGCCCCTTCCGGACAGGTTTCTTCGGATCTGACGCATTTTCTCAGCTTTTCCATCACCCCCGGCAGTTGTCGCCGGATCATTCTGCAAGGAGGAATCGCTCTATGAAACTTCGCAAGTTCGCACTCGCTCTGGCTGCCCTGCTCGCGCTCGGCGCCGCCGCCTGCGCCGCCGATCTCGACACGCTCCGCGTCGGCATGATCAACGACGCCAAGTCGCTCGACCCGCTCAAGGCCGTCGACACCATCTCGTTCGCCGTGCTCAAGCACATCAACGAGCCGCTCGTCACCGTCGACGGCAAGACGAAGCAGCTCGTCCCCGTGCTGGCCGAGAAGTGGGAGATCACCGATCCGCTCACCTACAAGTTCTACCTCAAAAAGGGCGTCAAGTTCCACAACGGCGAGGAGCTGACCGCCGACGACGTGGTGTACTCGTTCAAGCGCGCCATGTCAAAAGAGTCCGTCTATGCCAAGTCGAAGGCCAAGTACATCGACCCCAACGGCTTTGAAGTGATCGACAAGTACACCGTCGTCGTCAAGACCACCACGCCCTTCGGCGGCTTCCTCGAGTCGATGAAGCACCCCTGGGCCAGCATCTTCAACAAGAAGGCCGTCGAAGACGCCGGCGACGATTACTTCCGCCGCCCCGTCGGCACGGGCCCCTACAAGTTCGACAAGTGGATCAAGGGCGAAAAGTGCGAGCTGTCCGCGTTCGACGGCTATCACGGCGAAAAGCCCCATTCCAAGAAGATCGTCTTCCTCGTCATGTCCGACGACAGCAGCCGCGTCATCGCGCTTGAGACCGGCAAGGCCGACATGATCTACTCCGTTCCTTCCAGCGACTTTGACCGCCTGGAGAGCGAAGGCCGCGTCAAGGCCGTCAAGGGCACGGGACACAACATCATCTACCTCGGCATGAACACGCAGAAGGGCGCGCTTGCCGATCCCCGCGTCAGACTGGCCATCGACTACGCCATCGACAAGGATGCCTACACTCACGTCGTCTATCAGGACAAGGCCGCCGTGCTCGACGGGCCGCTGCCCTTCTCCAGCAGCTTCACGCCCGAAGGCAGCAAGCGCCTGCCCTGCGATCCCGACAAGGCCCGCGCCCTGCTCAAGGAAGCCGGCTATGAGAAGGGTCTCACCCTCAACCTGTGGATCGAGAGCAACCAGAACTACATCAACGGCGCCACGGTGCTCCAGTCGATGCTCGGCAACGTCGGCATCAACGTCAAGATCATCACGCTCGAATCCGGCGTCTTCGACGACCGCGTCACCACCGGCGAGCAGGACATGATCATCAGCACCTGGGGCATGCAGACCAACCGTGACGCCGGCCAGTTCTGGCTGTCGCTGTTCCACTCGCACAGCATCGGCTCCACCAACTGGTCGCTGACCAAGGACGAGACGATCGACAAGAACATCGAGCTGGGCAACGCCAGCGTCGATCCTGAAACCCGCCGTCAGGCCTTCCAGGCCGTGTGGGACCGCCTCAGCGAGCTGCGCCCGTTCGTCTCGCTGGCCGTGCCCAACGAGCTGTACGCCGGCCGCAAGGACCTGAAGGGCATGGAAGACTTCTGCGACGGCCGCCTCAACTACCTCGGCAACCTCACCATCGAATAGAGCTCCGCACAAAAAACGCCCCCGGTTTCGCGCCGGGGGCGTTTTTTTGCACAGACCGCAATTTTTTTGGCTCAGTACAAATAAATGTGGGAACAAAGATCCTCTATTCAATCTGGACTGTTCCCCGAGAAATAGACAAGAAAAAAGCACCTGTCGTAGAAATGCTTCAAATTACGTGGCTTTGCTCCGTATTTCAAATGACAAGTGTTCCACTTTGGTATAATTCCTTGGCATAGCAAGACCTCCTGTTGTTGATTTCATTCTACAACAGGAGGTCTTTTTATTCAGTGTCCGTGATTCGGGATACGGTCCAATGAGTATATCTTATCGCAGTTCTTTCCTCAATCCCTCAAGCCATGCGTCGATGTCCGCTTGGGAAGTCAGCATATGGTCGCCGCCCTCCGAATCAAACTGTATTTCCATATCGGCGGCAAATTTTGCCCCGGCGCAGTATTCCTTGATGTCCGTGATTACATGCCCCGGCCAGCCGCCGTGTGTCATAAAGGGAATGACCGTCTTGCCCGTCCAGTCCTGCGATTTCAGGAAAGTGTGCATGGGAGGCGCCATGGTAAACCACCAGGTCGGCGTTCCCACGGCGATGATGTCATAATCGGCGATATTCACCGCAAGGGGCTTGATTTCCGGCATAAAGCCGGCCTCCACCTCCCGCTTCCCCTGCTCGGTCACTTCGCTGTTCCAGCCGCCATAGGGCGGATAAGGATGGGTCGGCTCGATTTCTGCATAATCGGCATCAAGAACCGTTTGCAACTCCCTTGCGATTTTCCGGGTATTGCCACGGGAAAAGGAATAGCAGACGACCAAAATCTTCTTATCCTTGCTCACAATTCTCTCCTCCTGCTTGCTCATCATTTTTTCCTCCGCT
>Ga0129307_1002156_pt1 | contig 16920 bp, 5 predicted proteins | sample P1105metagenome_FD_94437 | JGI IMG/M metagenome (GOLD analysis project Ga0129307, IMG submission 94437) | Capybara group fecal microbial communities from Wisconsin, USA - P1105 metagenome | ecosystem: Host-associated > Mammals > Digestive system > Large intestine > Fecal | place: USA: Wisconsin... | reverse complement strand
TCCTCCCCGTCTCCAAGATGCCTTGCGACGGCGTGTTCCCGACCGCTACCACCAAGTACGAAAAGCGCGACCTCGCCCTCAACATCCCGAGTTGGAATCCGGACGCTTGCGTGCAGTGCGGCAAGTGCGCTGTGAGCCGTAGGCGAATGAAATTGGTAAGGCAATTGAAAATAATTATACCGTATATTCAAAAAGTTATCAAGCGAAACCTTGGAACGATTCGCCAACAGAATTTCTTTGCGATATAGATTAGTTTTTAAATTAAAGACGAATGAAGAATTTCTTCACTCGTTTTTATTATACTGATTCAATTTTATTCTATTTGTGAGAATTCCACCAAGTGGGATTTGTTATGTATCGTTCGAGCAAATCGTAACGTCTGAATGCAGTCGCAATGGTTCTTCCATCCAGTTCGTTAATAGCTTCTTTCTGAAAATACTCGCTGAGCATTTTGTAGAGAAGAGTTTCACCGAGTGTAATTAAATTTAGTTTATTCTCATCAAAGAACGAAAGAATGGCATGAAAATTTCTATGATCAATATTCTTGTATTCAATCTGTTTCTGTTCTAGAAGCAATTTACCCACAATGTTAGACATAAAGTGTGTTTCAAACGGTCTAATCGCATCACAATTGGGTTCGCCGGAATGATGCTTCCTTATCGCATCACAATATCTGAAAATTTGCACAGCGACAATCATCTGAGCGGCATTTACATTGCCAAAAATTTCATTAAAATAACTACCAAAAAGGTCGTTCTTTCTATACCTTGCTATATGAGGTTTGTTACGCCATACAGAAAGAATGGCTTCCGCCGCGACCGTTGACGGGATTGCGTTTATCGCAGTACTATAATCACGCTTGCGTCTGTATGTGAATCCTAATTCGGCAGCCCCTTTTTCTAACAAGGTTTGCTTTTCATCGTTGGCTTTTAAATCCCTAAGATCAACAGGGTTTTGACTGTTGGTGGCGTAAGTAATATCTCTTATCGTCTGTTCGTCATCGCTAAGTTCGTAGATTCGAACGAGTACAAAGATCTGGGAAAAATCCAATGCTGGATTTTCCTTTATCGTTTGGTATATCGTTTTACAGGTCTGGCCACCATTGATTATTTGCAGTGAATCGAGTTTGACAATCCAGTTGGATTGTTGCAATCCATTATATGCAAATTTTTCGCAGACCAGCGTCAACCCATTGTTGTAAAAAAAGAAATTCTGCTTCTTTTGGGCGTCAAGAAGCGTCTCTACAATCCCGTTGTTGACAGCATTCTTTCCCAAGTATCGACGAATATTCTTTTCTAAGAGAGAATCGCCATATTGTTCAAAAAGAGAGAAAACCTCTGTTACGGGAATCTTTCCGAGAATGACCCGTTTGTAATTAAAGTTTTCTTGGATCGCCGCACCAGACAAGGTTAGTTGCGTATTTATTTTTTTAGGGCTTGTTACGTATTTTACAATGTCTGTATGGTTGTAGTGAACAAATTTTACTTGGGGTTGATTGCCAAAGGTGTTCTTGATGTAGCTATCACCCGTTTCATCCCATTTCAAGCCGTTGTTTAGCATGACGAAAGTCACGTATGGAATATGACCTTCAAGAATGAGAGAGCGGATTTCATTGACTTTTGTTTGACTTTGTTCGTTTAAAACCATGTGCGCCGACGGGTCAAAAACGCACTTTACTGTGTTTACAGCCTTTTCAACTGCATTTGCAGGAAAGTTTGTATCAGAGTCCAAGTTTCGTGTATACTTGGATTGGAAAAGAATGACATTAAGCTGCATGTCAGCACCATCAACAATATAGGCCGCGTCAAAACCGCCATCATTCCGCCCTTCCGTAATGTATTGTAGCGTGTCAGGAATGTCAAGGTCCAAATAAGCCGACACGCCCAACATGAGAAACGCCTTAGAAATGTTCTTTTCCTCGGATTCCGTAAAAATACTTGGGTTCTCTTTGATAAGCCCAAGAATTCGTTGATCCACAATTTGCTTGGCAATGTCCATTATTAATGTTTCCTTAGCTATTTTATAAAATAAACTATTTTAGTGAGAATGTCAACACCTTGATATCGCACTCAGACATTTTTGAAGTTCTTATTTTTTATTGCAATCAACAACTGTTGAATATCAATTTTTTTCATAAAAATGTAGTCATAAGAAATATAGATAATGTCAGTTGTTTTGGGCACTATAATGCAAGATGGAGAACCTTAAACCGGTAGTGGTGGTATGATTTAGCTCCAAGAAGGGGGGATTTTTGTGAAAAGGCTTTGTCCGAGAGCGAAGGCGCTTCTACTTTTGTAGAGGCTGTTTTGTCCAAGAACGAAGGCGCTTCAACTTTTATAGATGCAGTTTTGTTCATGTGCGAAAGCACTTGAACATTTGTAGAAGCACTTTTGCTCGTGAGCAAAGGTGCTCCAACTTTTGCGGGAGCGCCTTTGTCACTTGTGTATAAACGCTTGGACATTTGTAGGAGCCGTTTTGTCCGTGAGCAAAAGCCCTTGAACTTTTATACAAGCGGCTTTGACCGTTTGCAAAGGTGCTTCTACTTTTGTAGAAGCACTTTTGTCCGTGAACAATCGTGCTTGAACTTTTGTAGAAGCGGTTTTGTTCAGGAACAAAGCCGCGAAAACATTTGTAGGAGCACTTTCGTCCCTTTTGTAAAGCGATTTTAACAAACAAAGTATGCTTTTACAAAAACAAGACAAATGTGCTACGAACTTGTACAAAACTGACGCAACTGGTGCCGCAACCGGCACATCTAATCTCGTGAAAGGCGCTTGGAAAGCCTTTCGCTAAACTGAAACCGACAACATTCAAAACGAGGATAGCATCATGATGAAGATCAACACCATCTGCTACAACAGACTCCGCAACGATGAATTCCTGGGCCTCCACCAGAACATCGTCGAACTGACAGCAAGCATCACCGGCGAAGAAATCCGCCCGTCCATCGAAGCCTACCGCAAGGCCGTAACCGAATATGCGAACCTCATTGAAGTAGATGTCGACGAGACCGCGGCAAGCGTGGTGAGCCGCCTTGACAAGGAACGCAACGCCGCATATGCAGCTTGCCGCAACTTTGCCAAGAGCCTCAAGAGCCTTGCCGACAAGGATGTCGTCGCCACCGGCGAAAAGCTCCGCAAGATTTTCGCCGAGAACGCCGACCCGGTCTACCACAATCAGGACCAATCCACGGGTATCTTCACGAACATCGTCAGCAGCCTCAAGGCTATCGGCGATGCCAAACTGGATGCCTGCGGGTTCAAGCCCTGGCTCGAAAACCTTGAACGCAAGAACAACGACTACCTGGCCGCCGTACAGACCCGCAACAAGGAGTTCGCCGCCAGGGAAACCGGAGCCAACAAGGTCTACCGAGAACGGTGCCTGGATGCGTTCAACCTCGTGGCGACACTTGCCATCGGCAAGGCGACCCTCGAAAGCGATGAAGGTTGCTCGCAGTTTGTCAAGGCCGTGAACAGCCACATCGACCATAAGAAGGCCCACCTGAAACTTCGCAAGGGAAGGGGCAAGATTACCGTGACTCCGGAAACACCCGAAACGGCAGTAATCGAAATCCCCACCGAAACGAAGGACGAGGAAAATGCCGCATAGTAGTTATCCACATCCTATAAACAGAACTGCTCCTGCCTGACGGAATGTCTGGCAGGAGTTTTTTGTATCTGGGGATAGTTTTTTCTAAATTCGTAGCATTTTTGTAAACTTTCGGAACCCTTTTCTCTTTTGTCATTAAAAAAGATTATATTATTTTTGTAAAATAGTGTAAAATTATCACACAAAAAAGGAGTCCCCATGTCTCAAGACCCCAACCTTTGGTTTGTTCGCGGCACGATTCACAATGCAGACGGATCAGTGTTCCACAATCAAGGTCGCATATTGGCATACCACAAGTTCCCGCAAAGGGGTTGGCAGAAGTTTGCTGAATCGGACATAAACTCTAGTACGGGTGCTTTCGAAATAGAATTTCATACTGATGAGTTTCAGGAAATTGGTTTTCCGCATGTAGATTATCCTACGCTACAAATCCGTGTGACCGATTACGAATATAACCCCTTGTGGATGTCTGATATTTACACTGCACCGCCGAACGAACTATACATGGGCGACATCGTTGTCAACGGAGACATAAACGAGAACTGGACCGTTTGCGGAAATGTTTATTATTCGTCCAAAGTGCCGTTTACAAACGGCTACGTCAAGGTTTTCGATGTCCGCAATGGTGTTCAGCGCGATTTAGGGTTTTGCCAACTCAACGCAGTGGGCTTTTATTCTGTAAGCTATGCTAAGGCCCAATTTCAACAGGGCGATACATCTATAACCGGTCCAAACCTTCTAGTTCGAGTCTATTCAGCTGACGGAGTGAATGTGGCGAATCAGGCGGGTCCGGCAATCGCTTCCGCCCGTGAGTTTATCAATATAAAGGTTGAATCGGGTGAAGCAGTAGTCACGAATGGTGATTGCAAAATTTATGGCTCCGTATTGAATAAGTTGGGCAGACCCGTTTCGGGCGTAAAGATTACCGCCTATTGTTTGCATTACGACATTACGGACCTCAATAATCATCCGGCCGGAACTTTCGTCCATAAAGGATTAGGTGATTTTCAACTAACCAACGAAAACGGCGAATATTCGATTTCCTATAATCCCGAAATATTGCCACAGGGGCTTCTGTTGGATGCAGAAGATGCTTATGGCAAGGATAAGGTTTCGCTATACGCTAAATTGGAAATATACGAAACGGGGGCATCTACGCCCAAGATAACCGTTTTTAAACCGCTAGTCTTTAACGGGAAACGGGAACAACGGATTGATTTTGAACTTGACGTTTCTTCGAATGCAAACAAGAGCACTCGTTTTAAAGAACTCGATGATTTGCTAGCCATATACCGTGAAACAATTATTCGAGGTTCAACTTATGGCTACGAAAAGAAAAATAAAATCAATGAGTTCTTGCAGAACGTGGATGAATTCCCGCTGGTAGTTGGTCGCGAAGGTCTTACCGATAAAGAGGTCCGTGCGTATTTCCTTGCTTATAGCCTGTATTATGCTTTGCTTGAAAAACTGGGTAAAACAGAAAGCGACGAAAATGCCGATAAATATATTCAAGGTATATTTGCCCTTACCTATCAGGGGCTTGTATCGAATCTGGATGACCTTGTAAATATTGAAGCACCTGCCGTTCAAAAGGCTGTTTACGACGGCGTTGCGCAGAACCAAATTTCGGCATCTGTTACGGCAGGCAAGGTTTTATCTCTTTGGAATGCTGCAACGCAATCGTCGGCGGTTGTCAGCGAAATGGACGACCAATTTTCGCCGTACCATGTGTTTTTCTTGTTCGTGAAAAACGACTTGGCGTTAGTGGATGTCTTGGACGAAGTGACCCATAAACCCATATCGGCCCGTGTTGACTTTAGCGAGTTGGATAAAGATGAAAACGGCGACCCATTGCCTGCCAATGACGATAGATATCGTGAACGAATCCAGCAGTTGATGGACGAATATTACAACGCTGGTAGCAACTACCGCGAAATGCTCTCGAACCTAAGGGAAAATAGTTCAGGAATATGCACCAGCGAAGAACTCGATAGGCTTGAACTCCTGATAGATCTTTGCGATTTTGGTGAATGGTACGGCGATTTTGTTGTGGCTGCATATAAATACGCCGTTTCACATTTACAAAGTATATACGGATTGAGAGACTTTCTGTTGCTCGATAAAGGCCAATGGACTCTTGTTGTAGATGAAATATCACAAAGGTACAACAAGTATAATCCTCATGACCCACTTGCCTTGCCTCATGAATTTACCGGAACTACGGGAGCAGAACAAAAGGCTTTATATGTAACGAAGTTGATGGACTTGATTGTCTCCTGGTTCCCGCAGCAGAACCTGTATAATGTTTTGAAGGTGGAACTCGCTGATTTCGAAGTAAGTTATTCCGAGCCGGAGGAAAATACCGTGATTACGGAAGAAGCTCCGGAGCCTGAAAACAGCGAGAACGCCGAAGGTGAGGTCAACGATTCCGAAACAGTGCAGAATGAAGACGCCTGGTCGGATTTGCTGGATATACTTTCTCCTGTCAATCTGGAGACGAAAAACGGGTGGGAAAAATTTGACCTTTTGACCTGTGATGCGAAAGCATATCAAATAGACCATGAGGTTACAGAAAATATTGATGGCGAACTTTTGCAAAAAATGCGTGTCTTGCAGCGTGTCTACCGCTTAACGGACGATGCCGATGCTGTTGCATACTTAATCAAGAACGGATTTATTTCGGCAACATCGATAGCTGAATATGACGAGGATTATTTTGTCGCAGAACATTCCCTTGGAATCGGAACAAAGGAATTGGCGACACAGATTCACAGAGTCGCCAAGAGTTTCGTGACCGAGGCTACATTCAAGATAGGCCAATACCACAGCAGTCTCAACGAAACCGACATGACTTTGCCAGCGACATCGCGAGGTATTTCCAGTAACCTCAAGATAAAGGCGGTAAGGGCCTTGAAAAAAGGCGGACAAAAGGCAAGCAATGTGGCCCCGCCTAGAATCCCTGCATCGGTTTGTCCTACATGGAAAAACCTTTTCGGAAACATCAACAGGAACGGAGCGACCGAAGGTCAATCGGTACTGAGCGCTTCGGCGTATTTTGTAGACTTGCTGAATTTCTTCAAGGCCAACGAAGAACCCTACAATAAATTCCACGAGCGACGTTCAGATCTTTTGCAACTGGAATTGACCAAGGCGAATGCCGAGGTCGCCATGCCAACTATAGACCTAGTGAACGAGTTGCTTGAGTGCTTGGCAGGTGCAGAAGATAATAAATGTGCCAAGATTATTGCAAACCAGACCCCAGCGAATGCGACGCTTGAAAGTCTCCGTGCGGAACCCTTGGAATGGGATATTGGAAGCGAAGGCGAAAACCGCCAAAAGAATGCCAACCTGAAAATGATGAAGCACGCCTATCCGGCGATTCTCCCCTTGAATATATATCGGGAAAAGGCGACCAAGATTCTTTCAAATATTCCGTTGTCCCTGTATGGCCTAGCGGAAATCCTAGACTGTCCAGAAAATGGGAAAACTTGCCTATTTGTCGATGACCCCTTGCACGAAATCCTGTTCAAGGAAAATTTCGAAGAGCCGTGGAACTCTTGGGGCCTAAGCGAAAACAACAATAACGTCTATTTCCCTGATAAGTCGGAATACAAGATGGATGACCTGAAACATCCGACTTCTTATCTAAAGAATAAACATTGGATTACGGTTCTGAGCCATGTGGCCATCTTGCTGGATAGGGCGGGAATAACTTTCAAGGAACTCAAGGAAATTATAGCCTTACCGCTTTTCGCCAAATACAATGTAGATGTTCGGTGTCCCGACGCCTTGCAGTACCAGTTGGCGGATATTAATGGTTATATCCTTATAGACACGTCTACAATTGTTTATCATGCAGGTTCAAAGAAGATAAAGTCTGTAAGTTATCCGACTTCGGATTTCTTCATGGAACTGGCCGCGTTTATCCGTTTCCGCCGGTTGCTTGGATGGAGCTTTGCAGAAATAGCTCTGCGCTATGATGAACTGAATCTTAAAATAGGTAGTGAAAGTTTTCCTGAGGATTTGGCTTTTACATATACGGCAGACCCACTTTCTAATTGGGACCATGTTCAGGAAATGGTGCTGCGATTTGGCGTTACTCCGTTGAATTCCCTTGCCTGGCACGGATTTTTGCTAACCGAAGATGAATTAACGACTGTTTTTGACGAACCGATTGTTTTTAATCGATACTGTGAAGGAAGCGAAACTGTCGATCAATATGATGATGAATTCATTAAGAAAGATATTGCCAAAATAGTTGCAAGCGGACTTTCCATAAAAGAATCGGAAACGTTGCTGTTCCTGGAAAAGTGTCCTTATTTCTCCGGTTCGCAACATGAAAAGTTCTTGAACGGATTGAACTATGTTTACCGCTATGGAACATTTGCTCAAAAACACAATTTGACAGCCGATGAACTTTATCTGTTACAAGATGCAGGACTCGGCTCCTTGACCGATGATATTCGCACATTCTCGAGGGCTATTCGCAAATGGCAGAGTACATCGCTGCCTATGTCGACATTGGAAGATTTGCTCCGCATGCCGGACGAATCTGTCACGAAAAAAGCGGAAGCGTTTATGGGTGTTATCCTAAACGCAGAAAATGGAGAATATGTCCTTGGTTCTTTGTACACTACAATTTCGGAATCATGGGATGCCGTTAAAGTTGACGAAGACAAGGAATTAGCGACCTATCCGGTAAAAAATAATGGCGATGAGGGTGAATCTCAGGAACCGAGAAGGGATGAAACTCCTCAGGAGGGCGAAGGCGACGAGCAGGACGATGAACCGATTGTAGATGAGTTTGTGGATAATGTCCTTGCATACAAGGATGCTTGCAGCAAAATTCTGCAATCTTTGGGCTTTGCCGATGTTCCCTATGTGGACCAGTTGGCACAAGATGTATTACCCCTTTCAACATCTCTAACAGCTCTAGAAGAATGGCTCAGAAAAATCCTTAACGAAGAAGCTCCTCAACCGGAAGAGCAACAGAGAAATCTCCGTGATGTTCAGGAACCGGAAAATCATGTCGCAGATATTCTTGATGACGACAAAACACCCATCCAGAGACTTTATTTGTTCTATGGTCGCTTGAAATCCATCTGGTTGGAAGAACAAGTTTATTCGACGCTTTCTCAGGAATTTGGCATAGGCGCAGAACAAAAGGAGCAAGAAGCGTTTAAAGTGTTGCTAACCAAGATTCCTGTGGCAGCAATAGAACGATGGATTGGTTTTGTCGAAAATGCCATTTGGCAGCAGACTCCAACGCAACCAACGTCTGAAGATTTTATTGCCTACTATGCGTTATATAAGGCGAATATCCTATATCCGTATGTTTCCAATTATGTAATTAATTCGGGAAATATGGAAAGCGGTCTTGCGCTGGGCTTTGGATGGGATAACTGGGGCAATTTGTGTAGTACTCAGGCTATTGACAAAGATGAAAATATTTACATCATCCCCGTTCTAACCCCCCATTCGGTGTTGGAGTCTCTTGTTGATGCGTTTGCAGTTTCCGATGCTTGCGGTAATACGGAATACTCGTATGCCGCAATTCCGCCTGTAGATGAAGTTTCGACAAGTACGGCAATAGAAACCTTGAGGGATTTAAGGCGATTATTGCTTATCCCGCAGAAGGTTTTTGAACGATGCTTCGTTTATGCCTTCGGTGATGATAATTTAATCCCATCAGAAAATAATTCAGGAAATGAAGAAGACGTTGGATATGTATTTAATTGGAATCTTGCATGCGATTGGAACGACGAAAATGTTGGTGTCTGGCTCAAATTCTTCAAGGTTTATCAGCTCTATCTGAAAACGTTTACCGCTCCAGATGTCCTGGAAAATCTCTTCATTGAATTGACTAGAAATGAAATTGAAAATGAAAACTCGACAGCAGTAACAAATCTTATCGATGCTGTCAGTGCTTTGAATAAAAATTTGTATGATAATTACGATAAATCGACATGGAATAAGTTCATACAAGGAGTAAGTGATGAAATCCGAAGGATTCGCAGAGATGCGCTTACTGGACTTGTTTGTTGGGAATCGCAGAACGAAGCAAGACCATACAAATATCGTCGTTCATTCTTGAATTCGAATGACTTGTATGCCTACTACATGATAGACATCCTCATGGAACCCGACATGTCTATGTCAAGGATTGTTCAGGCGAATGCATGTCTACAGCTTTTTGTCCAGCGTTGTCAGCTTGGGCTGGAAGGTCAAGGTGCCGACGGATCGAATCTGTTTAGCGATTCTGCGCTTGCACAATGGGAATGGATGAAGAACTATCAAGTATGGGTGGCGAACCGCAAGGTGTTCTTATACCCGGAAAACTGGCTTGATGTGAGTCTGCGTGACGACAAGAGCTCTTTCTTTGCCGAACTGGAAGAACGCCTGCAAGAAGTGGGTGGCGACAGCGATGACATGGAGCGCATCTATGCGGAATACCTGGAAAAGATGCGTGAAACCGCCAACCTTGAAATTGTCGGTTGCTGCAAGGAAGATGGTGACCCGAACGGGGAAACCGTTTATACGTTGCATATTATTGGCCGGACTCGTGGAGAACCGCATCGCTATTATTACCGCAAATATTTTGCAAAGAAAGATCCTCCGGGAATGTGGTCTCCATGGGAACTCATCGAAGCCGATATTACGGGTGATGTCGTATTTCCGCAAATAATGAATGGTCGCCTGTATTTAGCCTGGCCTCAATTTGTGCAAGGGCAAAGACAACTCAATTCTGGCGTTGCAAAGACAACAGATGACTCAAACGAAAGTGGTGTCAGTTCTCCGCAAATTGAGTTCTATGTAGAAATCAAGATGGCGTGGACCTGTTTTAACGGAAAGAAATGGACTGGTGTCAAAACGACCAAGAACGCCTTGTACGATTCATCACTGAATCCGCTTGATTTCCAATTGGATCAAGATGAGCAAATTGGAGACAGATATCATTTTAAGACTTCGCTTGATGAAGGCGTTTTAAATTTCCAAACATTTAGAACTCTGCTTGATATTCAAGAAAAGCCGGATTTAGCGGAATGGTTTAAACAAATTGCTAGTACTTTCTTAGATAAATTTAAAAAACAGCACATATTCCATTACCTGTTAATGTCGCGCCATTATTCGGCAATGTCAAAAATTGCCGCAAAACAAAAGCGAAAGACTATTACTGTAGCTGGCGATACAGAAGTAAATCAATATATTGAAACCAGATGCTATAAGGGAGTTGAAACACAACGATTATCACCAATAGGGCAAATACTACTTTATGCTGATGGTAAGGATGAGTGTAAAGCAAACGGTGTTGATTCTGCTGTTGCTTCATTAGATGATGCTTCTAAACCGAAAAGACTTGAAGCGCTTGCAGCAGAAGGAGATGAACGAGGCACACTGGTCAAATTGTTCTCTCCAGATGAAACCTACCTCAAAAGAAACTATTGGGTTTCTGAAGGAACTCAGTCACTTGTTTATAAAAACAGGGACATTCTTTACAAGGATCGTGAATTCCGCATATTGCCCGTAAATATGGATTTTTACAATCCTGACGACATCGAGGGGCATGTCAGCAATCTGCCTTTCTTCTATATGGATTCAAAGAACACGTTCTTTGTCTATCCGAAATCGGACACAAGGAATAATGTGACTTACGAATTCGTCCTGATGTCGCACCCCTTGGTCGATGAATTCTTTAACCAGTATCGTAATGGAGGAAAGAAGGAACTCCATAGTCGCGGAATCCAGGCGCTGGAACGTGTAGATAGTTATTACACTATGTATTCAGGCTATAACTACTATTTCGGTTCCGCAATTGGTTACCATATTGCAGGAGACTGGGCTGCGTGGGATATGGGCCAGTCGTTCTTTGAAGACCAATATTGTCCGTCAAGTTTGGTTACGACGCCATATCCAGCTCCTTATGTAGATTTTCACTGGAATACGCCCAATGGCATTTATAACTGGGAACTATTCTTCTATGTGCCAGTGCGTATCGCGGACAAGTTGATTTCCGAAGAAAAATACGAAGCTGCACTAGAATGGCTCCAGTTGGTATTTGACCCGCAAGGCAAAAAGGAAGGTCCCGAAAGGATTGCCCGTTGGGCGAAAGATTTGCCGTCCGGTGCGCAATATTGGCGATTCCTGCCCTTCTTTGCGAACCCGGATGCTGACAAGACAATTCTTGAAACATTGTCAGTGCTCACGAAGTCAAGCGACACGAAGAAGAAACAGGAATTGCAATGCCTTATTGACCAATGGAAGTTCGATCCGTTTGAACCTCATTTGATTGCCAAGATGCGCTATGTCGCCTATCAGAAATTCGTGATAATGAAGTATCTGAACACGCTTATAGCCCGTGGTGATGAACTGTTCACGCAAGATACGACAGAATCCGTGAATCTTGCCATACAGTTCTACATTATGGCTGCCGACATTCTCGGCCCGAAGAGTGCCGAGGCTCCCGACCCATCGATAGAAGAAGTCTGGACAGCGGCAAGGATGCTTTGCGTTGAGCAATACGCCCCCAAGGATGAGGACAAGAATAAAAATCATGACTGGGCAAATTCGCTTATTGAATACGAAGACTCCATGCTGATTGGTCGAGTCCGAGACCGTTCTACGCAACAGAGCATGATTTCGCCGCGAACATCCATGATTTCGGATATTTCCAAACAGACCTTCTACTTCAATGTTCCGCGTAACGAGAATTTGATGGCTTTCTGGGACATTGTGGCCGACAGGTTGTATAAAATTCGCAACAGCCTGAATATCGAAGGCATCAAGAGAACGCTTGCATTGTTTGCACCGCCCATTGACCCGGGAATGCTAGTAAAGGCTAGGGCCGCAGGGCTTTCCATCAGTGAGATTCTCGCTGATGCCGGAGCCGCGCTGCCGCATTACCGCTTCAAGGTCATTGTGGCAAAGGCTCTGGAAATCGCCCGCGACTTGCGCAATATGCAAGAGACTTTGCTGCAGGCCTTGAAAGACAAGGATTCCGAAGCGTTGGCGCAGTTGCGTATGCAACACCGTATCACGGCCAAGAAGCTCTCGCAAAACATCTTCGAGATTCAGATGAAGGAGCTGGAAACCGAGGCGGCATCCCTAGAAATCGAAAAGGAGAAAAAGACAAAGAAACAGGAACACCACAAGTCGAGACTTCAAAAAATTGCGACCGATTTCGAAAACGGCTATGCAAAGACTATGCAGAAGGTCGCCGATTTGCGAGAAAAGACAGAAGCCGCAAAACGAATCGCTTCTGCCATGTTCAGCATCCCCGACATGGATGCCGGAGGTATAGTGAATGCGTTCGGCGGCATAGACTTCCATGTCGCTTCGTATGGTGGCCGCAAGTTGGGCGAAGCCGCATTGACGATGGCGGAAAGTTACCTTTCCAAGGCTCTCGAAAGGGAAGCGGCTGCTTTACAGCAAAAGGCCAAAGGCGAGGAAAAGAAGGCTACGGAAGAGGAATCCTTCGAAGAATCCATTGCGAATAATGAAATAGACCAGACGCAAAAGCAAATCCTTATCAATACGATTCGCCAGCAGCGTAACGAAAAGGAACAGGAACTCTTTGAGAAGGAACTAGAGCGAGACGAAGAAGAATACGATTTCCTCTGCGACAAGTTCACGAATAAGGATTTGCATGAATGGCTTGTAAAGCAAATGACAAAACTCTCCAAGACAATGTGCAAGCTGACCACGAAAGTTGCCAAGATGGCCGAAAAATGCTATCATTTTGAAATAGGCGACACTGATATGGGCAATGCAAAATCCTTTATCAGTAACAGCTATTGGGATGGCGCGTATAGTGGTTTACTGTCTGCCGATAGACTCATTGCGGACTTGCATGCCATGGAAGTTGCTTATTTAGAGAATGATCAAAAAGAAATAGAAATAATAAGACCGATAAGTTTGAAAGATCTTGAATATAATTATGCAGACATTGTTAATCAGGATCCTCTTTCAAAAATAAAAAAAGATGCACAGACTTCTTTTGAAATTCCTGTAGAATTATTTTCTAGAGATTTTGATTTTCTTTTCTTCCGCAGGATAAAAGATGTTCGGATAGAAGTAATTGCGCCTAATTATGAGGGCTGTTTCCTGAACGCGACATTATCTCTAAACAGCAATTCCCTTGATTTGAAGGGAAATGATGTCTTTATTGAAAACCGAGTTGGAGTTCAAACTCTAGCTACAAGCATGGCCCATATTCATGAAGGTAAATTTGACTTCAGCTTTAAAACAGATAAATATTCTCCATTTGAAGGTGCTGGAGCGACTTCTAGTTGGAACCTTTCTATAAAAGGTGACCCATCGCAAATTAATGGGGAAAATTCAACTCACGAAAATAGCAAATATTCTATAGATGATGTTATAATTTATATAAGCTATACGGCTCGCAAAGGAAAAGAGGGGGCAAAATAATGTCTAGAATTTTTGCTCCAGCTTTTTTGATAGCCTTATTTCTGGTGTCTTGTGGGGATGATGGTTCTAGTGCTAGTTCCTATGAACAAACATTTGAAACATCTTCTTCCTTGAACGATGATAATAGGTCATCAAGTGTTGAAAAATCCTCGAGTTCGGTGAAAAAAGTGGAACCATCGAGTTCTCAAACAATTGATAAATCATCTAGTTCAATAAAAAATGGAAATTCTTCAAGTTTGGTAGAAAAAAAGAATTCCTCTAGTTCTAAAGTCCTGGAAGAATCGTCTAGTTCAGCGAAGAACGAAAGTTCCTCAAGTATGGCCAAAACAGAGGAATCCTCTAGTTCTAAGGTCCTGGAAGAATCGTCTAGTTCAGCGAAGAACGAAAGTTCCTCAAGTATGGCCAAAACAGAGGAATCCTCTAGTTCTAAGGTCCTGGAAGAATCGTCAAGTTCAACAAAGAACGAAAGTTCCTCAAGTTCAGTAAAAATAGAAGAATCATCAAGTAGTTTGATTGATGAAAATAGTTCATCCAGCATCCAAAGTTCTTCATCTATGAATAGTATATATGATGCAGAAAACAATACTTTGACAGATTTGCGAGATAATCAAGTTTATAAAACAGTAACGATCGGCGAGCAAATTTGGATGGCAGAAAACTTAAATTATATGCCAAATGATACGGTTGGAACGATTTATAGCGGGGAAACTGTTTGTGGTGGGGGTGTTTTGAAATCCTCAGAAGATTCAAAAAAATGCTCTACTTATGGAAGACTTTATACTAGAAAAATCGCCTTGTATAAGGCGACGCGATCCAATCGTCAAGGTATTTGTCCTGAAGGATGGAATATCCCGCTTAAAAGCGATTGGGAAACACTAGTTTCATTTCTCGGAAATAACGCTGCAGCAAAACTTAAAAAAGCAGATGGTTCATGGTCTAGTACGAGTACAAATGAAAGTGGTTTTTCTGCGTTAATTGCGGGAACCTATAGTTATTCAGTAAAGTGGTATAATTCGGATTCCACTACAGCATTTTACTATTGGGAAAAAGATACTAATCCTTATTTTTTCAGATTATATGATAAATCGGATGATGCATCCTCCATTAATTATGCACATGGAATTAATATGATGTATTCGATTCGTTGCATAAAGGATTAAGCAAAAAACATTTATCTATTTTTTTACAACAGAAGGAACGTGCTATGCCCAACAAGCCCAAATCCATTCTTTTCTGGCCCGACGTTTACAAGGAACAGGGACACTGGTTGCCTACGCTGAAATGGGCGCAGGTTTTGCATAACCAAATGGAAAATCAGGAACATGCCTATTCTGTAAATTACATGGGCATACAGGACTGTGCATCAATTATAAGCGGCTATGACAATGGCGGCGGTCATTTTCCTTTCCATACGATTCTAGAAAACATGTACCCAGAAGGTTACACGACAGCAAGTCATTCTAGCCCCAACGAACGTTGGAAAACATGGCACATCTGGGCAATTCTTTATAGTCAGTATTTTGAATTGATAGACAAAAATGGCGATGTGGTTGATTCGAATATTGAATTCAAACTTCCAGATGACGCAAGGATGCCCAGCAAAGATTTGATAGAAGACGCCAAATCTATTTGGAAGGCCTGGACCCTGGCTGACCCTAATATGCTTGTGGGCGGTTACTTTACTTCGTTAGAAACTTTGCTCTTCTACTGGATTTATGGTTTTGAAAAAGTTGAAGAAGAGACCGAAGAAAATGACGGAAATGATGGCGATGAAAATGAAATAGAACTTGATAGTAATGAAGACGAGGACGATTCTGAAGAAGAAGATGATGGCTACGAAGAAACGCGGACTCGTCGGACCGATTTGGATTTTGTCATCTCGACCACCTATTTGAGACATCCCCAAGACGACCCCGCTGTTCGTGCCAAACTAAATTTGTTGGCTTTCTCGAAGCCTGAACTATACAAGATTATAAATATGGCAACAAGGGGGAAAGTTTCGACGAGAGAGCCTAATATTACCTTGGACGACTTTGTTGCTCCGCTAGAATCATTTAACGAATTGATTCCATGCCCCAGGGAGTATGATTACGACCATTACGAACATGGCGAATTAGTGCGCTATGTGGACCCCTGCATTCTGAGTGAACAACCTACCCTGCCGCACTCAATCGACTCTGACGGGGAAACGGTTATTTGGAAGGATGAAGAAGACGATAATCACAATCCAATTCCAGGGTTCCTTAATTCTTTGCAGAATGTCATTTTTGTGTCTGCTGGTTCACAGGTTCTCGACTACGAAGACAAGGCGAAAAATCTATTCCATTCCATGTGCAAGGCGATGCAGGCTCCGCAAATGGCAGATTACACATTGCTGCTTGCCGTCGGTTCAAAATTGGTAAACAGTGACGAATGGGACGATTACGACAAATCGAAAATCCGCGTTGTCAACTGGGTGCCGCAACGGGACTTGCTCGCCAAAAATGGTTGTGTTTCTTGCGCCATCATTCATGGCGGTCTTGCATCTATCAAGGAATGCATCTATTTTAACCGCAAGTTTATTATTTGCCCTATGGGTAAAGACCAGATAGACAATGCTCTCCGATTAAAGCATTTGGGCATAGACAATACACTGCAGATGTCTAACGTTAATCCTGAATCTTTATTGGATGCGATTAATAGGGTGACAACAGATTACCGTTTGGAAGCCAAGCAAAATAAACTGAGCTGGGCTTTCCAGACGCTAGAAGACGAAGATTCAAATCCGCCTTCGGGAAGCCCTTCAGATAAAATCGTAACTGGATTCAAGATTATCCGTGAAATTTTGAATGCACAGGATTCGGCAGCACCTCAGCCGAACCAAGGCGAAATGCGTTAGGGATAGTG
>Ga0129307_1002155_pt1 | contig 16944 bp, 14 predicted proteins | sample P1105metagenome_FD_94437 | JGI IMG/M metagenome (GOLD analysis project Ga0129307, IMG submission 94437) | Capybara group fecal microbial communities from Wisconsin, USA - P1105 metagenome | ecosystem: Host-associated > Mammals > Digestive system > Large intestine > Fecal | place: USA: Wisconsin... | reverse complement strand
TGTTTCATGGAATCGCTTGCCGCGCTCCCGATCATCCTTCCGATCATCTATCCGATGTTCGCCTCGATGGGCGTCAACCTCAACCAGCTCGGCGTCGTGTTCGCCCTGAGCACCGTGCTCGGCGGCCTGACCCCGCCTGTCGGCATCTACCTGTTCCTGTCCATGAACATGAACAAGGCCAAGATGAAAGAGACGGTCCTGCCGCATATGCTGATCGTCATCGGCATCATGCTGGCGGTCATCGAGCTCTGCATCCTGCTGCCGATCCCGCAGTTCCTGCCCGAACTCATCATGGGTCCGATGTAGGCGTGCAGCGGCAGATGGCAGCGCTGAGCGATTACTCACCAAGCCCCACACCGGCTTCCTGACGAGAAGTCGTAAGAAGTTCAAAGAAAGGAGAGTGCCGGCAAAACCGGCCGCAGTGCTATGAACGGAAAAAGCTTTGAATTTGAACCCCATGTAGTCCCGCATGTAGAGACCAAGTATCGTAAGATCTGCACCCCGATCCCTGTCCCGGAATCGCAGGATGTCATCGAACGTTTGCGTAACAACGAGACCATCTCCATGACCGGCCAGCCGCTCGTGGTATGGGATCACGCGGAAGGCGCCAATGTCTATGACGCCTACGGCAACAAGTGGATCGACTTCAGTTCCGGCGTCATGATCGCCAATGTCGGTCATGCCAATCCGGAAGTCCAGGCGGCGGTCCGCGCGGTCGTCGACAAACCGCTGATGTGCTCGTACCTCTTCCCGACGGAAGAAAGAGCCAAGGCGGCGGAGCGCATCGTCAGCGTCAGCCCGATCCCGGACAGCAAATGCTTTATGCTTTCGGCTGGTACTGAGGCGGTCGAGACAGCGATGAAGCTGGCCCGTACCTATGCGCATAAGAAATACGGCATGGACAAGAACGTCCTGATCACCTTCAACGGCGCATTCCACGGCCGTACGCTCGGTTCCCAGGAGATGGGCGGCATGCCGTCTCTGAAGACCTGGATCAAGCACCAGGATCCCGAGATCATCCTCGCGGACTTCCCGAACAAGTATCTGTTCGACTGGGCGGATCCTGATGCAGAGGGCTACAGCGATGACAAGATGTTCGAGATGAGCATCCTCAAGTGCATCGAAGACAATGGATTTAAACCCGAGAATGTCGCAGGCATCCTGACCGAGTCCTATCAGGGCATCTACTGCTGCCCGATCCCGGTCCCGTATGCAAAACGTCTGCGTGAGTTCTGCGACAAGTACGACATCGTCCTGTTCATGGATGAGATCCAGACAGGCTTCTGCCGCACCGGCAAGATGTTCGCGTTTGAGCATTACGGCATCCTGCCCGACATGTTCACCTGCGCGAAGGGCATCTCCGGGTCGCTCCCGATCTCGGCTGTCGTCGGCAGAAGAGACATCCTCGACCTGTATGCACCGAACACCATGACCTCCACGCATTCCGGCTCGCCGCTGGCAGCTGCTGCAGCCAATGCGTCGATCAAGTACATGGTCGACCATGAGCTCGACAAAGAGGCGGAGAGAAAGGGCAGGTTCATGCAGGAGAAGCTGGAAGAACTCCAGAAGAAATTCCCGCACCGCATCGGCTACGTCGGCGGCATGGGCATGGCAAGAGCCTGCACCTTCACCAAGGGCGGCTACAGATGTGAAGGCGACCCGGACTTCGCTCTTGCGGTCACCAACAAGTGCATCGAGAAAGGCCTGCTGTTCTTCGCGGCAGTCGGCGCCGGCATCACCATGAAGCTGGTCCCGCCGCTCATCATGCCGGACGACATGCTGGCAGAAGGCATGGAAGTTTACGCAGAGGCGGTCGCCGAAGCAGACGCGGAAATGCAATAACGAAAATGGCGCCAGGCGGCGCCGCGTGACACAAGCGGCGCCGCAGCCATCAGACTGCGGCGCCTTTTGCTTAGAAACACCCGGATCATCAGCAAAGGCCGGATCCCGAACAGAGGAAAAGGAGCAGAATGCAATGAAACTCGATAAAAGCAAGGCCTTGTGGGAAGAGGGCAAACAGTTCATGCCCAGCGGCGTCTCCGCCGGCGGACGTGTGAACGTTGCCTGCGGCATGCCGCACTACATCGACCATGCGCACGGCGCGCGGCTGTATACCGTGGATGGAGAAGAATTCATCGACTATCACGGCGGCTCCGGCGCCAGCATGTTCGGGCACGACCACCCGCGCGTCAAAGCGGCGATCGAGGAGTGTCTCTCCCGCGGGTTCTTCATGAACTACGACTCGGAGAAGACGCTCGAGTTCGCAAAGAATTTCACCACCCTCGTTCCGACCGTGGAGAAGTTCCGGCTGCTCAACTCGGGCACCGAGGCAACCATGGCGGCGATCCGCATCGCCCGCGGGTATACCGGAAAGAACATCATCATAAAGATGGACGGTCATTTCCACGGGATGCACGAGATGGTCTGGTACAACCACGGCAAATATCCGCCCATGGGACCGGACGGCATCGTCGAGACGGCGCCGGACAGCAATGGTATCCCGGCCGTCTTCACAGGTCTGGTCAAGGTGGCGGAGTTCAACAACCTGGAGGCCGTCGCAAAGCTCGTGGAGATGTACCACGGCGACATCGCGGCGATCATCCTGGAGCCGGTCGTGTTCAATATGGGCGCGGCGGAAGCTTCACCGGAATTCGTACATGGCATCAGAAAGCTCTGCGATGAAGAGGGTTGCTGCATGATCATGGACGAAGTCATCACGGGGATGCGATTCCGCCCCGGCAGCGCACAGGGATACTACGGCGTACAGCCCGACCTCACCACATTCGCCAAAGCCATCGGCGCGGGCATGTCCATCTCGCTCGTCGGCGGCAGGGCGGAGATCATGGACATCTGCAGTCCGGCGGGCACGGTCGGTGTCAGCGGGACGTACAGCGGCAACCAGCTCGCGGTCTGGGCAGCCAACGAGTGCGTGAAGATGGCGCTTGAGCCCGGCTTTTACGACCACATCGAGGAGGTCGGCGGCAAACTCTTCACGGGCATGGAAGCGCTCATGAAAAAACACGGACTCCCCGGCCATGTGCACGGCAAGGGTGCCCGGTTCGCGATCTACTGGGGCTACGACGATCCGGCGATCGACCAGGATCTCAGACAGTCGCAGCAGCTGTTCAGAAGGGACATGGCCAACGCATTCATCAACGGCGCGCTGGACAACGGCCTGTACTTCCACTCCTACTGGGATGCGCCGATCCCGTCTCACTGCGGGTTCTCGGTGCAGCACACACTGGAGGACATCGACATCTCCCTGGAGAAGATGGACAAGGTCATGGCCGGCATGACATCCATGGTATAAAAAAGCGGATCCCGGAGGATCCGCCTGTCATCCGCACTTTGAAAAGCATCAATACTTCTTGGTCTCGAGGGCTTTCTCGATCTTATGAAATCTCTCCGTCGCGGACTTGGACCGCATCGCGATGACCGTGTAAAGCGTGTCGATGATGGCCATCTGCGCCAGACGCGAAGAGAGAGCCACGATCCGGTATCTGGTCTCGTTGCTGGCTGTGTGAAGCGTGATGTCGCTCACCTTGGTCAGCGGGGACGTGCCGATGTTCGTCAGGGAGATGATCGTCGCATGATTCTGCTTGGCGATCTTGCTGTTCGAGACGATGTCCACCGAGCTGCCCGAATGGCTGATGGCGACGACGACATCCTTCTTCGTGCAGTTGGTGGCGGTGATCGCCTGGATATGGCTGTCGCTCACAGCGGCAGCGCGGATCCCGAGACGCAGCAGCTTGTGCTGCAGGTCGAAGGCGATGGCGTGGCTGTTGCCAAGACCGAAGATGTAGACGGTCTCCGCCTTCATGATGGCGTCCGCTGCAGCTTCGATCTCAGCGGCCTGGACCGTGTCGCGGGTCAGCTCCAGAGCGGCCACTTCGTTGGAGAATACTTTGGCGATGATGTTCTCGATGCTGTCATCGGGGCTGAGCGATTCCTGGATGGCCTCGGTCGGGGTAACCAGACTCTGGGCCAGGGTGAGCTTGAACTCCTGGTAACTGTCAAAGCCCATGCTGCGGCAGGCGCGCACGACGGTCGCATCACTGACGCCGCTGCTCTCGGCAAGACCGGAGACAGCGAGACTGATGACTTCTTCGGGATGTTTCAGAGTATAATTTGCGACTTTCCGCTCCGCCTTGCTCAGGGTCGGCAGAAGGGTCTGCAGCTTGAGCAGGACGGTGGAAGAAGAATTGTTGCCGGACATGGCGGTGCTCCTATATCAAAACTTATGGAATGGTTGGAATTTGTTCAGTTGCATTATATCGACTGGACGATGCAAACTCAAGAAAAATGAAATAAAATTTCATAATTTGAGGATGTGAATATAGAAATAATATTTCAGAAATGATATATTATAAATGAAATGTAGTTACAGATGGCAGCAGGTTGTCAAGGAGAGAGTATGGAACACAGAGCGTTTATGATCAATATGATACAGAGCGAACTCGAAGACGCTGTCGGCGTGGAGAACGTCAGTGTTCGTCCGACGGACCAGCTGGTCTATGGTGTGGACTACTTCTGGGTAGCCCGCATGTGGGCGGACAAGGCGCAGGAACCGCCAAAGCCTGACTTCATCGTTCGCCCGGGGAGCGCGGAGGAGGTCTCCAAGGTCCTGAAGATCGCCAACTACTATAAGATCCCTGTCCAGACCTGGGGCGGCGGCAGCGGCTCGCAGGGCAGTGCACTGGCGATGGCCGGCGGCATCATTCTGGACATCAAGAGGATGAACAAACTCATCGACATCAATCTTGAGGACCGGACGATCACCGCCGAGACCGGCATGGTCTTCCAGACCCTCGAGTGGTACGCCAATCAGAAAGGCTACAGCATCATGCACATCCCGAGCTGCCTCACGTGCGGCACGATCGGCGGCGCGCTCGCCCACCGCGGGATCGGCATCTTCTCCACAAAGTACGGCAAGATCGACGACCAGTGCATCAGCCTGGAAGTCGTACTGCCCAACGGGGACATCATCAACACCCTGCCGGTGCCAAAGCATGCGGCCGGGCCTGACCTGATGCAGATGTTCATCGGCTCCGAGGGCACGCTGGGGGTCATCTCCAAGGCGACCTTCAAACTCGTGGAAATGCCGGAATGCAGACTGTTCCGCGCGTTCCTGTTCAAGAACTTCACGGACGGCCTCAATGCCTGCCGGGAGATCGTGCAGGCGATGAAACCTTCCATCATGCGGCTGTTCGACCAGGCCGAGACCGCTTCCATCATCAAGGACGTCCTGGGTGTGGAGCGCGACGGGGCCTTCATGAACCTGGCCGTGGAGGGGACCGAAACTATCGCCAACATGGAGATGGAGAAGATCTTCGAGATCTGCGCGAAGTACGAGGCGGAGGACATGGGCGCTGAGTACGGCGAGAAGTGGTATGAGAATCGCATCACCTTCTTCTACCCCGGGCACATCATGAACAATCCGCAGATGTTCGGGACCATGGATACGGTCGCGACCTTCAGCAACATCGAAAAGATTTACTGGGCTATGAAACACGCGGTCGAGGACAACTTCCCCGGCGTGCGGTTCATCGCACACTGCTCGCACTGGTACGACTGGGGCACGATGATCTACGACCGGTTCATCATGGACGAGCCGCCGGAAGATCCGGAAGAGGCGATCCGCCTGCACAACCAGATCTGGAACGCCGGTGTGCGCGCAGCCATGGAGAACGGCGGCGTCATCAACGACCACCACGGCGTCGGCCTCAAACTGTCCCGCCTGATGAAGGAGCAGTACGGCCCGGCGATGCAGGTCCTCGAAGGGCTTAAGAAATCGCTCGATCCCAACGGGATCATGAACCCGTTCAAGCTCGGCTTATAGGAGGTGCCCGGATGTTTACAAAGAAAGCTTTAGAACAAGCGGATGCCTGCAGATTTTGCTGGATGTGCCGGCACGTCTGTCCGGTCGGCCAGGTAACGGGCAAAGAGAGCAACAACGCGCGGGCCAAAGGATTTCTCGTGTCGATGGACGGCCGCGGGGCGCAGCTCGATGAGACCTCGATGGAGATCATGTACGAGTGCGCACTCTGCAAAGCCTGCACCAACGACTGCGCGACAGGGTATGATCCTGCGATCTTCATCCTCGAAGCGCGCACGAAGGCGGTCGTCGACGGACTCGTCCCGCCCAATGTGCAGCCTGTCATCGACAGAGCGCTCGCCGGATGCATGTACGCGGAAGCGGAAGACACCGGCCTTGCTGCCGTGATCGCCAAACTGCCGGCGCAGGCGGACGTTGCGGTCTACCTCGGTCCCGTTGCAAGAAGAAAACAGCCGGTCATCGGCATGGCGCTGCTGTCGCTGCTGGAGAAGGCAGGCGTGAGCTATACCGCTCTCAAAGAAGAACCGCAGAGCGGCGCGGATCTCGGTGACCTCGTGGGCTACGTCGAAGACGTCAAGAAGGCGGCCGAGAAGTGTGCGGCGGCTTTGAAAGAAACCGGCGCGGGGACCATCGTCGTGCTTGACGAGAACGATGCGGTCTTCATGAAACACCAGTGGGCCGAATGGGGCATCGAGTGCGGACAGATCGTCACGGCGACGAGCTGCATCGCTTCGCTCATCAAAGACGGCAAACTGGAGCCGGCGGCTGTGGAACTCACCGCCTGCTACCACGACCCGGCGCGGATCGCCCGTGACCTCGAGGAGTGGGAGCCCGCCAGAGCGATCATCGCGGCGATGGGCATCGAGCTGCACGAGCTGTTCCACAATAAGAAGGGCACGAAGAGCACCGGCGGCGGAATGCTGCACCAGACTTCCCCGCAGATCGCGGCGCAGGTCGCGGAGGCCAGGATGAACGACATCCGCTTTGCGGAGGAAAGCGTCGTCATCACCTCGACCCCGACGGCGTTCGACAACCTGAGCAGCCTCGGCGCAGAGGATGTGGAGGTCAAAGACCTGTTCATCCTTCTGAACGATGCGTGCTGACAGTGCATCACAACCAATGTTAGAATATGAGTAAGCAGGGTGCCCTGCCGGAAAGCCAGCGGGCTTGCCAGCAGGGCATTTTGGCAACAACCCGCGGGAGTGCGGGCGGGCGGCGCAAGGCGCCGGAAAGGAGCATGCGATGCGGTATCTTCTGGGTGTAGACTTCGGCGGCGGGTCCTCCAAAGCGACCCTCATCGACGAAGAAGGCCATATCATCACAACAGCAGCGGAAGAATACCCGATGCTGTATCCGCACGCGGGATGGGCGGAGCAGGATCTCGAGGCGCTCTATCAGGCGTTCCTGACCAACATCCGCAATGTGCTCGCCAAGTCGCGGGTGGATGCAAAGGATATCGTGGCGATGTCGATCGACGGCGCGACGCATATCGGCGTGCTGCTGGATGAGAAGAACGAAGTCATCCGGCCGGCGATCCACTGGACGGACTCGCGCAGTGCGGAGGAGGCGGCGCAGCTGGCGCCGCTGAAAGAGCGATTCATCGAGCTGTGCTACAATGCACCGACACCGACCTGGACATTGCCGCAGATCATGTGGCTCAAGAAGCACGAGCCGGACGCGCACGCACGGATCGCGAAGGTCATCTACCTCAAGGACTACATCCGCTACCGCGTGACCGGCAAACTGGCGTCGGACTTCATCGAGGTCGAAGGGGCGCTGTTTTACGATGAAACAAAGCAGGACTGGTGCGATGACTTTCTGGCGATGGCGGACCTGACCAGAGACCAGATGCCGGAGCTGCACGAGCCGGCGGAGATCGCGGGGACGCTGCAGCCCGCCTTCTGCAAGGAGAGCGGGCTGTCGCCGGAGACGGTGGTGGCGTACGGCGCGACCGACACGGTCATGGAGGTCTTTGCGGCCGGGGCTGCGCACGTCGGCGATACAACGATCAAACTCGCGACGGCGGGGCGGATCTGCCCGATCACGGACCAGGCGTATCCGGATCCGCAGCTGTTCTGCTACCGCCACGTGATACCCGGCTACTGGTATCCCGGCACAGGCACGAAGACTTGCGCACAGGCGATGCGCTGGTACCGCGACACGCTCGGGGCGCATGAGATGGAACTGGCGAAGACCGGCACGATGAATGCGTTCGAACTCATCAGCGAAGCGGCGGCGAAGGTGCCGGCGGGGTCGGAGAAACTGTTCTTCCATCCGTACCTGCAGGGCGAACTGACGCCGTATCAGAATACGAGGCTGCGGGCGAGCTTCACGGGTGTGGGCTCGTACCACACGAAAGCGCACTTCGACCGGGCGATCATGGAGGGCGTAGCCTACTCGCTGCGCGACTGCATGGGCGTCTTTGCACGGCTCGGGATCAAAACAGCGGACAGATTCAGGATCATCGGCGGCGGGAGCAAGAGCCCTATCTGGCGGCAGATCGTCTCGGATGTGCTCGACATGCCGCTGCAGCGTGTGACTTCGGACGACAGCTCGATCGGCTCGGCGATGCTGGCCGGCGTGGCTGCGGGCGTGTTCCCGTCCTTTGCGGCAGCCGTGGAGGCGTGTTCGCAGCTGGCGGAGACCGTGGAGCCGGACGAGAAGAACCGCAAAGTCTACGACGAAGGATTTGAAATCTATAAAGAGATACAGCAGGCTATGGAAAACGTGTATAATAAGTATTACTAGAGGCTGTTTTCCGTGCGACCGGGAAACGCCATACCGCCGCCGCGGCGACGCGGCTCACGGCCCCGCAGCGGGCATCACAGGCAGAGGAAAGACATATGGATATCCTGGTTTGCATGAAGCAAGTTGTCGAGATCGAGACCGCCAAGATGACGGACGACTACCGCATCGACCGGGCGGGCAGCAGCAAGGCTGTCAATCCGGCGGACTGCGCGGCGCTCGAGCACGCACTCGCACTCAAAGAAAAATACGACGGCACCGTAACGGTCCTGACGATGGGCCCGGACAGCGCGGAGGAGATGCTCCGCGAGGTGGCGCCGCTTAATGTAGATAAACTGGTCCTGCTGCAGGACAAGGCGGCGGCGGGGTCTGATACGCTCGCCACAGCGCGCATCCTGACAGCGGCAGCAAGACACCTCGGTCCGTTCGACCTGATCCTGGCGGGACGCCGGGCGGTCGACGGCGAGACCGGCCATGTGCCCGCCGAAGTGGCGGCGCTGCTCGGCTGGCCATGCGTGACGAATGTCGTCAGCGTACAGGGCGGCGAACGCACGGAAGATGCGAACGCGGACAAGGCAAAAGCAGCCTTTGAAAGTTACTCCTATGCGATGCCCGATCTCGAGAACGACGCGGCGGAGCTCGAAAAACTGGCTTACGAGGCCAACAGCGTGATCTGCCAGCGGCTGCTCGAGGACGGTATGGCAACGCTGCGCGTGCCGCGTCCTGCGGTGATCTCCATCTGCGGCGGTGCGAACGAACTCAGACCACCGAGTCTTGAGGGCATGCGCCGGGCTAAGGAACAGGAGATCCTGAAGCTCGACACCAAAGCGCTCGGCATCGACCCGGCGAAGATCGGTACGGCGGGCAGCCCGACGAAAGTTAAGAGCCTCGTGATGCCGGAAGCGCCGGACCGCGAAAAGAAACAGTATGACAGCGCGGAAGAAGGCGCGCAGGCGATTTACGAAGCCCTCATGGATGTGTCGGAGAAAAAGCGCCGCACCATGAGCATCGCTGAAGTCAAAGAAGCAAAGGAAAACCAGCCCGCAGGCTACCACGGCATCCTCATCATCGAGGACGAGCCGGCCAACCTGATCTCCGGGCTTGAACTCATCACCCACGCCGTGCACGAAGGCATCAATCCTGTCTGTATCCTGGCAGGTCCCGGCTCTCCGGAGGCGGAGAATGCGGTCGTGCGCGCCGGCGCAGCGGAACTCGATGTCTTGCTGACCGGGGAAAACCCTGATGACAGATTTATCGCGGAGGCTGTCGCCGCCTTCCTCACGGAGCGCGCGGAAGACGGCTCCCCGTTTGATTCACTGGTGCTCGGCGCGACTGTGCGAGGCCGTGCGATCGCACCGATGGTGGGAGCGATTCTCTCCCTCGGCGTGACGGCGGACTGCACCGGTATCGATTACGAAGAAGACGGTACACTCACGCAGACCCGGCCGACGTTCGGCGGGACGCGCCTGGCGGAGATCGTTACCTCGACAAAGCCGCAGATCGCGACCGTGCGCCCGGGCATCTACGCAGACCGGACCGGACTCGTCTCCCCGTCGTTCCTCGGCACCCTGATGTACGTCCATCCGGTGCGCGGCAAGGGGCAGATCCAGCAGCTTGAGACCACGCAGGGACAGGCCTCGATGCTGGCAGAGGCGGATGTTGTCCTTTCCGGCGGCAAGGATATCGGCGAAGACGGATTTGCCGTTCTCATGGCGCTGCGCGAGGCACTGGAAAAGAAATACGACGGCAGATTCACCGTGGCGGTCGGCGCGAGCCGCGCGGCGGTGGACAACGGGTGTATCCCGTATTCGGCGCAGGTCGGGCTGACCGGCAAGGTCGTCCATCCGCAGGTGTACGTCGCCTTCGCCATTGAAGGCGCGGTGCAGCATCTCGCCGGCATGAAGGATGCGGACCGCATTGCCGCCGTCAACACGGACCGCAAGGCGCATATCTTCGACCATGCGGACATCGGCGTGACGTGCGACTGGCTGGAGACGGCCAGGGCGCTGCTGATGAAGCTCAGAGCGGAATAGCCGCCAGAAAGCCTGCAAAGGCGGAGGAGAATACGATGCAGCAACAGACAGCCACGGTAATGGAAGGAGTCAGAACAACGCCTATCCTTGACGCGGCGGACGTCGTTGTCGCAGGCGGCGGGATCGCCGGCTGCGCCGCTGCGCTCGCAGCAGCGAGAAACGGCGCCAGCGTGCTGCTGATCGAAAAACAGACCATGCTCGGCGGTCTTGCGACCGCCGGGCTTATTACGTATTATCTGCCGTTATGCGACGGGGAAGGGACGCAGATGTCTTACGGCATCGCGGAGGAATTCCTCCATCTTTCCGTGCGCCATCATCCTGAGAAAGGGATCCCGGAGTGCTGGCAGGCGGGCTGCCCTGCGGATCTGCGGGCAGAGCGGACCAAATTCAGATACGAGACGCGCTTCTCGCCCGGCTATATGGCATTGCTTCTCGAGGAGACGCTGCGGGCAGCAGGCGTGCGCCTCCTCTACGACACGCGCATCTGCGGTGTGCACATGGAAGAGAAGCGGATCTCGCACCTTCTGATCGAAAACGAAAGCGGCCGCAGCGCCATTGCAGCAAAGACGGTGGTGGATGCGACCGGCAGCGCGGCGGTCCTGCAGCAGGCCGGTGCACCTGTCCGGGACCACGGGCAGGGCAACATCCTTGCCAGTTGGTACTACTACCTGAAAGATGGAAAGCAGATCCTGCGGGAGATGGGTGCGGCGCCGTCGATCATGCCGGATTTCGACGCGTTTGACGGGCAGGATGAAGCTGCTTACGAAGCGCTGATGAACGGCCGTGGGGCGGGACAAAGACTGCGGTGGTATGCGGGCACGGATGGCGAAAGCGTCAGCGACTTCATCGCGGCGACGCACGAGAAGATCCTGGCGGATCTGCGCGCCGGCGACCGGGAAGTAACGATCCTGCCAACCATGCCACAGCTGCGCATGACGCGCTGCCTGATTGGCGACTACGAACTGAAGGAGACCGAGAACGACGTCCATTTCGAGGATGCCATCGGTATGTGCGGCGACTGGCGCAAGCGCGGGATGCGGTACGAGATCCCGTACAGGTGCCTCACAACGGGTGCCATCAGCAATGCGTGGGCGGCCGGCCGATGCATCTCGGCGGACGACGGGATGTGGGATATCAGCCGGGTGATCCCGCCGTGCGCGGTGACCGGCGAGGCGGCCGGAACAGCGGCGGCGCTGATGGCGGGGAGCGATTCCATGGCAGGCAAAGTGAGCCCCTACGAAACCCTTGCAGCGGCATTGCGGGCACAGGGGCAGCGGCTCACCTTCGGCGAAACCGGATGGTAACGGAAGCAAAGCGAAGCGGGCAACGGTAAGAGAAAACGATGAAAGACAATAAAGACACAAAACAGAAAAACGATGAGATGAACTGGAAAGAGGGCCCGATGACCCCGAAGAAGTTCCTGTTCCAGCGGTACATCCTGCTGGCGGCGCTGGTGTGTGCGGTGCTCTCGGTCCTGATGGACCAGGGTGTCATCCATGTGGAGCAGAAGGTCACGAATGCGTTCACGATCGCGGCGTTCGTGGGCGTGGTGCTGCATCTGCTGCGGCAGAGTTTTGCGTCCAAGGCGGCCAGGTACCGGGCAACGCTCGAGCGGCTGCATGAAATGGAGGCCGAAGAGGCAGCGGAGGCGGACGAGGCAGATTTGCCGGACGAGGAGGAAGACTTCGACGAGCCGGAAGAATAAACCAATGCAGCGAGGAATCGTGAGAAGAAAGAGAGGCAGCTATGATATCAAAGGAGAACCTGGCGCTGCGTGAAGCAGCGAAGTCTTTTAGTATGCAGACCGCCCAGCCGTTCATGCAGGCGCTGCCGGACACCCGCGAGGGGCTGGCGGAGATCTTTGCGCTGCTGCGGGAGCACGGCTGGATCGGGCTTCTTTGCAGCGAGGAGTACGGCGGCAGAGGGTACAGCTACCTGCAGGGCGCACTCGTCTATGAGGCGCTGGCGTACGGCGACCCGCTGATCGGGATCATCTCCCAGATGCACGACTCCAATGCGGCATTCCTCCAGACGCTCGGGCGGGCGGATCTCGCGGACCGGATCGGGGCGATGGCAAGGGGCGAGCGGATCGTCGGCTTTGCGTTCACCGAAGCGTCGGCGGGTTCGGATCCGAGCGGCAATACAGGCATAGCGATGCTGAGAGAAGACGTCTACCACATCACTGCGGAGAAACTCTGGGTGACCCACGCCTCCATCGCGGAGGATTTCCTGGTCTTCACCAACAAAGAGGAAGGCAAGGGCATGTACATGTTCCTGCTGGACCGCGATACCCCCGGCATGATCATCGAGCCGATGGACGACGTCATGTACGGCAACGTGCTCGGGCTCAGCAAGGTCACCTTCGAAGGCTGCGTGGTGCCGGAGAGCTGCCTGCTGTCCGATCAGGGGCACAGGCTGGCGTACTTTGGTATCGATACGGCGCGCGTATTCGTGCCGGCGGTGGCGATCGGGCTGGCGCAGCGGGCGCTTGATGAGACGGTGTCGTTCCTGCGCGGGCGCGAGTCGATGGGCAGTGCGCTGCTTGATAAGGAATCGCTCCAGTTCGAGCTTGCGACCCTTGATGCGAAGATCGAAGCGGCCAGACAGCTGCTCTACACCGCGGCGGAAAAACTGGATGCCAGGGATGAAGACTACTCCCTCTTCGCGGCGAAGAACAAACTGCTCGGCCCCGCAGTGGCACAGGAAGCGGCCGGCCTTTGCGTGCAGCTGCACGGCGGCACAGGGCTCTTCCGGGACGGGTATCCCGCACGGGCGCTGATGGCTTCGAAGATGCTTTCCATCATGGACGGCAGCAGCGAGATCCAGCAGTTCATCATCGGACGGACACTGCGCAAAAATGGCGGCGTGTAAGACAGAAAGGCAGAAAAGCAGATGAATAAGGAAGAAGCAAGAAGCAGACAGGCGGGCAAGCCGCTCGCTGGATATACGATATTGGATCTGACATGGGTGTACTCCGGCCCGTACTGCACATCCATGCTGCTGGACTTCGGGGCGGATGTCATCAAGATCGAAGGACCCGGAAGGGGCGATCACTCGCGGGACTTTCCGCCGTTCAAAGGCGGCGCAAGCGGATATTTCTACGGCATCAACCGCGGCAAGCGCTCCATTGCGCTCAACCTGAAAAGCGAGAAGGGCAAAGCGCTCTTCCTGGAGATGGTGAAACAGGCCGATATGGTCGTCGAGAATTTCGTGCCGGGCGTCATGGAGAAGATGGGGCTCGGATATGAAACACTCAAAGAGATCAACCCGCAGCTGATCTACGGGTCTGTGTATGGATTTGGCAGCTGGGGGCCGTACGCCAAAATGCGCGGGCTGGACTCTGTCGCGCAGGCGATGGGCGGTCTGATGAGCCTCACCGGCTATCCGGGCATGCCGCCGCTGAAGACCGGTCCGGCTGTGGCGGATGCGGTCTGCGGGATGTATCTTTGCATCGGGCTTCTGGCGGCTGCGCTGGAACGCGAAAAGACCGGCGAAGGCAAACGCGTTGAGATCGGCATGATGGATGCGGTGTTCTCGGTGCTGGAGGACTGCGTGGTGCGGGCCAGTCTGGAGGGGCAGGCGTTCCCGCCCCGCGGCAATACCGATCCGCTCGGGGCGCCATGGGATGCGTACGAAACTTCCGACAGCAGATGGGTCATGCTGTGCTCGATGGGCGGCGATTCCTTTACAAAGATCTACCGCGCGATCGGGCGGGAAGACATTGCGGAGGAGTTTGGCGGAGAAGGAGAAGAGGCCATCGCCCGGCGCAGTGCTGCAAGGGACGAACACAACGCGGCGCTGGCTGCGTGGGCAAAGGCGCACACTGCGGACGAGCTGATCGCTGCAGCCGAGGCAGCGCGCATTTCCTGCGGTCCGGTCATGACGATCCCCGAACTGCTCGAAGATCCGCACCTCAAGGCCAGAGAGATGGTGGTGGATATCCGGCATCCTAAGATGGGCGACATCAAGACGTTCAACAACCCGATCATGTTCGATGCGCATTCCGTGGGCATCGCACCGGGGGAGAATCCGCTTGAGCCGGAGATTGGCGAGCACGACGCGGAGGTCCTCAGGCAGCTGCTGGATCTGAGCGAAGAAGAGGTCGAACAGCTGCGCGCGGAAGGAGCGCTGTGGGCATAGGCGAACCGATTAATCGAGAATAAAAAAGAGCCTACTTTCCGGCCGGGGAAGCGGGCTCTTTTTCTTTGGGTACAAAAGTTACTTGCAGTACCATATCCATGCCGTCTGCCAGCCTTTGCAGCAGCCTGATGCTAGGGTTGCGCGTGCCGTTTTCCAGCCTGCTGATTTCGGCCTGGGCAATGCCGGTTTTCTCTGACAGTTCTTTTTGTGTCAGACCCTGCGATATCCTCGCATCAATCAGAGCCCGGATCACATTCATCTCGGGCTGAATGTCCGAATATGCCTGTGCGAATTCCGGATCCTGCATCCGTTTAGCTTTGTATTCTTTCAGATTCATTGCTTGTGAATTCCTTTCTTTCGTGTTAACTGCAGTGCTGGGCGATCCAGTCAGCGCGTCTTTCTTTAGCCAGACTGATCTCATGCGAAGGGGTCTTCTGTGTTTTCTTGATAAACCCGTTTGTAAGAATGATCTTTTTTCCGGTGTAAAAGAAATACAGGACTCTTGTAATATTGCTGCCAAGCACACATCTAAGTTCAAAGATGCCGTCTCCAAGCGATCTTGAATAGGGCATGCGAAGGGCCGGACCGTATTCTTCAAGAATCTCCAGCAACCCGACCAGTTTAGCTGCCATTTTGTTATCTAAGGAATCAAGAAAGACAGCAACGGGCCGAGTGCCATCTTTCGTTTCATAAAACTCTACTTGGAACATTTGTATCCTTTCAAGCCTTTTTCAAGGCTATTATATGAGATATATCTCAAGTGGTCAAGCGATTAGGTATGTAAATAAATGTTAATTGAGTATAACGAGAATGGAAATAAATGTAAATATATATTCTGAGATTTTGCTTTGATTGATTACCATTGAGTATGCTGGTTGCTTGCAAGTAAGCGAGGAAAGGAGTATTTTACTAAAGGACGCACACGGCGCCCGTACAAATCTATATCGAACCATAAAGAGTGCGCGAGAGACAAGCTCGATGACCGCACAGCAACCTGCCGCACGGCAAGGTGCTAATGCTTGAACGATGGGTAGATGGCATAGAAACATGCAGAGCCTGTCGTGACGATGGGCTCTTTTGTTATGGACAGCTTTCTGTTGCTGCTCTTTATGGATCGCGCAGCCGTTCTGGCGGCGCGGACAAGCCGAAAGGCGGAAAGGAGCAGCAAATGCAAACCATCATTCATATCCCTCATGCTTCCACGGAGATCCCCGCGAAATGGCGGGAGCAGTTTTGTATCGATGAGGAATCGCTCAGACAGGAACTCATCCGTATGACGGACTGGTATACAGATGAGTTGTTCGGATATGCGGATGTATCGGATTACCGCTATGTCAGAGCACCGTACTCGCGGCTGGTGTGTGACATGGAGCGATTTCGCGAACCGGTGCAGGAGGGCATGACTGCGCAGGGAATGTGGATCTGTTACGAGAAAACCGCAGACGGCAGGAGGCTGAAGCGGCAACCGGCAGACCTTGCGGGTGCGGCGGTGCGGCTTGAGGCGGCACACATCGCTGAAGTGCTCGCTGAATACGACAGGCATCATGCGGCGTTGACCGCAGTGTGCAGAGAGGCTTTGGCGGAGGGGCAAGAAGGCAGAACCGGCGCAGCAGATGGCGGCGCGCAGGGTGCGCTTCTGGTTGATGCGCACTCGTTCCCGTCGGCGCCGCTGCCGTATGAACTGGCCGCACAGGATGCCGGCGCGGCGCTGGTGCGGCCGGACTTCTGTCTTGGCACCGACCCTGTCCACACGCCGCCGGAGTTGGCTGAGGCGGCAGAGCGATTTCTCGTGGAGCGGGGGTATACGGTCGCATATAACAAACCCTTTGCAGGGGTGCTCGTGCCAATGGCGTACTACCGGAAAGAGCCGCGGCTTTCGGCGATCATGATCGAGGTAAACCGGGCGCTTTACATCGACGAACGGACGGTGGAGAAACAGCCGGACGGACAGGATGGGAAAACCGGGTTTGCGCGGACGCAGCAGACGGTGCAGGGGCTGATTTCGGTGCTGCGCGAGACAAAGGGAAGATAAACGGACAGCATTCTGGTGTAGTATAATAAGTGAAGAGGGTACATTGAAAAAGTGAATATGAGACAAAGCGTATGAAATCGAGGGATATGATTGCAATGACTTTTGCATAAAGGAGCGCTATGGTAGGCTGAGAAGTACGATCACTATCTGCTGAAAGG
>Ga0129307_1002154_pt1 | contig 16944 bp, 12 predicted proteins | sample P1105metagenome_FD_94437 | JGI IMG/M metagenome (GOLD analysis project Ga0129307, IMG submission 94437) | Capybara group fecal microbial communities from Wisconsin, USA - P1105 metagenome | ecosystem: Host-associated > Mammals > Digestive system > Large intestine > Fecal | place: USA: Wisconsin... | reverse complement strand
AAGGAAAAACTATGCTGGAAAAGTCCTGTTCAATATAGGCTTTCCTTGCAGGCAGCATAAAAAAGTAACGAGACAGTAAAAACCATCTCGTTACTAAGGTCTAACTTTTTGGGGTCACATCATGCACGTCCTGCGCAACACCCCTTTTCTTACAGATAGAAATACCAGACCGTAAAGGCAGCCAGGATGATCCGATAGATCCCGAAGGCAGTCAGCCGGGACCGCTGGAGGAACTTCATGAACCAAAGGATGGACAGGTAGCCTACCACGAAAGCCGTGACAAAACCGATGGCCAGGACCATCAGGTCCCCGCTGCTGAGGGCGGACAGATTCTTCAGCAGTTCATACAGACAAGCCACCACCATGATGGGCAGCGCCATGATGAAGGTGAAATCGGCCCCGGCTTTCCGATTGACACCCACCAATAGGGCACCTCCCAAAGTAGACCCGCTCCGGGAAAATCCCGGCCACAGAGAAAGGAACTGGAAGAACCCGATGTACAGCGCCTGACGCAGGCTGATATGGTCCACATCCTGGACCAGTTCTGCTTCATGGCCCCGGATCTTCCGTTCTGCCACGATCATCAGCAGGGCACCCAGGACCAGCCCTACGGCCACTGTAGCCGGGGAAAACAAATATTTCTTGATGAAGGAGTGGACCAGATAAGCGAAGGCCATGGTGGGAACGCAGCCGGCCACGATATGCCAGCCTGTAAGGCCGCTGCCTCTCTGCCAGCCCTCTTTGGTCAGGAAACGGGCGAATCGCTCCTTGTAGAGCACCAAGACCGCCAGGATAGCCCCCAGCTGGATCACCACATCGAAGATCTTGGCCAGGTTTCCTTTAAAACCGATCATATGGCCTACGATGATCATATGGCCAGTAGAAGATACGGGGATGAATTCTGTCAGGCCTTCCACGATGCCCAACAAGACTGCAATCAGATTTTCGCTCACGATGCACACTCCTTCTCTTTGCAATGCTTTTTGGCAATAAGGACTTGTCCATTATATGGCAAGGAAGCCAAAAAAAAAAGAGAAATCACGGATTTTTCTCAGCAGTTTAAGAAAAATTGTGATTCTCTTTTTTCTGTGGCAGATTCAAGATTCCATTTTTTCGTCCCCGAAGGAAATCCCCACTTCCCGACCGGTCCGGATGATATCCGAATCCACGGGCACCTGATGGGGCTGGGACGCCGCCCGGGCAATGGGTACCCGCACGATAGCATTGGCCTGGAGGGCCACCATCACGTTGAATTCTCCATCCAGGCAGGCTTCCACGGCTGCCGCTCCGTATCGGGTAGAGAGTACCCGGTCATAGGCTGTAGGGGAACCGCCTCTTTGGAGATAGCCCAAAACGGTGCAGCGGGATTCGATGCCTGTCCTGGCTTCGATTTCCCGGGCCAGTTTCTCGCCTACCCCTCCCAGCCGGATAGGTTCGAAGCTGTCCTTCACCATCCGGGCGATGGTCATTTCTCCGCCGATGGGCTTGGCCCCCTCCGCCACGGTGATGATACTGAACTTCTTGCCGCTTTGCTGGCGCTGACGGATCTTCCGGATCACCGCATCCAGGTCGTAGGGGATCTCCGGGATCAGGATCACATCGGCTCCCCCGGCGATCCCGGAATGCAGGGCGATCCACCCCGCATAACGGCCCATGACTTCCAGGACCATCACCCGGTGATGGGATTCTGCCGTGGTATGGAGACGGTCCAGGGCTTCCGTGGCCATGGCCATGGCTGTATCGAAGCCGAAAGTCCGTTCCGTACAAGGCAGATCGTTGTCGATGGTCTTGGGGACCCCGACCACATCCACTCCACAGAACCGGTGGAGATCATAAGCGATCTTCAAGCTGCCATCCCCGCCGATGACGATGAGACAGTCGATGCTGTGATCTTTCAGGTTCCGGACCACCACGTCCCGCTTGTCTTCATAGATCACATTTCCCTTGGCATCTTCTCCCGCTGCATAATGGAAGGGATTGTCCCGGTTGGTCGTCCCCAGGATGGTCCCGCCCCGGGGCAGGATCCCGGAAACATCTGCCAGGCTCATCACCTTCATATCATTGCAGATCAGCCCATGGAATCCGTTGGAAATGCCATAGATCCGAAAGCTGTGATGGATGGCCGTCTTGACTACGGCCCGGATCACCGCATTCAGTCCCGGGCAGTCCCCGCCGCCGGTGAGCACCGCCAGGGTGCCCCTCTTTGTCTCCTGCATTGGGTTCACCCTTTCCCGTTCTTATTCCACTTCCCAGACTGTGTAATCCGCAGCAGAGATCCGGATGGATTCCGTGCCATCGAATTTGTCATAGCAGAGCAGCCCATCATTCACATATCCCGGCCAAGCCAGGACTACGGTGTAGGCTTTCCCCAGGGCATCGATGACGCTCTTGGGATCGATATGGAACACCGGTACGAACAAGGTCTGCACCCGGTCCAGCAGGATCACATCTCCCCGGTGTCCGGAGAGTTCCTCCGTCAGCATAGCCGGAGCCTGGGCTTTCCGTTCACTGGGCAGCAGCTTCAGGAATTCTTCCGTGATCAGCAGCCGGGTATCCACATAGTCCCAGCCCTTGGCTTCCGCCGCTTCCCTCAGCAGTTTGCTTTTCCCGCTGCCGGGTTTCCCTGTAACGATCAGGACCTTTTCTTCCTTGCCCTGTACAGCTTCCACTTGTTTCAGAAATTCTTCCATTTGACTCATGTGTATCGCCCTCCCTTTATATCCTTTGTTTTTCCGCTGTTGATACCATGTTATTCGCCGTCCGGAACAGAAATTCCTGCAAAGGCTCTCTTTTTCTTCTTGCAGCAGAAAAATAAATTGTCAGATTGTTTCAATTCTATCATTCTTCTCGTCGCCATCCCGGAGATGCTCCTTGGCCGCCATGATCAGGAGCCCTTTGTTCAAAGTCGCCAGATCCAGTTCGTGGTCCCGGCTGGCCAGATATTTTTCCAGTTTCCGTTTCACCCGCTGGAGAGCATTGTCGATGGACTTGGTACTGCGCTGGAGTTCCTGGGCGATCTGCTGATAACTTTTGCTTTCCAGGTACTTGCACAGAGCCTGCCATTCCAAGGAACTCAACATGGCCGTCACGTTCTTTTCGATGTCCATGAAAGCCTCCTGGTCCACCAGCAGGTTTTCCGGATCCACTCCATGGCCTCCGCCCAGCATATCCAGCAGGGTCCGTTCTTTCCCCTCTTCGAATACCGGCTTATCCAGGGACACATAACAGTTCAGGGGCCGGTGCTTCTGCCGGGTGGCGCTTTTGATGGCAGAGATGATCTGTCGGTTCACGCAGATTTCGGCGAACACCTTGAAAGAGGCCTGTTTGCCAGGCCGATAGTCCCGGATGGCTTTGAAAAGGCCGATCATCCCTTCCTGGATGATGTCCTCCTTCTCCGCCCCCACCAAAAAATAGCGGGCTGATTTGATTTTGATGAATTCCTTGTATTTGTCCAAGAGATAGTCCTGTGCCTGCTGGTCATCCCGATCCTGGATCAGCCGGATCAGTTCTTCATCGCTCAGGGTGTCATAGACTTTCCGGATTTCTTCCTGCAATGGTCCCGCCTCCTCTAGTGGATCCAGTCTCCTTGGGATCTCGAGGCCGGGATGCTGCAGTGCCCTGCAGCATCCTCTGCACTCTTCACTCTTTACGCTGTACTGCTTTTTTCCGCCCCTCCAAGATCCGCTGCCGGACGATGTCGTAGAGCAGGATTCCCCCCGCCACCGAGGCATTCAGGCTGGAAACTTGGCCCAGCATAGGGATACGGACGATGAAATCGCAGTTTTCCTTCACCAGCCGTCCCAGTCCCTTGCCTTCGGCGCCCACCACCAAGACCATGGGCCCGGTGAGGTTGGCGTCGAAATACTGGGCTTCCCCATCCATGTCCGCCCCGGCGATCCAGAAGCCCCGCTTTTTCAGCTGCTTCATGGTCTGGGTGATGTTCCCGATCTGGATCACCGGCACGTATTCGATGGCACCAGCGGAAATCTTGGCCACCACTGCATTGAGGGGACAGCTCCGGCGCTGGGGAAGCAGCACACCGTGGACGCCGGCCGCATTGGCCGTCCGGATCAGGGCCCCCACATTCTGAGGATCCTGGAGCTCATCCAACAGCAGCAACAGGGGCACTTCTCCCCGGCTTTCTGTCTGGGCCAGCACCGTATCCAGATCCTGGAAGGCCACGGGAGCCCCCTGGGCTGCCACCCCCTGGTGCCGGACTCCGCCAGCCAGCCGGTCCAGTACTTCCTTTACAACCTTTTCCACCGGGATCTGCCGTTCCTCCGCCAGGGCCAGGATTTCATTGAGACTGCCCCCGTGGGTCCCTTCCTGGACCAGCACTTTATTGAAGGGACGCTGGCTGCGCAGGGCTTCCCGCACCGCATTCCGTCCCACGATGATATCTTCCATGGTTCCTCCTGATATGAGGGTGGGGTTGCCGCGGCTGCGGCAACCCCAGGCCCTGTTGTCCGGCTCAGCATTCCGGCCTTTGCGGCTTCCGGGATACTGGCTCCGGACGATGTTATTCTCCCTTGCTGACTTTTTCTGCAAAATCGAAGCCATACTGTTCAGCAGCATCCAATTCTTTGGGCAGCGGACGCCATTTCACATTGTACCCGGGCAGCAGTTCCATGCCGGATTCCTTGATCAAGGCTTCCATATCCTTTTCTGCGCCGCCAGCCCAGCCGTAGGTCCCGAAAGCCGCAGCCTTCTTGCCCGTGGGTTTCAGCCCCTTCAGGTAGGTAAGAAACCCGCCAATAGTGGGCATCATGCCGGAGTTCTGGGTAGGAGACCCAATGAGGATCCCTTTGGCCGTCAGCAGGTCGCTGACGATATCTGCCTTCAGGCTGCTTTCATAGCGGTACAGCTTGACCCGCATCCCCTGTTTCTCGATGCCCTTGATCATAGCCCGGGCCATAGCAGCGGTGCCGCCCCACATGGTATCGAATACTACCAGTACCCGATCCACGGTTTCTCCTTTGCCCCAAGCTTCATACCGGCTCAGGATCCCTTCGATGTTGGAGCGCCAGATGCAGCCGTGGCAGCTGCAGATCATCTTGAGAGGCAGGCTCCGGACTAGTTTCACCGTATTGGGCACCAGTTTCCGGTACGGCATCAGGATGTTGGCGAAATATTTCTGGGCCTCGAAGAACATATTCTCTACTTCGGTCTCGTCGTCGAACAGCTTGCTGCAGCAGTAATGCTGACCAAAAGCATCACTGGAGAACAGGATCTGTTCTTCCGGACAGTAGGTGACCATGGAATCCGGCCAGTGGAGCATAGGGATGGGCTGGAACACCAGGGACCGTTTCCCCAGGCTGACAGAATCGCCTTTTTTCACGATCTGGGTCTTGAAGATATCCCCATAATGTTCCTTCAGTTCATTGGCCCCTTGGACCGTGATCAGGAACGTAGCATTGGGGCAGGCTTTGGCCAGTGCCGGCAGGCTGCCGGAATGGTCCGGTTCCACATGGTTCACCACGATGTAATCGATCTTGGCCGGGTCCACGATGGTCCGGATGTTGCACAGCTGTTCCTCAGCAAAAGGAGCCTTCACCCCGTCGATCAGGCAGATCTTCTCATCCATGAGCAGGAAGGAGTTATAGGTGACTCCCCGAGGAGTGGCAAAGCCATGGAAGTCATGGAGGGTCCAGTCCCGGATCCCCACTTCATATATATCGTTGACGATGGTACGAGCTTTCATGTTGGATCTCCTTTCAAAAAGACATTTCCATTTTCGCCCTATCATTATACTATTTTCGACAATTAAACACAATTTAAAAAAGGAGGTGTGAATGATTCACACCCCTTTCTTCTCCCCTTTCACATGCTCCATATACTTCCGGGTCTCGGCCACCACCACGCCAGACAGGCCCAAGAGGGCAATCAGGTTAGGGATGGCCATCAGGCCGTTGACGATATCTGCCAGGATCCAGATGGATTCCAATTTCAGGAAAGCCCCGCAGCCCACCAGGAGGATGAAGCCGATCCGGTAAGGCATGATCCCTTTCGTCCCCACCAGATATTCCATGCACCGTTCCCCATAGTAGTTCCACCCCAGGATGGTGGTAAAGGCAAAGAGCACCAGCCCCACCATGAGCATATAGCCCCCGAAGGTAGGATAGGCCTGGAGGAAGGCTGCATTGGTCAGCGCCGCCCCATTGAGGTCCGTCTTCCACAGGCCGCTGATCACCACCACCAGACCGGTCATGGTGCAGATGATGATGGTATCGATGAAGGTACCGGTCATGGAGACCAGCCCCTGCTCCGCCGGCCACTTGGTCTTGGCGGCAGCCGCCACGATGGGAGCGCTCCCCAGGCCGGATTCATTGGAGAATACCCCCCGGGCCACCCCGTTGCGCATGGCGAACAGGACGCTGGCTCCCAGGAAGCCCCCTACGGCCGCGGTAGGATGGAAAGCATCATGGAATACTTCTGCAATGGCTCCCGGCACCTTATCCGCAAAGATCACCAAGAAACCGATGGTAGAAACCATATAGATCACCGCCATGGCCGGTACGATCTTAGAGGCCGTCTTGGCAATGCTCTGGAGTCCTCCCAGGGTGATGGCCGCTACCAGGATGGTGAGCACCACAGCAGTATATTCCACCGGGATCCCGGCGTTCAGCTGGGTGATCTGGACGATGGAGTTCACCTGGGCAAAGGTCCCGATGCCGAAATAGGCCACCAGCACCCCAAAGAAAGCAAAGGCAATGGCCAACGGCCGATAGGCCCGTCCCAGACCGTTTTCGATGTAGTACATGGGACCGCCGGAAATCTGTCCTTTATCATCCACCGTACGGTATTTCACCGCCAGGCAGCCTTCTGCATATTTGGTAGCCATACCGAAAAAGGCCGCTACCCACATCCACAAAATGGCTCCCGGACCGCCGGCCTTGATGGCCGTAGCCACCCCTACGATATTCCCGGTTCCTACCGTAGCCGCCAAAGCGGTACACAGGGCTTTGAAGGAATCGATGTCCCCTTCCCCCTGATTCTCCGCGGAAAAGATCAATTTCAGAGACAGGGGCAGCCGGAACACTTGGAGGAATCCCAGCCGGAAGCTGAGGAAAATCCCCGTTCCCACCAACAGGACCAGCAAAGGCGGCCCCCAGACAAAACTGTCGATCTGATTCAGCAAAGCAATACTCATGATAAACGACTTCCCCCTTTTTTCATTGAGCCCGCAGGCGCTCCTCAGCCATCTCCGGTGTCTCCAGAGACGCCGTATGTGTTTCTTTATTTAAAGCCAGCACCCGCTGGTGATAGCGGAGCAGCGTGCTTCTGTGTCCTACGCTGACCAGGGTGGTCCCGGGCAGTCTTTCTGCCAGTACCTGGTACAGTGCTTTTTCCGTCTCTTCATCCAGGGCGGAGGTGGATTCATCCATGAACAGCCACTGTGGCTCATAGAGCAGGGCCCGGGCAAAGGCCAGCCGCTGCTGTTCCCCGATGGAACACACATGGGACCAGTCGCCCTCTTCCTGGAGATGGCAAGCCAGATAGCCGATCCGGCACAGATCCAAGGTCTCTTTCAGGACTTCATCGGAAAACTCCCGGGTGCCGGGATACAGCACCGCATCCCGGAGGGTCCCCAGGGGCAGATAGGGCCGCTGGGGGATGAACATGAGATTCTCCTGGGGCGGCAGGTCTACCTTGCCTCGGGCAAAGGGCCAGATGCCCGCCAGAGCCCGGAGCAGGGTGCTTTTCCCGCTGCCGCTGACCCCTTTGATCAGCACATTGGTCCCCGGTTCCAGGGTCAGTTCCAGAGGTTTCAGGATGGGCCTGCCATCGGGCAGATCCACTTCCAGGGGCTCCATCCGGAGTGTCCCATCGGTACTTTCCAGCCGTTCCACATGGCTCTGGCTGTCGGCCGACTGGACCCGGGCCATATCTTCTTCAAAACCGGTGAGCCGGTCCACTACGGCCTGCCATTCCGCCAGGGAAGCATACACATCCACAAAGTAGGAAAGAGAATCCTGGACCCGGCCAAAGGCTGTGGCCACCTGCATCAGGCCCCCCAGGGTCAATTCCCGGCGCAGGAACCGGGGAATCGCTACCACAAAGGGAAAGATGATGGCAATCTGGGAATAGCCGGAACTCAGCCACACCAGCTGTTTCTGCTTCAGGACGATTTTCCAGAAATTCTCCAGCAGCAGGGCGAAACGTTTCTTGAACACCCTGCCTTCCAGTCCTTCTCCCTGATAAAAGGCTACGCTTTCCGCATTTTCCCGCATGCGCATCATGCTGAACCGGAAATCCGCTTCCCGGCGCTGCTGGGAAAAGTTCAGGGCCACCAGTCGGTGCCCCACCCGATGGGTCAGCCAGGTCCCCAGGGCCGCATAGGCCACCGCCACCCACACCATATATCCGGCGATATGCCAGGTACGGCCCAACAGGGTAAAGGAAAAGGGACCGGACAGCTGCCACAGGATCACTACAAAAGAAAGCAGGGTACACAGGGCCTTGACGATCCCTACAAAGAAGCCCAGAGTCTTGGTGACGAACAGGTTCACGTCCTCACTCATCCGCTGGTCCGGGTTGTCCATTTCCTTCCCGAACATTTCCAGCCGGTAGTAGGTCTGATGCTGGAGCCACCGGTCGATGTACCGGTTGGTGAGCCAGCGCCGCCAGTTGAGCACCAGCACTTGCTGGAGATAGTAAGCATAGACAGCCAGGATGATATAGGTAAAAGCCAGCAAGGTGAACCGTTTCAGCTGGTGGAAGATTTCTTCCGTCTGATAGTTCTGCAGAGCCGTGTAAAAGGCATTATTCCATTGGTTCAGCAGTACCAGCATGGCCACCACCGCCAAGGTCAGCAGAAGGATGGCCAGCAGTAAGGCATAGGCTTTTTTCTTTTCTTCACTTTTCCAGTAGCTGCGGGTCAGGCGCCACACCTGAGAGAGCAGTTTTTTCGTACCTTTTGTTTGTTTCACGTGTCCTTCACCTTACATAAAATGGAATAGAGACTATTATATCTGTTTCAATGAAAAAAAGCAAAGATTTTTCGAGAAAAAAAGAGGTGCTGCACCATAATGTGCAGCACCTCTTCATCTTATTTCTGTTCTTCCGGAATAGGATCATCCACGGAGCCGATGGGCACCTTGGGATGGAACACCTTTTCGATGGTCAGGAACAGCACCGGTACCAGGAACAGGCTCAGGAAAGTGGAGGCCATCATGCCGCCGATGATGGCGGTCCCGATGGACGTCCGGCTGCCGGAACCGGCGCCACTGGCCCAGGCCAGAGGCACGGCCCCGATGACCGTGGAGAAGGCGGTCATCAGGATGGGGCGGAGACGGACGGTAACCGTATCCACCAGAGCGGGCATGACGGACCAGCCGTCGTCCACTCTCATCTTGGCATATTCCACGATCAGGATGGCGTTCTTGGCGGACAGACCGATCAGCACGATCATCCCGATTTGCAGGTAGATATCACTGGTGAGACCCCGGAGGTACTGGAAACCCACAGCCCCCATAACAGCCGAAGGCACCGCGAAGATGATGCCCAGCGGCAGGCTCCAGCTTTCATACAGGGCGGACAGGCATAGGTACACGAACACCAGGGAAATCCCGAACATCAGGAAGGAGGAACTGCCGGCGGCTTTTTCGTCCCGGCTCTGGTCCGTCCACTGATAAGTGTATCCGCTGGGCAGCTGGCTGTTCAGCACCTCTTCGATGGCACTGATGGCCTGGCCGGTAGAATATCCGCTGGCGGGAGACCCGGCGATCTTGGCGCCCCGGGCCCCGTTGAACCGGGTGATGACCGGTGCGGCGAGGATTTCCTTGCTGGTCACCAGCGCACTCAGGGGCACCAGAGCCCCGGTGTTGCTGGCCACATACAGGTTGGAGAAGCTCTTTACATCCCCTCTGTATTTGGGGTCAGCCTGGATGACCACTTTCCAGGTCTTGCCCAGCAGGTTGAAGTCGTTGACTTCACTACCGCCCAGGTTGGCCTGCAAGGCAGTGAACACGCTGGATACCGGCACATTCAGGCTTTCCGCCTTGGCCCGGTCCACATCGAACTGGAGAGCCGGCGTGTTGTCCGTAAAGGTGGTGTAAATGGTGGCGATTTCCGGTCTCTGCCGGATCTTGGCCAGTACACCTTGCACATCTTTGGCCATCACATCCGTTTCATGGCCGGTGGTATCCATCACGTACAGGCTCAGGCTCCCGGTGTTGGACAGACCGGGGAGCACCGCCTGGTTGAAGGCCATGGCCGTAGCAGCCGGATTCTGGTTCCCCAGGATGTTCAGTTTCTTCAGCACACTGTACACGCTCAGATCATCGGTGGTCCGGTTCTGGATATCATCCAGCTTCACCGGAACGATGGCTGCGTTGGGCTTCCGGCCCATGGACAGCACATCGATGCCCACGATCTGCAGCACATGCTTCACCCCAGGGATCTTCTGGATTTCCGCCACCATATCATTGGTGACCTTGGTGGTCCGGTTGGGGGAAGCAGATTCCGGCAGGGAAACCGTCATCATGGCAAAGCTCTGGTCTTCATCCGGCAGGTAAGCGGAAGGGATCAGCTTGAAGAACATGCCGATCAGCACAAAGACGATGGCCAGGCCCACCAGGCCCAGTTTGAAATGGCGGAGCAGCCGTTTTACGTTCTTCACGTATTTTCCCGTAGTCCGTTCCAGCCACCGGTTGAAGTAGCCGAACATTTTGCCCAAAAAGCCCTTGCTGCCGTTGGGATCCTTGGGTTTGATCACCATGGCGCAGACCGCCGGGCTCAGGGACATGGCCACCACGGCAGAGATACTCAGGGCCACCACGATACTCAGGGCGAACTGTTTGTACAGCACCCCGGTGATGCCGCCCAGGAAGGCCACCGGAAGGAACACAGCCAGCAGCACGAAGGCGGTGGCCACAATGGCCCCGGACACTTCCCGCATGGCGTTGTAGGTGGCTTCTTTGGGGTCCATCCCCAGGGCATCCACATTATGTTCCACGGCTTCCACCACTACGATGGCATCATCCACCACGATCCCGATGGCCAGCACCAGGGCGAACAGTGTCAATGTATTGATGGTGAAATTGAAGACGACGAAGGCACCGAAGGTCCCCAGCAAAGAAACCGGGATGGCCAAGGTAGGCACCAAAGTAGCCCGCCAGTTCTGCAGGAACACCCAGGTAATCAGCACCACCAGCACCAGGGTTTCCACCAGGGTGACCACCACTTCCTTCAGGGATTCCCGTACGTATTCGGTGTTGTCCTGTACGATGGTCAGTTTCAGATCCGGAGGGAAGGATTTTTCCGCTTCCGCCAGCACCTTTTTCACTTCCGCCACGCTCTCCAAAGCGTTGGCATCGGTGTTCAGGCTGATGGCGTAGTTCATGGCGTTCTTCCCGTCCAGTTTGGATATAACGCTGTCATCCCGGGGACCGAATTCCACCCGGGCCACATCCCGCACCCGGAGCAGGTTCCCGTTTTGATTCTTGATGATGATATTGCCGAATTCGTCCGCCGTGCTCAGACGTCCCTTGACCCGGGCGGAATATTGGAATTCCTGATCCGCCTCGTTGGGCCGAGCCCCGATGTTCCCGGCAGGAGCCTGGATGTTCTGGCTGGCGATAGCGCTTTTCACATCCGCCGCCGTAACGCCCAGCTGGGCCATCTTCATGGGATCCAGCCATACCCGCATAGACAGTTCCGGCCCGTATTCGCTGACTTCCGAAACCCCTTTCACCCGCTTCAGGGCATCCACGAACTGGGTGGATCCATAGGTCTTCATGAACAGGGTGTCATAGGTGCCGTTGGGAGAAGTCAGGGCGAAATACATGATGGTTTCCGCCGATTCCTTCTTGGTGGTGACCCCATAGGTATTTACTTCACTGGGCAGGGAAGCCGATGCCTGGGATACACGGTTCTGGACCTTGACGGAGTCCATATCCGGATCCGTCCCCAGTTCGAACTTCACGTTCAATGTATAGTTCCCCTGGTTATCACTGGTGGAGTTCATATCCACCATGCTGTCCACCCCGTTGACCTGTTTTTCAATGGCCTGGGCCACGGATTCTTCCACGACCTCCGCATTGGCGCCCACATAGTTGGTCCGGACGCTGATCCGGGGGTTGGAAATCTGGGGATACTGAGCAATGGGCAGGTTGTAGGCCGAGATGATCCCCACCAGGGTGATGATGATAGCGATGACGCAGGCAAATACAGGGTGATCAATGAAATACTTTGCCACTGTACCTACCTCCTTACTTACCTGCGGTCGAGGTGGTATCGGTGGTGTCCAGATCCGCTTCCGTCATGAGAGAAGCGTTGACTTTGGCGCCTTCCTTCAGCTTCTGGACCCCTTCCACCACAACGGTTTCCGTACCGTCCAGGCCGCTCTTCACCAGCCACAGCTTCCCGATCCGGGCGCCCAGCTGGACTTCCTTCATGCTTACCGTATTGTCAGCGTTGATCACATAGACGAAATGCTTGTACATGACATCGGTGACCGCCCGCTGGGGAACCAGGATGGCATTGGGAACCAGGGAACCCACCACGGTCAGGTTGGCGAACATGCCGGGCAGCAGCACCCCGTTGGGGTTCGGGAATTCCGCTTTCAGGGTCAGGGTACCGGTGGTATCGCTGACGCCCCGGTCCACCTGGGTCACGGAGCCTTTTTCCGGATAGGTGGTGCCGTCGCTGAGCTTCATGGTCACATTCTGGAGCTTGGTGCCGTTGTTGGTATTCCCCTTCATGATATCCAGATAATCCGCCTGGGATACGGAGAACCGCACCCGCATGGGATCACTGCCGGAAATGGAAGTGAGCACCGTGGAGTTGGCCGTTACGAAAGACCCTTCCGCCAGGGGATTGGTATCGATTTTCCCGGAAAAAGGTGCCACAATCTGGGTATCGCTTACATCCACCTGGGAAGAAGCCAGGATGGCGGACTGGGCATCCACCGCGGCCTGGGCCTGGGCCAGCTGGGTATTGTACTGGTCTGCCGTCTGTTTGCTCACTGCCCCCTGTTCATACAGGGTCTGGTACCGGGAGGCATCCCGCTGGGCATTGGCCAGGGTAGCCTGGGCATTGGCCAGATTGGCCTGGGCGTTCAGCACGGAGTTCTGATAGTTCCGAGGGTCGATCACATAGAGCAGCTGTCCGGCTTCCACATAATCCCCGCCGTTCACCAGCTTCTGGACAATGGTCCCTGTTACCTTGCTCTTGATCTGCACATCGTTGGCCGCTTCCACGAACCCAGTGTAATCATAGGTAATGGGGGTATCCCGTCTGATGACCTTCATGGACTTGACCGCCACATCTCCCGCCGCCGGAGTCGTCTTCTTGCCGCAGCCGGCAACGCCTACCAGCAGAAGGAGAGCCATCCCGATGGATATCGCTTTTTTCTTTCCTAACATGGACAATCCTCCTAAAATCCTGCCCTTACGGGCATGTACTGCAATCATGGAAATACTTATAGAAAACCTTGTATATTATATCCTATGCAATTTCCAGATTCAAACCTGTTATTTCGATGTTTTCTCTCTCTTTTCTTCTATTTTTACTTCTTTTTTCATGTTTCCTTCATTTGACTGGCTAGTCAAAAATACTTCCCCGGGACGGTTTTTTGTCAGGAAGGGCAGGACTTTTTCTGCTTCCAGATCGTATTCTTTCTGGTCTCCGTACAGAAGGCCCAGAGCCTCGCCGTCGAAATAATAGCCGGTGATGTCTTCCGGTTTCAGCATTTGTCCGCTGGCTGCCGTTTCCTTCTCCGCCATCTTCCAGAATTTCCTCCAGGGATGGATCATATCCCGGAGAGCCACTTCTTCTCCCGTCGCCATATTGAAATTATAGCAGCGGGTGATGGCTTCGCTCCGGTCCCGTTCCGTCAGGAGCCCCAGGATCATCAGGCTGGCATATTTTTTCCCGGTATACTTCACATCATAATCCAGGTTCAACCGGGTACCGATGGTCACATCTTTCAGCTGGCTGCGCACAAAGGATTCGATGACCCGATTCACTTTCCAGGCCAGTTTCCCATCCAATTTCTGGAAATGGGGATAAGTGACAGCTCCCGTATCCGTGGCCACCTTCAGCGATACGATTTCATATCCCCCATCTCCGGTGACCCGGGCTGCGTTAGCATAGGTAGGACGGCTGTACAGCTCCGCCTGGAAGCCCACATTCCGAGGTTCCCAGCCTCCGGCCCGGTATTCCCACACCGTCCGCACGGCTCCCAAGGGATCCGCATTCAGAACCCCGACCACCTTCTGTACCGTAATGACCTCATCCACTCCATCGCCATTCACATCCAGGGCACTGAGTTGGCTCAAGTTCTGGATATAAGGCCGGAGCCCGGACTGTTTCAGGCTGCCGTCTTCATTATATACATTCAGGTTCCGATAGGCTTCCTTTTCATGGGAAAGATCCAAGGTCATATCCTGTTTCAGGGTGGGGAAGGCCAGCCTTGCCTGGTACCCCGGCAGATAAGTACCCACCATGGAGATTCCCCGGTTCTCTTCCTGTCCGAATACTTCCTGGAGCTTCCCATCGATCACATCCAAGATCCGGTAGGAGACCAGGCCTCCGGAGCCGCCACTGGGCGCCGCGATGATCACATCAGGATAGCCGTCCCCCGTCACGTCTGCCAAGGTCAGATAGGCATTGTACCCGCCCAGATCCTGGGGCCGGAAGTAATATTTCACTTTGGCCGGATCCTTGGCATCCAGTTCCCGGGCAATCAGGTACATATCTCCCATGAAGCTGGATTTCTCTACCACTGGATTCCCCATGAGATCCACCACTTCTTCCCGGCCGTCCCCATCGATGTCCCCGATGGCTTCGCTGATCAACTGTCCGTGCTGGATCGTGAAATCCACTTCCCGTGTCTTCCGGAGAGGGGCCGTTTGGAGAAGGGCCTGGCTCTCTGTCTTTTTCCCTGCTGATGCTGGTACCTTTGCCTGGGGCTGGCTGCCTGGTTTCTTCCCCGCCTTCATTCCAGCTGAAGCCTTTTCAGCCGTCTTTTCCCCGCTCTGGGCAAACGTCCGCAGATCTGCGGCCGGTTCTGCTCCGGCAGCTGCCCAGGACGGCAGGCAAAGGCTTCCCGCCAAGACCAAGCCAAGGACCATCTGTTTTGCTGTATATCGTTTCATATTCCACCCACTCTTATCCTTTCCGAGAGACTTTATGGGACCATTATACTATAGGTTGGCTTTTTTCGCCTCCTTTTCCCCGGAAAGATTCCCTCCCCAAGGATCTCCTAGAATTGTCACTGATTAGCGAATATTAAGAAAGTTCTTTACTTGTAAGAAGAAATTGATTATACTAAGCCTACGTTTTTGTTATAAAGGGAGGAACTTGAACCATGATCGATTATCAGCCCATTATACCGGATGTGCTAGAGGCACTCCGTGGGATTTCTGGAAAACGGGTCATCACCGGAGAGGACATCAACCCGGATTATGCCCATGATGCCATGCCCATCTACGGCATCGGCATGCCGGAAGCCACCATCGATGTAGAAAGCACAGAAGAGATTGCCGCCATCATGAAGCTGTGCAATGCCCATCACATCCCAGTCACCGTCCGGGGAGCAGGGACCGGCCTGGCCGGCGGTGCTACGCCGGTCCAGCAGGGGCTGGTACTGTGTACATCCCGGATGAACCAGATCCTGGGCTACGATGAAAAGAATATGAACGTGCGGGTGCAGCCCGGTGTCCTGCTGGATACCTTGTCCAAAGACGCCCTGGCCCATGGGATGTTCTATCCCCCTGATCCGGGTGAAAAGTTCGCTACCCTGGGAGGCAACGTCTCCACCAACGCTGGAGGGATGCGGGCCGTTAAATACGGGACCACCCGGGATTATGTCCAAGCCATGACGGTGGTACTGCCCACGGGGGAAATCGTCCGCCTGGGGGCTCCTGTCTCCAAGACCACCTCTGGCTACAGCCTGCTGAATCTGATGATCGGATCCGAAGGGACCCTGGGGATCATCACGGAGCTGACTCTGAAGCTGATCGCTCCGCCCCAATGCCATGTGACCCTGATCGTCCCCTTTGCAGAACTGGCAGATGGGATCGGGGCCGTACCGGCCATCAAACATTCCAGCCTGGATCCCCAGACCCTGGAATTCTTTGAAAAGGAAATCCTGGAATCTTCCGAAGCCTATATGGGCAAGAGTGTCTTCCCCAAAGTGGTAGAAGGCCAGGAAGTAGGGGCTTACCTGCTGGTGACTCTGGATTCCAATGACCGGGATCAGCTGGACAAGCTGGTGGAAGAAGCCGCCGAGATGCTCCTGGAAGCCGGAGCCCTGGACGTGCTGGTCGCCGATACCCCCATGTTCCTGGAGAAGACCTGGGCCGCCCGTTCCGCCTTCCTGGAAGGCATCGAGGAACAATTCGCCCTGCTGGACGAATGCGATGTGGTGGTCCCCGTTTCCCAGATCCCGGATTTCGTCCTGTACATCAAGGAGATCCGGGGAGACTTCCCCTTCGAAGTGAAGATGTTCGGCCATGCTGGAGACGGCAACCTGCATATCTACACCTGTGCCAATGAGATGGACCTGGTGGAATTCAAAAAATCCGTAGAACAGTTCATGCATCTCCTGTATGCCAAGTGCACGGAGCTAGGAGGCCAGATTTCCGGAGAACACGGCATCGGCTTCGGCAAGGTCCAGTTCCTGGCAGAAAACCTGGGAGATACGCCCATCCGTCTGATGCAGGGCATCAAAGAAGTCTTCGATCCCAATCTGATCTTGAACCCGAATAAAGTATGCTTCTAAAAAAGATTGACCGCTGACAAAAAAGGGGGTGTGAAAAAATTCACACCCCCTGTCACTGGTCTCTTGTCACTGGTCACTGGACGAAGGAAGGCAGCCGGGCTGCGGCTGCCTTTTATTGTAGGATGCTGGCTCGGACGCGCCTTTGGCTTGTCCTTGCCTCTCCAAAAGAACGCTGGAGAAGCAACGGAACAAAAGAAAAGCACAGTCCTGTTTTT
>Ga0129307_1002152_pt1 | contig 16962 bp, 6 predicted proteins | sample P1105metagenome_FD_94437 | JGI IMG/M metagenome (GOLD analysis project Ga0129307, IMG submission 94437) | Capybara group fecal microbial communities from Wisconsin, USA - P1105 metagenome | ecosystem: Host-associated > Mammals > Digestive system > Large intestine > Fecal | place: USA: Wisconsin... | reverse complement strand
TAACAGGCTCTAACGGTTTAGATGACCGTTTATCGTAGGTTATTGAGCCATTTTAAGCAAATCGACAAGTCTCTGATAGAAATAAGGAAAGGTCATTAGCCACCACCCAAAGGCTAAAATCCTCTTATGAAAGGAACATTACTATGAAAGCTAATACTAAAAATACAAAGGGCAGCTCCCCTATGAAGAAGCTCATTCCGGCAGCCGGAATGCTCATGGTTTCCGCTACAATGTTAGCGACAAGTACGTTCGCCTGGTTCACAATGAACAAGGAAGTTTCCGTGAAAAGTATGCAGGTGAAAGCTAAGGCAGAAGGCGGTCTGCTGATAAACGAAGTAGCGAGTGCATCTGATACTGGTTGGGATAATGAAGCTACAGCTAATTCGCTTCCAACCGGAGTATCTTTAATTCCTACTTCCACGAAGAACGGTAGCGATTGGTGGCACGCAAACAGTAAAACCGCTAATGATGAAGCTGGTGCTGCAAGCAATGCATTATCGAGTAGTATTTCTGGTGATTATACCAAATTGAGCGGATTGGTGGCATCAACAACCGCTGCTACTGCAACTCCTTCTGGTGCGTTAACTGGCGGCGTTGCTGAGAATAGTATATACTACGCTGAACGTGGCTCTAATAGTGCATTTGATGCTGACACCGATGATGCGTATTATGTCATGTACAAGTATTATATGAAGGTTTCGAGCGATACCGCAATCTCTGGTATGACACAAACCGCTAACTCTCAGAATGTTGCAATAAGATCTGTTACTGCTACGTTACCATATACTGCTACATCACCTAACTTAGATAAAGCACTTCGTGTTGGCGTGAAGATAGGTGGTAAAATGTATATCTATGCTCCTATTTACAACGCAAAGGCTGATATTGCTTCATATTATGTAACCGATACTTACACTGCTGCAAGTGGAGAAACACCAGCATCAATCACTAACACTCAGGTTACTGCATTCTATAAATCTGACAAGGTTAATACAGCCTTAGCTTCTCTGCCAGCAGTAACCACTGATTCGCCTGTTGAAGTTGATGTTTATGTATGGTTCGAGGGTGAAGACGATTTCTGCCAGTCTGATAATATCACTGACACTCTTGATAATATCACAATAGATATCACTTTTGCACTTGAAACAATTGGAACGCCGTCTACCAACACAAATAACGAGTTTACGGCATCTTAATTAGGGAATGCGATGGTTTAGATGCAGTCAAAACACAACGAGTTTAATCTAAATCCATAGAAAACTCAACCCGCCGGACAGCTAATGCTCGGCGGGTTTACTTCATAATAGCAATAAGTGAAAATCGGGTAAAATCTATGCCTATACTATTGAAACACAAGGCGTTTTGTGATATAATATATAGTGAAGTAGTATATTAGTTATATCGCAATTTGACCTGAGATAATATCGTGAAAGGTTCGATTGCGTATGAAAAGAAAAGCACATTTTCGACATACTAAATCAAAGAAAAAATCAGATGATGATTATGAGTTTTCGGAGGAATATAAAGCCGAGGATAGTCGGCTGATCGAGGTGGAGGGTTCGCTGTCACCTTTAATGTCATTTATCAGCATAGCACTTTTGATATTGTTCACGATATATCTGATCGCAGTCAAGCATTCGGGAGGCAAGCTGATTTCTCCTAAAGAAGCTATCGCAAGTTTCTTTATGCCGCTGAGATCGGACTACTACGAAATGCGTGTTGACAGTGAAGATCATGAAGCAAACGCCAATGAAGAAGTCTCAAAGTTTATGCAGGAAAACGGTTATTCCGACAGTTTGGAAACGTCTGCTTTCAACCGCAACACAGCTATGTATCTGAAACAGGAGGACGGAAGATCGGTCACGCTTCCCGGCTCTTATGGCTCTACCACATTTTATATCAAGCCTAAGAAAGCTGATGCCGACCTCTCTATTCATATCACATACGATGTGTTTGCTCTGACGGAGCTTTCCGACGGCAGTCTGGTAAAGATGTCAGATGTAGATTGCACAGATAGTTCGGAGCGTAACCGTTTTGACGATATTGATGAGCTGTTGAACGGTCATATCCTTTTCTTTCGGGAGAATAATAACGGCAAATACAGCGGACTGATCGAAAACGGCGAAATGGTTTACCGCACAAGCGAACACAGGGACGATCTGAACAGCAGCGGCGAATATAAGATAAGGGTCTATTGGATATGGGCAGAATACTATGAACAATTAGTTAATGCTCAGGCTGACGGAGCTTTGTTTGATAACAGCAGCCAACAGGCAGAAATGCTTGATTATATCAATAACAATCCTGACGAGTTCCTTTGTACCGCAGAAATCGGAGCGATTCCTGACGGAACGGCAATGACCGACTATGATATTCTAAGCGACTACTACGATAACGGCGATAAACTGATTATTGAGAATACGAAATACTTCGGATTCAACGTTCGTACATATGCCGAGTAATGATTAGCGAGGTGGGGCAGATGAATGAAAAGAACAATATAAATCTTGCGGATTCTGCCTCTGATGAGCTGTTGGAGCGTAAGAAAATGCAGAAGGCAGCTCTTATAAAAATGGGAGCTATGCTTGTTTTAAGTGCTATAATGCTGATTTTTTCTTCGATAGCTTGGTTCACGAGCAATTCTGAAAATACAGTAAATGGTATGAAGGTATCTGTAAAGGGTCCAGAATATGAGATTTCAGTACTTACCAGCGGAACTAATGGCGTTTATGATGATTATCTTGACTTAGTGCATGATGATACAGCAATCGTATGGAAGATGAAAGGCACTGATTCAAGCGGTCTTGAACAGAATATGGGTAATTATTATTCTATTGAGGGAGTAACAGATGACGGCATCGAACCTGGTGATAGTGGATATATTACTTTTTTCGTTACCCCAAGAGTTGATTCCGTTGACCTTGACTTCACCTTTGAGCTTTTAGGTTATAATGCCGAAACAGATAATAATGAAACCACAATGGTTCAGATTGATCCAACCAATGATGCTGATGTTATAAATTATCTGAATGGTCATATTCTTCTGTTTGAGGATTATGATCCTGATACAGAAACATATTCAGGACTAATAAAGAATACTACTTCATTAAGCCGACTTCTTTCAAATAAAACATATACAGGTAAAGATACTCCCGTAGAGGTAAATATCTATTGGGTATGGGCTGAAAATCTTAGCGATATGATAAATACGCATGAAATTACTGTGCGTGATGACGAGCAAGATAAAGATATTACGACAGCTTATCCGTTTTGCGATGATTCCGACTTTGCAACTTACATAGAAGGGCATCCGCAGTATTTTATGAAAGGCGTAACAACAACTGATAATGTAACAATATCAACCATTAACAATAACTACCAATACTATGGTGGAAGATACAATCTTGCTGATAATGTTATCGGAGCAAGAGTGCGTTTTCTTTTGCTGACAATGACGGTTTCCGTTTCGTAGGGGGTGCTTTGATGAAAAAGGTAAAAGAATCACTTGATAAGCTCACCACTATGCAGAAGATTGAAGTCATCATTGCCTCCATTACAACTGTATTCCTCATGATTGCAGTTCCTGTTTATGCCTGGTTTTCAAATACGAGTAAAGTTGAAACAATGACTAAAGTCAAAGAACCTGCCAATCTTGACATCTGTGCAGGTGATGGAGATTCAGTAGAGAATTTTGAACTAAGCAATATCGACTTAGAAGATATACAGAAAACAGGACAGCCAAAATGTTATGTGTTTGGTGTTGTTACGGGCAATTTAAAAACGTTCTATGATATTCAAATCGCCCACACTACGAACATTCCATTTACTTACACGTTGTATAGAGCTGAAGAAGCAACCAGTTCTGATACAAATGTTGTGATTTACGAGCCTCTGGATGGTACGAAAACCAAATACTATAAACGGTCAGTTGAAGAAGGCAAAACAACACCTGTAGCATTGCCTCTGGTTGACTTAAATGCAGATACATCTAAAGTCAGCCATTACGGAAGAAAGCTCGCTAAGACTGATGATAGATTTTATGGACTTGGATATGATAATGAAAATGACGATCCTGAGATTTATGCAGTACCTATCTATTCTCAGGTTCAGGAGCTTGAAACATATGATGTTGATCATGATTTTTATATCTTAGAAATAGGTTGGGATCAGACAAATAGTGGTTCTGGATTTTCAAAATGGAATGCCGCAAAAAACATTAAAGAAACCGACATAATATACATAACAGCGAGCAGAACAACAGAATAATCAAAATTATAAATAGATAATAAGCTATAGAGGGGGATGAGATCATGAAAGCGACCTTAGAAAACTTAAAGAAACGGCTCAAAAAGCATTGGGCATTAGTATGGCTTATTTGTGCGTTGTCAGCTGCAGGAGCATTTGTGGTCTATGCATCATATACAGGTGTTCACTCAGTAAAACGTGTTGTTTCAACAAGAGCTTCATCAAGCATTCTTTTTTCATCTAATTCACTTAAATCTTCGGCAACCTCTCAAAGATTATCTTCTAATATATATACTATAACAGTTTGTAATTTTGCGCAAGACAATATAGCTGAAACCAATCCCGATCCTATTACATATACAGTAAATGCGTATTTGGCTGTTAAGGTCGGAGAAAACTATGTAAAATTATCTGAGTATTTGGCTGATGCAAATGTTTCGGCGGAAGATAAAGCCGTATACACAACCGATCTTTCAGGCAGAACATACTCTATAGAAATGCTTACAGATGATGGAGGAAAAACGGACTTTGACACAGCTGTCAATCTCGTTACATCTTCTGATTATAGTGCAAGCATCACTAAGTATTGCTATCTTAGCGGCGGTGTTAGCTCAACAGACTCATTCAAGATTGTTCTTGATAATAAGGAGCTTGAAGGCACAGAGCCTGAATTTTACATTTATGTAGAAGCTGATCCTTCGTCTCCTGCCACATTAACCAACAACAAAATATACAACCGCCTGTGTGCTGCTAAAAGCACAGCTGATGCGGCATCGTGGACAGGAACACTTGTTGAATCAGATTGCTCTGCTGTAGACTACGATTTTTACAACTATGTACTGACAGGAAGTGGTGTTGGTACTGTTGATGTTCTTTGGAATCCCAATATGTTTGAGATAAATGATTTCTTCTTTAGCAGTATGTCAGGAAATGCGTTCGTTTTATATGACAGTAACGGAGAAGTTACAGAGAATACTTCCACAGGGTCAAAGACAAAGGACGTTACGGGTGATGCTGAACATAATAACTGGAAAATGGCAACATTAAAGGTTGACTCGACAGAAATAAACAGATACCAGATACAGCTATATAAGGTCGATGGTGCAACCGCTTATACAGGAGAAAACAGTGCAGCTAACTTTATCACTTGTGTATATCATAAGAACGGTTCTTCGTCATGATTGTGAGGTGAGCAGATAATGAAAAAATTACATAAAAGAATTGTTAGCTTTCTTACTGCAACAGTAATGATGAGCAATCTCATTCCGCTTGATGAATTGGCTAACTTTCCTATTCATCTTCCGAAGCTCCCCTCATTTTCAAAAGGTGCAACTATCCAAGCCAATGCAATGGCAGCAACGGAGTTTTCTCCAGGACTAATAACGTTTGATCATGCTTCGGATTTCGTGGATTACTGTTCCTACTATGCAGATGATAGCTGTACGGTAACAGTCGGTGAAACGACAGTTACCTTTGCCAGCGCACATCAAAATGATATATTATTTCTGACTTTTGGAAGCGATACTACAGACCGAGGAACTATCCCTGCCGGTTTTGTGGGTTTGGGCAATGATGACTACGCATTTAACGGTGAAATTCATCTTCCTGATAATGGTGATGGTTATTATAAGCTCAGTACATATTCAGCCCCTTTATTTTCATATGTGAATGATACTGTAAAAATTCTTAGTGGCTCATTAAATACTGAAACTAATACTTATCCTGATGTAAAAGTTCAATTTGAAAGATTAGCTGATGTTGGCGGTGGAGCAAATACACCTCTGTTTGCACAACACGTTATGGACGGCTCAGGAACTTCTGCCAACTGGAATGTAGAGTTAGTAAGTTCCAATTCAAAAACATACTCAGGTGTCATAGGTGATATTGTTTCAAATGCCGAGGTAAATCTGACATTCACAAATAATTCAGGAGCGAATGTGGTATCGAATGCTTCAGATGTCGGTGTAATATGTGGTACGATGCAGACTAATTCGACACTTAATCTGTCATTCTCCGAGACATCATCAGCGTACAGCATTACATCTTCAAGCGGTAATGCCGGTGGTATTGTCGGAAAAATGAACGGCACATCTACGCTGAATATCTCTGCAATACCATCGGCATCTGCTTCAAAGAGTATTGTTTCCGATTCTGCTTATGCCGGAGGTCTTGTTGGTGAGATCACATCGCAGGCAACCATTTCTATGGCTTCTTCTATTCCCGTTGGAGGCAGCGTGACAGGAGCGAATGGTGCGGGCGGTTTGTTTGGCTACTATGGAAACGTAACAGCCGGAAATACATTTGATATTAAGGATTATAGTAATGAGACTTCTGTTTATGGGCAATACTGCGGAGGTCTTTTCGGTGTGCTTGAAAACAAAATGGTATCATCGGCGGCAAACACTCTTACAATTACGGATACCACTTCTTCCGGACACGCTACACTGAATGTAACATCAGGTTCTGGTGATGTTTATGATGAGACCGGCTATTTTGGCGGACTTGTGGGAAGATATACAACTGATAGTCTTACAAATAGCATTGAACTCAGGAGCTTAGAGTATTCTGTAACTTCTAACGATTCTTTCAATGCGTTTGGTGGGGCAATTGGATTTATTGATACGGCTGCGTATATTAAAGCAGATGGAGTCAACATTACCGCAGGCGGAACTGATAAAAGAAGTTCAGTAAACACATCTTTGACCGAATATACTTATTTTGGTGGTTTGGTAGGTGTGACTTCTGCAAGCTATGGTGACTTCATTGATCTTGGAGATTTCACCTTATCTCTTGCTTCGACCGATACTAATGGCTTTAACGGCGGCGGAGTTGTCGGACGGTTTTATAATGGCGTACTTCGGTTTAGCGGTATTACTGATATGTCGAGTGCGAAGCCTGCCGGTGCATTTGCGACCACAAATGCAGAAGGACTACGCTATTCATGCTATGGTCAGCTAATCGGCTATAATAATAATGTCCTTGCATATGCACTCGGTAATGGTGCTGATGGAACAGCATATGGAAGCGGCTGGACTTTCAAGCGTTCAAGCGGAGCAGTTGCTGATGATCTCGGAACATGGGGCGAAGTTGTACGCAGTATAGATGATAGTGCTACAACCAATGCAATTTATTTTGACAGCACAAGCACCGATCACACGGCAACCATTGCCGCTGCTAAAACATCTATGGGCAGTGCCGATGATTTTGTTAGAACCGCACTCAACATTCAGCTAAATCAAGGTTCTGGATACAACTGTCTATTATTCACAACAGGCAGTAATACCCGTTCTGATCTTCTCGGGGCAACATTGACTATTTCAGATAGTTTCAGCCTTTCAGGTACAGGTATCAATGGCTTTATGCGTGATGGCTGTTTTGATATTACAGTTACAGAAAAAGACGGGAACTATATCGTTGCATCAAATATAACATCTTCCGCATATGGAAGTGTAGGCACGTTTACGGGTACTCTTAATGGAGGAAGTAAGACCATCACCTTAGCAACGGGCGAAAAATACGGCTATAATGTAACCTCATCTTCAACTGCTGAGGGAGTTGGACAGATTTATCGTCATAGTTATAGCGGTCTCTTTTCCGTAATTGGTGACGGCACAACAGGTACAGGAACGGTTAATAACATTACTGTTGCGGGAACGATAAATGTGCGCAACGCAGGGGCTGACGGAATGAGCATCGGCGGTATTGCAGCTCGTTCTCACGGAAATACAACTCTGAATGCAGTCAGTGTAACAGGACTGACGATCAATTATCATGAGGGTGCAGCTTCTCCGAACAGTGATGATCTCGGTAAAAATATAGGCGGTTTCATCGGTTATGTAGATAATCACAGCACTGATAACGGAACAATAGAGATCAAAGGCGTTTCTGTCGCTTCTCCGTCCATCGTATCGACAGGACATCATGAAGGCTGGAATGTATCCGGTGGAGCTATCGGCAAGGTAGCTTCTACAAAGATTATTATCAATATCGGTCAAAACAGTGGTGATAAGCTCACAGTTGGTATGACAGCTGATATTTCCGGCGTGACAAATGTTGGAAGCAATTCAGACAGTGGTGGCTTGATTGGGTACATCATTTCTAAGGGAAGCTATACAACAAGAACTGTCAATATCAATAATCTTGAATTTAATAATTGTACGGTTGGAAACGCTGCAAGTTCAACAGGCGGCGGCTTTCTCGGTTATGCGTGGCTGAATACGACTACAACCATTAATGGACTTACCGTTAAAGGTACAAGTTCGATAAATAATACTATAGGCTCAAATGTTGCTAAGAATGTTGGGGTCATGTGCTACAGCGCAACAGGAAAATGGCAAGTAAATTCACTTACTGTTACTGCTATGTCTATGTCAAATGGCGGCGGCACTTCTCTTGGCATGATCGTCAACACAGCATACAGTGGAAATAGTGGTCTTTATCTTGATGTGCTTAATGCTGGTTATACCTTGACAGGAACAGGGATTACTCTACCCTCATCATTAGGTGTTTATGATGAAATAGCTGCATATTCAGCAAGCAGTCTTTTAGCAGGCGGAAATGGAGCGGGTGTAGTATCTATTAACATGAACAGTGCAAGAACAGGCACAGAAACGAAGATCACTGCAACTGGAACCTATCAAAATCAAATTTCAAGAGCATCTGATACTGGCATTACTGCTATTGATTCTACTAAGTATGCAAACAATAAATCAAGATACTACTACAATCTTGATAAAATGAGCAGTTCAAACGGTGGACAAAACCTTTTACTTTGGAGCGTTAGCAAGTATGCAGCTTCAAATATAAGCAACGAATTTGTTTCGGGTAAAGGCTCAAACACAGCGTTTGGTACAACTTTAACCACCACTCTCAGCGGCACCGCTGATCTTACCGGTTTATCCTTCTACCCATTGAAAAACGCCGACACATATTCAATAGGCAATCTTATACTGACCTTTGATTACAGCGGTATCTATACAACAGCAGAAACAGTAAGCAACGGAGATAGTTATATTCGTGATCCGGGTGCGGCTAATCAGCACTATCTGATGCATTCCGGATTGTTCATGAATCTGCCTACAGGTAAAACACTCAATATCTCTGGGGATTTAATTCTGAAAGGAACATTCCTGGGATTAAACGGAACGTCTAACAATGTAACAAATGCAGCCAATGGATACAGCGGTGTATTGGTCAGCCAGACTATGAACGGCAGTATTATCAGTGGTGACAGTTCATCTATCAAGCTTGATGATATTAAGCCGATGACTATCGGAAATGCTACTTTTACAGGCGGATATATGCTGATCAACAACATTACAAGGGAATCCGACCTTGTATCCGCACCTGTAGTAAATATTAAAAATCTGTACTCGGGTACATATACCGGCTCGCTGCCGGTTGCAAGCAGTCTGCTTGGTGCTGCCGAGGGAAATGACCTCACTATCAAATTCTCTCATATAAAATTAGATGCGAGAACCACTGCATTACCAGGGAATAGCGGTTTGAACACTGCATACGGTACATCAAGGTCTATATTCAACGATTCGACACTCCTTTATTCTATAAAGACCAATCAGACAGCAATTCTCGAATATTACTACACCTATGCTGAGGATTGGGAGGACGGTGACGACTCTGACAGTTTAGCGGACAGATTTGTTACCTATGGTAAAGAGGTAAAAGATTCTGTTGAGTACAAGGAAAATAATATCAGCTTGGAAAATAGATACTCAGGAGCAACAAGAATATATACAAATCCTGAGTCGAGTGCAGCACTTAACTCACAGTATAATTTCTCAACAGGGTGGCTTCCTTATGTTAAGATAGCTTACACTGAAAAAAGTGATAACAACACTTATTATAGAGAACTTAAAGTCAATGTTGAAAAGAACGGTCCTTTGAACGGTTGCGGCACTTATAATCACCCTTATGTAATCACTGACGGCGATCCGCTGACAGTTGCTGCTAAGTTCATTTCCTCCGGTGCTACAAGCGATATGCAGAAGATACGCCTTCCTATCACTGAGGTAGATGGTATTGCTAATAATGCAAAGGGCAACCGCTGGTGTAATAACCTGCTTGGCTGTGCAGAATTTGAGCTTGCAACTTCCGGAGCGAATAGCGGAAAGTATGTTTACAGCTATTTTGACAAAACGGAATCAACAGTAACAAACGAAGAAACAGCAGGTGAATCTGATACCGATTCTGTAATAGAAACATATACTGTAGATACAGAGAATAATACGATTACCTACGTCAAAACTACAATCAGTATTGCTGATGGAACAAAGACCACGGTTATCAAAACGGTTGTCTATAAGTATGATACGGCAGTAACTGGTGAAGCTGTCGAAGTTGAGGGCGGTATCAGTGAAGATGCTACAACATGGACATTATCTGAAAGCAATGGCACAATTACAAAAGTTGAGTCAAGTGCTGAAAACGGTACTAATACTACAACAACATACACGATAAGATTTACCAAGACCTGGACTGCTGAGAATGTTCGTTTGTATTTAGCTAATGCATATTATCAGATCGGTGACAGCACTCATACTTCAATCACGCTTAGCGATAGCTTTACAGGCTTAGGCGCTACAGAAGCAAATTACGCATTTCGTGGTGTTGTCATTGGATTCAAGGCAAACAGTTCTTCTGCTAACGTAACAATTACAAATGATAGCGACAAGCCGTTTATTCTTGTATCTAATGGAAGTGTTGTTAAGGACATCAATGTTTATGTCAATGCAGGCACTATTTCTCGATCTCAGTCAGCATATACATATAATACTGCTAATTTTGGATATTCCTCTAATTGTCAATATTATGGCGGAATTATTGGCGAGATCATGGGCGGAGACAATATCATTGATAACAGCTATGTGAAGTATTCTTATACAGATAGCAGTAGTGTAGCTCATGCCACGACAATTACATTGAGTGACGATAACAAGAATAAATACGGAACAATCATTCCAGTTGGTGGCTATGTTGGCGTAGTAGTATTTGGCGGACTTGTTTTCAAAAATATGACTGCTGCAAATACAACTGCCAGCAGTACAGGTCTAAAAGTTTATTACAAAACTAATACAGGCAATAATTTAGCTTTAGATACTACTGCATCTAAAGCGGCGATCTACGTCAACCCGATCGTGGGGCGTGTCATCAACGGGTATGCTGTCAATGAAACAACAAAGTTCTCCATAGATGAGGACGGAAAGTATCAGGATGACAATACTTCCAAGCGTTTTGATACTAAAAATACTAACAATGAAGATATAAATACCGATCTTATTCACACGCTCAAAAATGGAACAAAGCACTATACGATAGCTGATGTAAAAAAGTCGGAGACTAACAAGCTGTCGGTTACACCGCCTACTTCGGCAACAGATGACGGTACAATCAGCATTCCAAATTCGCAGGCGTTCTTTATTCTTTCGCTTATCACGCAGTCATGCGCCGGAACAGCTCAGACAGCAAACGGTGATTATTCAACTTCCTTGTCTTACGGAACAAATACAAATACTGTGTATGGCATGAGCCATATCGCTGATTATTCCGACGTAGGCAAGGCGAATATCACCACATCAAATACCGACTACGGTTACGCAAGCAGTGATACAGCGGCAAATACAGCTATTCCATACATCATCAGATGGTATACAGCTGATTCAAGCGGTAATTATCCTGCACGTTGTGTTACAAGTACAAAGGGCTATTATGACATTAACCTCACTGGTAAAACGGTATACAGCACATCTACGGACAGTCAAAACAAGCCTGTTCCGTTGGATTCGTTTACCTATCAGCTGCCGGATAGCTTTAGAGGGCTTGGAAGTGTGGGTAATTATGACAGCCTTTCAAGCAATAATGGAAGAGACAATAAATTTAGTATAAAACTTGATATACTAAATGGAAATGGCTGTACGATAGACGAAGATATATATATGAATAAATTCAAGCAAGATAATTATATGAACTACTTGCATGAAGGAAAGAGTCAAGATACAAGCGCGGATAAACAACTATTTTTAGGTAATAAGTATGTTCCAAATCATGGAATCGGGTTATTTAATAGCGTTATCACAAAGACGACAACAAATTCCGGAAAATTTACTAATTTTACTTTAACTGGTTCAGTTAATACTGAAATATATGATAATGCATATAAAGAAACCAAGCAGGAATGCAATTATGTAAACACATCAAATAAAGAAGATGGTCAGGATAATCCATCGTTATGGTTAAGTGTAGGAGGTGTATGTGGCTGGAGTACAAACGGTGTATGGCCCGGCTATGAACTAATTAATCTGAATAACATAAAGGTTTCAGGAGCTGACTTTATAGGTGGACTTTTAGGATATTCTGGTCTTCAAAATACAAGTAACCGTATTGTTATTAAACAATGTAGTGCAAATAATATATCTATAGAAATGTCATCAAGCAGGAATATTGAATCTACTGAAAAGTCTCGAAATGGTATGGGCTGTTTTGTAGGAAAAGTTCAAGAAGGCGGTGTATACATTTACGGAACTTCCTCTGAAACTGCTAATACTGATCTAACGAAGTATTCAACTGTTGTCATTAATTCAATTGGTTTTGTTGATGATACTTTAGAATACTACACGTCTGTAGGTGGTCTCGTTGGCTTTGCTGGTGATGGTTGCAGAGTTTATGATATGAAGATACAACCAGTTGAAGGCAGGACTGTGACGATTGGTTCCAATAAAACACGTTTCGCAGGTGGAATGGTTGGTGCAATGCAATCGCAAGCAAACGGTGGAACTACTGGAATAGCTTATTTTAAAAACTGTACTGTTAAACAAATAAATATTAATGGTAGCTTTGCCGGAGGATTCTATGGCGGAAAATGGGATTCAAATTGGACAACATATTCTATAACGCTGGATAACTGCAAATTAGTAGGCTCATCATCTGAACATAATACAATTTATGGTAATAATCTATTTAATGGTATTGGTTATGCTGGCGGATTTATTGGAAGACTTTATCCTTACACTAATATTGTTAAAGTAAATAACAAGAACACAGTTACTCACAATGTATTGATTAATGATTGTGTTATTTCAAACTATGATATAACTGCTGCAAATACTAAAACAAGTTATGCTGGCGGTTTTATTGGCTATGCAAATTCAGCAACAAATAGTGTTACTTGTTATCTTCATGACAGTTCAATTGAGAATTGCAAAATTGGAGCAAGCGGAAATTATTCTGGTGGTATCATTGGTCAAGTAGCTTATCGAAAAACTACGGAAACTCAGTCTAATCAGCTGTTGGGATACAATATTAAACTTGATACAATTACAACAGATTCTGGCGACAACATGGGTGCATGGATTGGAAATGTAAATAATGATACAGAAAAGAATAATACCAGTATCCAGTTCGCTGGAATGGCAATCTATGGCACGGGCTATAAGAATGTTGGAAATAATGCAACTCTGAACACCGCTTCCTTTGTTTTTGCCGATTATACTGGACAAAGCAGAGGAGAAATCAGCTCTGTAGATACACAGGTTGACGATGTTGCTTCAGATACTTTTGTACCTAATGAGAGCAACAAGACTATTGCAAGAACAGTTGTAACTGTTTCTGGTGGGAAGACTAATACTCAAACCATAACCTACCGTTATGACAGTGCCGTGACCGGAAGTCCGGTTTCAGTTGAAGACGGTGTAGAAGAAGACTCTATAGCATGGTCAATATCTGAGAGTGAGGGTAAAATCTATAAAGTCGAAGCAAACGCATCTGCAAACACCGAGACAACAACAACCTATACGATTGCCGTATCAGGCTATAATGCTACGAATAATGTTACAATGCCTAAATATCCATTTGTAAACATCAATCCGCAAGATAAGGTAGGAGCTTCCGAGATCATTTCTGGTGATGGAGCAGTCTTGTATGGCAGTACAATTTCTGATTATAGCGGCAAGACCGGCGACTTGACAATGGCAGCAAAGATTTATTCAGAGTTAAGCGACACATCGAATACGAGGCGCTATACATCGTTTGTGGATAGCAATATTGCAACAGATTCTGGTGCTGGTGTTTCCATTGACAACTACATGAAGCATACAGCCGGTACGGACGGAGACCGCATTTCGACATACTTGACTGAAAATGGCTCTTTGCCGAGTGGCGTTGAGAACTTTGCAGTTATCGCAATAACGAACACTGATGATACTGAAACAACAAATCTAATCAATCGCTATATTCAGCTTGTTACAAACACCTCAACCGACTATACGGATTACAGTGTATATTATAACATTGATGTTAAAACTTGTAAATATCAGAATGGGAATTTTGAAATAACAAATGATGCTACAGGTATCACATGGACTGCTCCAACAACACAAACAACAAACGGAGTTGTTACGCAAACAGCTAAGGGTTCATTTGCATTGAACGGTGCGAATGCAGACTCCGGTAGAACAAACACTTTTACTCTGATAGATGTTCAGTTTAAAGATCCATTCCATACCGATGATATAGCATATCATTTGTACGTTCCAGTATACACAATAAAACAGATGACTTTTGGCTTCTCGGCAGCTGCTATGACTGATACGAACTCCGTTCATTATCCGATTCCTAATAGCGGATCAGACTATGAAGTAATAATGGCTGGAAGTAATCGTCTGCACGTTGACAGCTTAAAAACATGGGTTACCCAGTACATCAGATTCACCTATACCGCAGAAGACCTTAATATTCTTCTTTCTGGCAATAATGTGAATTGGAATCACAACAAGTACGTCACTTTTGATACGCAGTCTAACTCGTTGAAGCTGCCTGATGATACTTATCTGGTGCTTGTCGATCCCAACGGAGACTCGGATAAAGCATACTACGCATCGGCAAGAGATTTTGATTCAATAACAACAGGTAACGGTGGCTGGACGATTGATCTCACAAAATTTAATAAGGAGAGTGGTAATGATAATACCGCCTTTTCTGTCAGCACATTCAATCAAATGATTGCAAAGGCAATTGATGAAAAAACGCCAACAGGCGGTACAGGAAAAGGAATGTATAACGAACTGACATTTGAAGAAGGACATACAGTCGTATCTTCTGAGTATGATGTATTCCGCATTGACAGCGGTGGAGTAAAACACTATTATCGTTATGTCGGCGGCAGCGGTAATATAGATCTTGCTGTTCCAAACACATATGTATTGAACGAGGATTACTACATCAGTATGTATGTACCAAAGGTAAGTGGCTATAAAAATGAATTGTATTATTACACCATCAATTCGCCTGACCTCTTATCAGGAACACGTTCTGCTGCACGTACTTCAAGCTCGCCATTTAATGTTTTGGTTGCAGATTTGTATAAGCAGACAACATCGTATACATTAGGAAATACTCAGGAACAGATTACAGATACAAACAGAACTATTGCCGTAGATGCAACAACAACGATAGAGCTTACAAATTCTAACGCTGCTCAGTATCTACGAAACAGGAACTTATATCAGGCTTTTGATATTCTGTTGAACTGTTATGGTGAGGACGGCAGTGTTGTAAATGAAATCGCCGGATATGACGATGAACATAGCACAGCCACTTACACAATTGGAGGCGGAACTTCAGCGACCTGCAATGTAGATCGACAGAAAAACTACATACTTGTAAATACTACTGATGTTATGTCTGATCTCCTTGGGGCAACTGGCTATAAGCTGACAATTTCTGCTGATATTGATATGGTATTCTCAGATATTGAAGCTGAGTTTCCTGAAAAGACCACCTCAAACTCCGGCATAGGTGTAAACGTATCTGCCACTTCAAACCTTGCATATGACCGCAACCGTCTCGCTTATACAAGTATGTCAGAGCCGTTTGAAGATAATACTCTATATTATTATAGGGAATCTGTAAGCGTTTCCATTCTTTCATACAAGGCAGTAAAGGAATTAGATGTTTACGATACTTACGGAAAAGATAGCAAAAACTATTCAAGACTCGGAGTGAATGGGCAAACATCTACGGGAACAAAGAATAATAAAACGGCTATGCTGATAAACTCAGAAGCAACACTCAACGCATCTGCAATTGAGGATACAGCACACTCAAATACCAAAAAAATACGTTTTACCTTGACATTGAACAAGAAAACGGATACGAAAGTAACCAATGAAGGTGTTACAACTATCACAAAGGCAGAATATGTTAAGGTCGATAATATATCAAATTATCTGTCCGATGTCGATGTTAAGATTGGTAAAACATCACTAACGAAACTTGCATCAAGCACCAATAGCACATATGTGTATGAAGCAACAGTATCTCCTTCGACAAACAAGATATACAATGCTACAACCGAATTTTATGTAATTACAGGAGAAGGCTTCACGGAATATGCGAATTATCAGGTTGTTTTGCAAGCAGAATTGCTCGATAGTAATAATGAAACAATTGGTAATAAGCCTACTGATTATTTGGTATACACCAATGCGAAGGTTTATCCAACTGTTATTGAGCAGACTAAAAGCAACCCGTAATTAAACCAAAAGCGGCTCTGGATGAAATAAATCCAGAGCCGTTTTCTTATCAACTTTGATTCCGGTACTATAATAATTACAGTCGTATAAATCCATGACAAGCCAGGCATGGTTTACACGCACTCGAAACCTAAGTTATAATGAAAGCAGTGATTGGACTAACGGGAATCCG
>Ga0129307_1002149_pt1 | contig 17002 bp, 3 predicted proteins | sample P1105metagenome_FD_94437 | JGI IMG/M metagenome (GOLD analysis project Ga0129307, IMG submission 94437) | Capybara group fecal microbial communities from Wisconsin, USA - P1105 metagenome | ecosystem: Host-associated > Mammals > Digestive system > Large intestine > Fecal | place: USA: Wisconsin... | reverse complement strand
GGCCGTGTGGGCCGGACGCAGGCAGAATTCCACTTCTTCGAAAGCAGCCTGGGCGATCTTCGTGAGCGCCTCGGGGGCGATTTTCAGAATTTTCTTGCCTTCGAATTCGGCGACGGAAACGCCGTCTTTACCGAGGTTTACGTATTCGGTAGTATCTTCACCGTGCTGGACGGTTGCTTCGTATTTGAATGCCATAGTAGTAATTAGGTTTGAGGTTTGAGGTAATATCTAGGTATTAGGTGTCAGGTTATAGGTTTTAGGAAATAATAGCGACTTCGTCGTCTTAAAATAATGGACGCACGAAGTGCGTGTAATTTTGCCTAATACCTACGACCTAAGACCTGAAACCTACAGATTCGTTAAAGTCAAATAGAATTTAAAAACTTTCTAGGTCGTGGTTATTGGTTGTTGGTCACTGCTCATGGCCCACAGCTCACGACTCACCGTCAAACCCCATTTTTTGCTCTTTTTTTACTTTCGTTATGACCAAAATCACACAAGAAGTGTTATTTTTGATATCGAACAAAAACTTCATAAGAGGATTGAATAATGAAAAAGATTTTGCTCGCCACGATGATTTCGGCAGCACTGGTTTTTGCAGCTCCGGCAGCAAAGAAAGTCACGAAAACAGCAACCACGGCAAAAAAAGCCACTACTACTAAGGTAGAAGAAGCACCGGCAGCCGCTGCACAGGCAGCACAGCCCGCAGCTGAAGCCGTTCAGGCCGCTCCGGCAGCAGAAGTCGCACCGGCACCCGCAGCTGAAGCAGCACAAGCAGCCCCCGCTGCAGAAGCCGCACCGGCAGCCCAAGCCGTAGCTCCGGCACCTGCCGAAACAGCACCGGCTGCAGCACCCGCCGAAGCCCAAGCACCCGCAGCTGAAGCAGCACCGGCAACCGCAGAAGCTCAGGCACCGGCAGCAGACTCCACGCAAGCAGCCGCTCCGGCAGCAGAAACAGCACCGGCTGCCGAAGCCACCGAAGTTCTCGAAGCTAAGGCCGAAGAAGCACCGGTAGATTCTGCCGCTCTCGCCAAGGCCGAAGAAGAAAAGAAGGCCGCCGAAGCAGAAGCTCAAGCAAAGGCCGAAGAACAGAAGAAAGTCGAAGACGAAACTAGCGGAACAGCCAAGTCCTCTATCATGGACAATCCGTGGGAATTCATCGCCGTTTCCGCAGCGTTCATCGCCTCTGTTCTCGTGATTATCTTCACTGGGGACTAATAAGCGATTATTCGAAACGCTTTATTGCGAATTAAAAGGCCGTTCATGCGACGGTCTTTTTTTGTGCAGCGCCCATAGTTTAAACAAAATAACAACATCCATTCTCGCTGTGAATTCCTTATTTGCTTTACATACTAAAAGCTCTTTTTTGGCGTTTTGATATGTAATCATTAATCTGTTTTTTTGTACGTTACATACTTAAAAGTCGTTTTATGAAATTTAGTATGTAATTTTCTCCCAAAAATGAAGGGTTTTAGGGTATTTTTTCAAAAAAAATGCTTGTAACGAGCGATTTCGCCATTTTTTTTGATGTTTTTTCTTCGATTTTTACATACTAAAAGTCAAAAAAACTAATTTAGTATGTATTACAACAAAGTATCCCATAAATTTCACAGAAATAATCGCAATAGAACAAAAATTTTGCAAAATTCGGGAACGCCTTGAGAACAAAAAAAATTTTATCTTAAACAATCCCCATCTAAATAATTTATATTCATTCTTATAGAATACAAATAAATACAGATGCGGTAACAAAACTCGTTTTTGTCCATTTATATGTGTTTGGGAGGAAAAATGCTTTTTAGAAAATTCCTGCTGCTACTTTGTACAGCATTAAGTTTTGTAACGGCACAGCATGAGGAACCTACACCTTACGACCTCATTAGGCCTGTGTGGCCGTTAACCTGGGACAGCACCATATTCAAGACGAATTTTACTCCAGGCCCAAAGCGTATTTCTTTACCAAGCAAAAACACTCCAGAATACTACGCCCCAAATGAAATAATTACTCCGGATACTTTGAACCAGGCGTACATCGATGCCATGGTCATCCAGATATCCCCCATCCGCGTAAACCAAGCCGGTTACCGTCCACAGGATGCGAAAAAACCGGTGCTATACGTTGGTTCTGCGACAAGCTTCGATGTCGTCAATGCAAAGGGCGAAGTCGTTGGCAAAGGGAACTTTACAGAAACACTCAAGAATTCCGTTTCGTCCTCTTTAACAATCAAGGCTTCGAACAACGCACAAATAGAATACGGTGGCGACAACCGTTACACGGCAAAAAAGGCGGGTCCTACAGGTGCTTTAAAGAGAGGTTTTCTCCCCGACGGTCTCCCCGAAAACGAAAGATTGCGTATCAAGGTCGGAAACGATTATTCCTCCACATTTATCGTGAGCGACAGAGTTTACTCCATGCTTCGCGACGCGGTACTCAAGTTCTACGGAATCAACCGCAGCGGCAATTCGGAATCGTGGTTCCACAAACCTAGCCACCTGAAAGACGGCTCCCTTGCCCATGTCGATATGACCGGAGGCTGGTACGACTGCGGAGACCATCTTAAAGAAAGCCAAACGATTTCCTATAGCCTAGCACAGCTCGCCATGACCGCAGCGGCCTACGAAGACCGCGACCAAGACAACTACGCATTCAACCAAGGCGAAGCCCAGAACACAGACAACATTCCTGACATGCTCAGAGAAGCCAAGTTCGGAGCTGAATACGTCATAAAAGCATACGATGCCGCTAAGGGTGTTGTATCAGCGATGCCAGTATCCATTGGCGAAATCGGCAAAGACCACGGATGGTGGGGTTCTCCAGAATACCAGGACAACACACTCCATGATAGAGGCGGTCCGACAGCTCGAATCTTGAGAAGCGATGACAACCCCGGAAGCGACGCAGAACTTGGAAGCACCGCCTCCGGAAACTTTGCCGCAGGCTTGGCCATAGTCTCCAAAGTTTGGGCTAAATACGATTCCGCATTCGCCAAGAAAAGCTTGACTGTAGCAAAGGCTCTCTACGATTACGGCAAATCCAAGAAAAAACTCACGAACTCGCCGGCATATAGTGGCGGATCCACATACCATGATGAAATGGGCTTCGCCGCAGTATGCCTTTTTTACGCCACTGCCGATAAAACGTACCTGAACGACGCCGTCGAAGAAAAGTCCCTGGCAGGCGGCCAAACCAAAAGAGACTTCATCAACAGCGACAAAAAAGGCGCAGGCATGTTCAATGGCGGATGGTTCGCGCACAAGGAGGCATCTTACCTAAAGTCCAATGCGGCCTCCGACTGGGCTAGCGTGTTCACAAGCGGTCTTTACGCCTTTTACAAGTTGATTTTGGAAACGCAGGAAAAGGCTAGCGCTTATGGCCTTTCGAACGAGCAGAGAATGATTTATATCGAGGATGTTGCCTTTACCATGGCGGCAAACCTCGCTGGAGTCATGAAGGGCGGCACAAAGGAAATAACTCTTCCTGCGGGGCAAGCCGGCTGGATCGGCTCCAGTATTTCATACGACCCCATCTGGGGACTTACAAGTCCAGTAAATCCAGCGGAGTGGTGGACCAAATACGAAGCAGCCAACATTTTTGAACTTTTGGCATATTATGACGTGACAAAGGACCTGGAAAATGTCACGATGCCACAAACAGGAACCGTTCAAAACTGGAAATCAGACGAGATTCTAGAACTTGCCGTTTCCCACATGAACTACTTCCTCGGCATGAATCCTTGGGATGTCTCCTTGATATATGGCGTCGGCGACAAAAACCATGCCCACCCGCACCATCGTGGCTCAAACCCCGAAGGGAAAAATGTCGCCGGCGTCATTTCCACATACAAATACCGTTCACCAGTTGGAGGTTTAGGCCCGGGTGCGGTACCTACGGGAATGGACGACCTTACAGTTCATTTTAACGATTACCATCTGACAGAAAATACATGCATCGATGCCGTATCCAACTTTTTGCCGGCTGCAGTCCTTCTTGCAAAATCCGAGGATTTGAACCGGGCACCTGCCATATCCGTTGAAATCCGCCATGTCGATATGGATTCCGCCATAGTCTTTGTAAAGCTCGACTTGGGCAGCTACGCCTACATCACGTACGACACGACGGAAACTTTAAAGAATCCGATGGTAGCAAGTTCAGAAACAGCAACAAACCAGCACCAAATTGTGCTACACGATCTCAAGCCTGGGACGACATACTACTTTTACGCCACAGCAAAGAATCCACGAAGCGGAAACACCTCGAAAAAATGGCTAGTCGATAGCACTTCGACTCCGTTCACGTTTACAACAAAGAACATGAGTGAACCTGCCAATATTCAAAATGTTACCGTTTGCAATGTCACTGCCGACTCCGCCGAAATCATGTGGTACACACCAAACGGCGAATACAATTCGAAAGTTTACTGGGATACCATCCCGCACTCGAATCTCAATGAGTATGCGTTCAACACCGGAGATGGCAACGCCGATATTTCCGGCATTCCGACGCAGTTCCACTACGTAAAAATTGGCGGTCTCAAAGAGAGGACTACCTACTATTACGCTGTAGAAAGCAATGGCGTTTTTACAAACGTCAACGAAAAGAACGAGCCGTTAAAGTTTAAAACGCCCGTAACGCAATACGACTTCGAAGTCCGCATGTCCCAATACGTTTGGGACCCGATGCCCGCCCTCGAAATAAACATCATCAATAACGAAGAGCGACCGTTTGACAGCCTGACGCTACGCCTCTACATGCGAGCCACAGACGACATCTATTACGACGTCGGCATCAGGCGCGATATCTGCCAAGCCTACAACGAAGCAGCCTTCAACGACACATGCTCCGCGGCGACACAAAAAGAACTCGACGGACTCTTCCGCAAGACATTCCCTCAAAAAATTGAAGATACCTACGACCCGACCGACGGCACATGGCAATGGTATTTCCCCATCCCGCTCGGTTCAACGATTATCAAATCTACAAGCAGACTACGAATTGACGTTATGTTCGACAGACGTAGCGAATGGGAACCGCACTTGGATTTGATGAACGACACACCCAAAAAACGTTTCTACTGCAACGACGGAAGCTCTTGGACATCCCAAGCCAAAGACAAGTTGCCCAATAATCCGGGAGACTGGAGCTGGATGCCCCATTCGAGGGATAATGGCGACTACGCCGATTTTGAAGGCATTCCCTGCCTGCCCAAGAATTTTGGCGACGACGACCTGGCCCCTATCAACCCCTACGTGTCCATTTACCGCAAGGATGAGTTTGTCTGGGGTTACAGCCCGTCAAAGAAAGAAATGGAAACCAAGAAAGCCAAATACGATTTGACGGTCATGCTCGATCCACCGTTTAACGTTTCAAACGGCTCGCACATCGACTTGGACCAGAACAACAGCACAATCCATGTCAAAGGTAAAGCACGTGTATCGGAAAATGGCTACCTCACAAAAATTTGGGCAAACGGAGTCAAGATCAGCGGCATGGCATTTGTTGACCCGCAAAGCCTTGACAAGTGGCTTTTGGACGAATCCGGAACAAATATTATCGCAAAGTACGACATCCCGACCGACATGTGGGATCTCGACATACCCGTCAAGATGGGCATCGGTTCAAATAAAGTCGATGTGACGATTTTTGCAGGCCCCGACCCCACTTGCGAAACTTGCACGGAAAACGGCAATTGCGCCTTCGAAAATAGAAGTTTCTATGTGAACTTCACCAAAGGCGATGCGACAGCTTCCCAGCTTGTCATCAAGGATGCCCAAGGTAACCCGGTCGCAAGCCCCGCCAACCCAGATGGCACCATATTCTACATCGACCTGTTTGATAAAGATAAAGTAAAAAACAAGACAGAATCCGTCGAGGTCCAAGTCCTCAACAACAAGAAAAACGACGTCCTCAAGGTCACCCTGAAAGCCGACCCCGCCAACCCCGGCCACTTTATCGGCGGTCCGTTCACGGCCATCAACCACTCCAAGGAATCGAGGAACCAAACTTCCGAAATTTCGTTCTTCGCAGGCGATACTATCCAAATCGTCTATACGGACCCCGATGACGAAGACGACGTTTCTAAATCGACATTCTACGCAGAAACCAAAACTCCCTCGCCACAAACTGTACTCGCCGAAGACACCAACTGCGACAACAAAGTGGACCAGTTGAAGATAACCTTCTCGAATAAACTCGCCGACGGATACACGCTGGACAGCATCAAGTTCTTTATTGATGGCATGGCCGATTCCAGCAAAGTTCCGCTTGCGGCCTCCGCATACGCCGACAAGAACGAAGTCATCATCCCGATTGACACGAGTCTCGTCCCGACAAGCGCAAGCCCCTCCGGAAAAATCACAACCTATATCTCCGATCAGGGAACACCTAATGCGGAATCCGCAAAAATCACGGATGGAATTTTCCCCACTCTCGAAAGCGTCTCGATTCTCGAAAAGGCCGACGACAATAATGGTCTCGACACCGTGATGATAGCGTTCTCGGAACCGGTGATTCTCTCGTCCGAAAGCGAATGGCCGCTTGCCATTGTCGGCACTGCGGGGGTCCCGACTGTTATCGGAAAAGCGACAACATCCAACAACGGCAAGAGCTGGCAATTTGTCATCAGTGGTAACACAAACAATACGCTTGTCCCGATTGGCGCACAGGCTAGCATAAAAACGACCGGCAGTTTTACCGTTACCGACCAAAGTTTCAATCCGATTAGCCAGACCGGCTGCAAGCCGAGCGTGCCCGTAACGCTCATCAGCCGTCCAGTACCGATTTACCATGCAGAAATGATAGACATTCAAGGCGACGGCATCCCGGATAAAGTCTATATCATGTTCGAACGCAAGCTCAAACCCAAGGATATTTTCGACAGCATTGCCGTAAACTGGGGCAACCCAAGCATTACGCGCACATTCACAACCACCGCAGATACCACCGGTAGCTCAATCAAGCCCAAGGAAAATTACTGGAACATCCGCGATTCCGTTTCGGCCCCGTTTAAAGTAATGCTCGCCGATTCGACAACAAAAGATTCCGTCAATACTTATAGCATTATCGAAATCAACATTCCTGAGCGCCTCGCCTACCCCTACGGTTCTACAAGTGGCGAAAAAGACGGAAACGGAACGATCACACCGCTCAAGGGTGTCGCAAACGGACTCTTTGAATCAACTTACACGCTGTACGACAAGTGCGCTCCGGTTATCGCAAACGCACGCCTCATCAAAAACATCCTGACAGTAAACGTTTCCGAGCCTGTTTCCATCGCCGAACAAAGCAATCGCTATATCCAACGCGAACGCGACGAATACATTCCACCCGAAAAGCCGCAGGGTTCTGGAAAATCGTACCTCTTTACCTATAACGAAAAGGAAAACGTCATCCACGCCGGTGACCGCATCCGTCTTGTTCCGCAAGAACTTGAAGGTGCTTACATGGACAAGAACGGCAACATTCCGACAAAAATGAATCCCTACGTCCGCGTCACAGGCGATGACAACATCCGCTTTACGGTAACGCTCACGGAACCCGTCGCAACCCCGAAGGAAACGGCTTACATGAACCGTCCGGAAACTGTTGCAAAAGACGATTTCGCCACAAGCGCAATTTTCAACGGCAAAAACAACTTCATCAGCAAAGACGGCTCGTTCCTCGGTCAAACGGATACGGCAACATATTTTAGCTCAGGTCCAAACTTCGACATCGAAATCACGATGCCTTCGGCAAGCTTCACAACGCACAAAGGGCAGTTCATGTACGACTACCGCTTGAAAATCGTCATGGACCTCTTTGATAACCTCGGGCAATACGTCAACACATACACGCTCGACATCCCGAAAGAAAACTTCGCATCCATCCGCAACTTCGTGGGAAACGGTCTCCTCAGGCTAAAGCTGGAATGGGCCGCCAAGGACAACGAAGCACCCATCGCCAAGGAAGGCAACAAAATTGGAACCGGCGCCTACATCGCCAAGTTCGACTTCACGGCTGAATCCTTCTGTGCAGCGACTTTCGACGAAACGAGCAACGATTACAAGGCGAAATGCGACGAAATCGGCCACAAAGTCGAAAAATCTTCGGACAACAAAACAAAGACTCTCGGATTCAAGAGAAGGAGATAGCGGGTTCAAAGCTCCATTTTTTAAATCAACAAGTACGTCATGCGGGCGGTGCCCCAGCACAGAGTTGCACCACCGCATTGTAACTTTTTAAAAACATCGTTTGTAAAGAAAAATTTTCTTTCTGGTCATTATTTCTTAATATTGCAAAGTTTTCACCATATATATAATACACGGCAAGAAAAAATCACAAAAACAGAGCATAATTTGAGAACAAAAAAAGCATTTATTCCAAAACATTTTTAAAGAAATAATCTATTTTAGCTTTTGAAAGTATAATTAGAGGGCAAGACGTGTTTTGCCCGATTTTTACATATATAAAGGAGACACCGTGTCTATTAAGAAGTATCTGTTTGCATTGTGCGCTGCCGTCGGGTTAACGTCAGCGCAGCAGGAACAACCGACTCCTTATGACTTGATTCGACCGACATACCCATTGACTTGGGACTCTACCGTATTCAAACATTTTGACACTTCGGTCACCAAGAAGAAGAATATGCTGCCGAAAAACCTGACTCCGGCATCATACGCTCCGAATGCCTTGATTCCCGATACGCTGAATCAGGCGTACTTGGATGCCATCAACTACCGCATGTCTCCTATCCGCATCAATCAAGCGGGCTACCTCGAAAAAGACCAGGAACGTCAATTCTATTACGTCGGTAACGCATCGACCTTCGAAGTCGTCGATGTCGATGGCAAATCCCTTAGCCCAGCGGTCACAGGCACGCTCAAGTCCTCCGGTCAAACGACAACCTCGAACTGGACGATTATTGCAGGCACAAACGCTGCCACGAACGACCAAAAGCGTTACCAAGTCGATATCAAGGGCCAATCCGGCACAATCATGATTGGTAACATTCCGCAGGGCGTTCCTACGGAAACGCGTCTCCGCATTAAAGTCGGCAACGACATTTCAAGCACCTTCATCATCTCCGACAAGGTCTATTCCATGGTGAAGGACGCCGCCCTCAAGTTCTACGGCATCAACCGCAGTGGTAATGGTGAATCCTGGTTCCACCCCGCAAGCCATACCTTGGACGGTGGTGGCCCTATCGTCACCGGAGCCGACGACGTTCGCGGTCCGTTCAACGCCTCCCTCGCCGGGACGCTCGAAGGCGGTTACTACGACTGCGGTGACCACCTGAAGGAATCGCAGACTCAGATGTACGCATTCATGGTAGCCGCCGTCATGGCAGCGACAAACCCTGAAGCCGACGAAGACCATTTTGCATTCAACCAAGGCGAAACAGTCAATACCGACGGTATGCCGGACATGCTCCGTGAAGCAAAGCATGGTGCAGATTTCGTGCTCCGCGCATACAACCGTGCCAAAGGCGTTATCGACGACATGGCTCTCTCCGTGGGTAACTTCGGTTCGGACCACGCCTGGTGGGGCCGTCCCGAAAACCAGGACAAGCTCCCTGTAGATAACTCTGCATCCGCTACTGACCGCGGCGGTCCAGCCTCCAGAACAGTCCGTCTTGGCGAAATCGGTGCAAACATCGGTGGCGAAACGGCTGCAGGCATGGCCCTCGTCGCAAAGATGTACAGCGAATATCCTGAATACAAAGCATTTGCCGACAGTTGCTTGAAAGTCGCTAAGGAAATGTACGACTTTGCAAAGTCCATGGCTCAAGGCAAGACCTACAAGAACAACACTAAAGCCGCAGGCTGGTCCAGCCCCGCTTACAACGGCAACAACGAATTCTACGACGACATGGCACTCGCCTCTGTGGCACTCCTTTACGCCACAGGCGAAAAGACTTATGCCGACGACATGCTCCGCAACAAGAACATGGTCGCAGGCCAGGAATACGCTCAAGGTCCGGGCTTCTTCGATGGCGGTTGGTTCGTCACGAACAACAAAGGATTCTTCAAGGATGTCAAGAACACGAGCTGGGCAAACGCCTACTCCTACGCCCTTTACGCCTTGTATAAGTTGATTCTTGCCGACAAGACCAAAGCAACGACAGAATACGGCCTCTCCGAAACGGAATGGTTGAACGCCGTCGAAGACTGCGTCATCGACATGATCAGCAACTTGAACGACATGAGCGGAAACGGAAACGGTTCCATTACACTCCCGTCAACAGGCAACTGGAAATCTCGTCCCTTCCAGTATGACCCCATTTGGTTTACCATGCACACGGACCAGACTTGGATTTACAACCGCTACCAGATGGGTAACGTCTTCGAAGTCCTTGCTTACGCCGATGTCGCAAAAGATATTGAAGAAAAAGGCATTACACTCCCGAATGTAAGCAATCCCAACTGGAATGCAGATAAAATGCGTCAGCTTGGCATCAACCAGCTCAACTACATGCTTGGCGTGAACCCATGGGACGTTTCATTCATCTTGGGTGTTGGCGACAAGAACGATGCCCACCCGCACCACCGTGCCGCAAACCCCGAAGGCAAGAACATGCCGGGCGCAAGCTACAAGTACAACCCGCCGACAGGCGCTCTCTTTGGCGGCGTGACTCCGGGCATAACGAACTCCTGGGTTCCTGATAACAAGAGCTGGGAAGACTATCACCTCTCCGAAACTTGCATCGACGCAGCTGCAACCTTGGTCAGCGCAGGCATGCTCGCTTCTAACAAAGTCGATAAGACACTTGCCCCGGACATCAGCGTGGAAATCCGCCACGTGAGCATGGACTCCGCACTCGTGACCGTCAAGCTCACCCAGCGCGGTACAGTAACAATCTCTTACGGAACAACCGAAGGCCAGTACAACTTGACCGCAACCGGTTCTGGAGCTGGCGTCCGCCACGACATTACCCTCAAGGACTTAAAGCCGGGTACGGCCTATTACTTCTACGTCACAGGCTCTAACGCATACAAGCCCGAAAACACCAAGACAAAATACCTCGTCGATAGCACGCAAACACCATACACATTCACTACACTCAGCACGGTCGAAAACGCGAACATCGCCAACGTCACCGTCTGTAACGTAACTGGCGACAGCGCCGAAATCATGTGGTACACCCCGAACGGAGAATACGAATCCAAGATTTATTGGGATACAAAACCACATTCCAACGCCTCCGAATTCGCCTTCAATTCCGGCGCAGGTAACGCCGATGTTTCTGGCATTCCGACGCAGTTCCACTACGTCAAGATTGGCGGACTCAAAGAAAAGACGACCTACTACTTCATGGTCGAAAGTAACGGAGCTCAATCTACAGTCGATGATAACGGCAACTTGCTCAAGTTCACGACTCCGGTGACTTGGTACGACTTCAGCGTAAGAACTTACCAATACGAATGGGATGGCAAGCCGGCCATCAACATGAACATTTTCAACAACGAAGCAAGACCGTTCGACAGCCTCACCGTTCGCATGTACATGCGCGGCGACGATGACCTCTACGACGATGTCGCCATCCGTACCGACATTTGCCAAGCCTACGACGAAGCAGGCTTCAACAAAGCTTGCGACGCATCGACACTGGCTCAGTTGAACGAAGGATTCCGCCATGTCCGTCCCGTGAAGATCGAAGATACCTATGACGAAAAGACAAAGACCTGGCAGTGGTACTTCCCGATCCCGCTCGGTTCAACCGTCATCAAATCTTCCAGCCGATTCCGCGTGGATGTTCTCTTTGTCGCACGCATCCGCGCCGTAGGCCAGGACGATCCGCTCGACATTCCTCCGCAGAATAAAAAATTCTATTGCCGTTCCGGCAACAAGTGGCACTGGGTAACAGATATCACCAGCAAGGAAGCCATCGATGCAAATCCGGGCGACTGGAGCTGGATGCCGCACTCCCGTACAAATAACGAAGAAAAAGATTACCCCGGCATGCCCTGCGAAGAGAAAGACGCAGGCGATATCGACCTCGATCTCGCCATTGAAAACCCGTATGTCTCGGTATACCGCAAGGATGAATTTATTTGGGGCTACAGCCCATCCAAGAGCGAAATGGACACTAAGAGAGCGAATTACAAAATGGATGTCACTCTCGATCCTCCATTCAACGTCTCCAACGGTTCCCATATCGATATCGACCAAGCTAACAGCACCGTCCATGTTACCGGTAAGGCCCACATCACCGAAGGTGGCTTTGTCACAAAAGTTTGGGCAAACGGCGTAAAGATCAGCGGCCAAGTGCTCTTTGAAGGCCTTGACAAATGGATTTTGGACGAATCAGGCACGCACATTATAGCCAAATACGACATCGCAAGCGACATGTGGGATCTCGATATTCCTGTCAAGATGACGCTTGGCAGTAAGAAAGTCGATATTACCATTTTTGCAGGTCCAAACCCAACTTGCGACGCCTGTAGCGAAAACGGCGGCTGCGCATTTGAAAACAGAACATACTACATCAACTTCTCGAAGGGCGATGCCACCGCATCGACACTCGTCCTCAAGGATGCCTCTGGCAATCCGATTGTAAGCCCAGCCGATCCTGAAGGTACAGTTTTCTACATCGACTTGATGGACAAGGACAAAGTCAAGAAGAACACGCAATCTCTTGAAGTCCAGATTCTCAACAACAAGAAAAACGATGCTCTTACCGTGACCTTGACGGCAGACCCTGCGAACCCCGGCCACTTTGTCGGAGGCCCATTCACAGCAGTCAACCACTCCAAGGAAACAAGGAATCCGACTACAGAAATTTCGTTCTACGCAGGCGACACCATCCAAGTTGTCTATACAGACCCGGATGACGAAGACGACATTTCCAAGCAAACATTCTTTGCCGAATCCAAGACCCCATCGCCAATAAAGGTTCTCGCCGAAGATAGCGACTGCGACGACAAGGCTGACCAGTTGAGGATTACGTTCTCGAACAAGTTTGTCGATGGATACACTTTGGATAGCATCAAGTTCTTTATCGAAGGTATGACCGATTCCGTCAAAGTTCCGCTCGTAGCAGCCAGCTACGCCGACAAGAGCGAAGTCGTCATTCCGATTGACACGAGCCTCATCAAAAAGGATCCAAGTCCGTCCGGAAAGATTACGACATACGTCAACGACAGCAAGGCGACAAACTCCGAAACGGCCAAGATTACAGACGGCATTCTCCCCACTCTCGAAAGCGTTTCCATTCTCGAAAGAGCGGATGACAATACTCAATTCGACACCGTGATGATAGCATTCTCCGAACCCGTCATTCTTTCGTCCTTGAACGAATGGCCTCTCTCCGTAGCAGGAGCTCCGGGCATGCCAACAGTTGTCGGTAACGCGACAACAACGAACAACGGCAAGAGCTGGCAATACATCATCAGCGGAAATGTGGACAATTCCTTTGTTCCCATCGGAGCTCAAGCAAGTGCAAGAGCCGCCGGCGCCCTTTCCATCACCGACAATAGCTTGAACCAAATCAATCCGCTGGGTTGTAAACCGACCGTGCCTATAACACTCATATCTCGCCCGGTTCCGGTCTATCATGCAGAAATGATTGACATACAAGGTGATGGCGTACCCGATACAGTCTATATCGTATTCGAACGCAAACTCAAACCCAAAGACATATTCGATAGCATCATGACCGTTTGGGGAAATCCGGGCATCTCACGCTCGTTCATCACCACAGCCGATACAACTGGCGGGCAAATCATCCCGAAAGAACCTTATTGGAAAATACGAGATACAATCACCAATCCACGTACAGTGTTTGTTGATTCCATCAATACAGCCTTTATTGCAGATACATTCAGCATCATCGAGATCGACATTCATAAGGCAAACCAAGATTATCCTTACGGTTCTACGAGTGGAGAAAAGGAAGGAAACGGAACCATCACCCCGCTCAAGGGTATGGCAAACGGATTCTTCGAATCGACATACACATTGTATGACAAGTGCCCTCCGGTTATCACTTCTGCACGTATGATCAAGAATGTTCTAACGATGAACTTGTCTGAACCGCTGACGGTTCTGGAAACAGGCAAGTACATCCAACGCGAACGAGACGAATTCATACCGGAAGAAAGACCTCAGAATTCCGTAAAGTCCCAAATGTTTATCTATGACGAAAACAAAGACGTAATCCATGCTGGCGACCGCATTCGTCTTGTCCCGGATTTGCTCGGTTCAGCATACCTGGACAAAAACAACAACGCCCCGACAAACGGCAACCCCTATGTCCGCGTTACAGGTGATGACAACGTTCGCTTTACTACAAAGCTTTCGGATCCGGTAGCCACACCAAAAACAGGCGCCTACTTCGGACGCCCGGAAACAACAAACGACGACGCATTCCTAACCACAGCTGTTATCGGTGGCAAGCACACCTTCATAAGCAAGGACGGAACAATTCTTGGTCAGGCGGATTCCGCATCGTACTTCGGTTCTGGTCCTAATTTCGAAATTGAAATTTCGATGCCTTCCGCAAGTTTCACAACTCGTAGCGGAGTGTATATGTACAATTACAGCTTGAATATTGTCATGGACCTCTACGACAACCTCGGGCAGTACGTCAACACTTACAAGACCGAAATTCCGAAGGAAAACTTCGCCGCTATACGTAATCTCGTCGATAATGGTAGCCTCAGGCTCAATTTGGAATGGGCCGCCAAGGACAACGAAGCTCCTGTAGCAAAGAAAGGCAACAAGATTGGTACCGGCGCCTACATCGCCAAATTCGATTTCAAGGCAGAATCCTTCTGCGCGGCAACATTTGACGAAGCAGATAACGATTACAAGGCAACTTGCAACGCGGTTGGCGATAAAGTCGAAAAAGCAAGCGATAGCAAGACCAAGACTCTTGGCTTTAAGAGAAGAAAATAATTAAAACACGTAGCCTCCTGGATTTAAAGTCCAGGCGGCTACTTTTTAGGAGGAACATAAAGTATGAAGAAACTGATTAGCGCTATTTCATTATTAGCATTATTTTGCATAGACAATGCAGCTGCAGCAACACGAGAAAGTCTTCCTAATATCGACAGGACTTGTACAGACTGCGACCGTCGATACCTAGACTCAATGAACGTCTATAACAGGCGCCCCATCCGCGTAAACCAGGCAGGCTTTAGACCGCAGGACAACAAATACGCCTACGTTGCTGACACCAAAGAATCAACATTCAAGGTCATTGACGCCAACACCGGTAAAGAAGTTCCCGGCGGCGGAAACCTGACTCTACTAGGGACTTACCCCAAGCCAAACATCTGGGTCAACGGCGCGTTCAACTCCCTCGAAAGTATCTATGAGTTCGGCGATACGACAAAAGCAGGGACAGAAAAACTTTACAAAGCCGACTTTACACCACTCACGACAACAGGCGAATACTTCCTCGTCGTCGGAAAAGATACATCGGCCACATTCCACGTGCATCCGTCCATTTACAACGCCATTTTCGAGAACTCCCTCAAGTTCTTCGGAGTTCAGCGTTGCGGTAATACAAATTCCTGGTTCCATGCCCCTTGCCACATGAAAGACGGTTCTGAAATAGGCTACGACCTGACAGGCGGTTGGCACGACTGCGGTGACCATTTCAAGGTTTCGGAAACGCTTGGCTACGCCGCGTACGCTCTAGCGACAACGTATCTCGTTTATCAGGACAAGGCAGAAGACCGTTTCGGCAATTCCTATAACGATACCGTGTTTACCGACGGTATCCCGGACATTCTTTACGAAGCAAAAATTGGCGCCGATTACATCTTTAAGCTTTACAAGGCCTCCAAAGCAAAAGGTCTCATCGACAAGGGCGACATGTACCACTCCATCGCCGTCGGTAGCGAAGACCACCAATTCTGGGATGTTCCCGAGAAGCAGGACGCACAATCCAAAGCCAAGGGAGGACCGGACCGTCACGTTGCCAAGGGCATTGGAACAGCAGCAGGCATGTATATCGCCTCCCTTGCCTATTTCGCCATGGGCTGGCAGGTCTATGATCCCGTTTATTCCGACTCGCTCATTCAAGCGGCAAAGGAAATCTACGCAAAAGTAATGCGCCCTGTTTCTCCAAATTCTTATGGCGGTTACGTAACAACAGATGAACTCGGTGGTTTTTATCCGGGTGGCTCTAGCGAAACGAACATGATCGACGATGCAGCAGCAGCAGCATTAGCTTTGTGGTACGCCACGAAAGATACGATTTACCAATACGACTTGTACAAGAACACCAAAATCAACGACAACTCGACAAACTACTTCTACAACAACGAACCAAACGATGCAGGTCCATACTTCAAGGCTGGTTATCTCGGACTCATAAGCGGTTTCTATCCAGGCGGATGGATGACGGACTTCGAAAACGTCCATTCCTACGTATTGTTCTCTTTTGCAAAACTCATCTTGAAAGACTACGAAACGGCAAAAGCCTATGGAGTCGGCGAACTCGAACGCGACACGCTTTGGCAGCGCACGACAAACGCCCTCCGCCGCCTCACTGACGACGGCTCACAAGGCGATGTCGTCATTTACAAGAACCGATTCGGAAGCGTTACGGCAGAAAAGCCCTACAACCTCGTTTGGACTTCCAGCGACTGGGGTTTCAACCGCTATAACATGGGTGCCGCAAACGCCATCTTCATGCTCTCGGAAATCTTACCGGATGGTCCCGAAAAAGAAGCCTACAAGAATCTGGCTCTCGACAACATCTATTACAACATGGGCGCAAACCCCTGGGATATCTCGTTCATGATGGGTGCTGGCGACAAGAATTCAAACCATCCCCACAACCGAGCTGCTAACCCGGACGGCTATAACGCCGGCGGCATGCCGTACAAGTATAAATGCCCCAAAGGCGCTCTCATGGGTGGCCGCGCCCCCAACAAGACCTTGCTCGAAGACTGGAGCGACTACACCGCTACAGAAACATGTATCGACTTCTCCGTGCAGCTCCTGATGCCGGCACAAAGCTTTGCCGAAACACTCCCGCCCGACAACGAAGGCCCGATTTTCAGCAACATCGTC
>Ga0129307_1002145_pt1 | contig 17063 bp, 11 predicted proteins | sample P1105metagenome_FD_94437 | JGI IMG/M metagenome (GOLD analysis project Ga0129307, IMG submission 94437) | Capybara group fecal microbial communities from Wisconsin, USA - P1105 metagenome | ecosystem: Host-associated > Mammals > Digestive system > Large intestine > Fecal | place: USA: Wisconsin... | reverse complement strand
TTTGCTGCTTTTGAAATGCACCACTAAGGTAAGTGAAATTTTTGACATGGCAAAATCCTGAGCAACTTTTTGTTGCTCAGGAACTTATAAATAATGTTAAATCAAAATGGTGCGGATTTTAGGGTTTTTATAAAAGAGGTAATTTCAAATCTTTGTAGAATTTAGAATTGTTTGCAAATATAAGTGAAAAAAGTGAAAATTGCAAGAAAAATTGTCTTTTTCGTATATAATTTTTTTCCTCTCACAATTGACAACTTGTGTTCAATCATTGAGAATTACGGAAAAGTTTGACGGATTCCAGTTTTTACCTGGTGTAACATTTTGTATGATGTAACATAATGTACAAAGGTGTAAAACGTGTGTAAAAATGTGTAAAATCTCTGTAAACCGTTGAAAATCAAGCATAATATATGTGCACTTTTTGTGTACTAAATGTGTACTAAGCATATCATATAGGCACATACAAAAGTGAAAAAAGGATGTAAAAAAGGTGTGTTTAATTTGAACCGACGAGGAAAAAAGTGACACGAAGTGACATAAAGTGACATCGAGTGCAGAAAAGTGCAGTGACATATAATCATCAAAACATAAAAGACATGAATAGAATCACAATCGCATTGGCGGTGCTGGGAACGCTGGCCGTCCCGGCTTCCGCGCAGAAGAAGTACGGGGAAATTCGCCCCGACACGGCAAAGGTAAGGTATGTGAGGAGTGCCAACAAGGCCGACTCCTAAATCTTTGACAAGACGGTGAGGAAGAACGTCATCTATGTGAATGAAGAGGTGACCACCCACGTCATCATGCCGGAGAACATCAAACTGGTGGACATATCGACGGACAAGATTGTGGGCAACCAATGTGCCGACAACATCATCCGTATCAAACCTGTAGGTCGGATGTATGAGAACGAATTGGCTGGCACCATCACGTTCAACGGCGAGCGTCATTACGGCATTAAGGCGGTGGTGAACAACATATACGCCATCACGTCCATCCTCGGTACGATGCTCGTCCACCAAGGAGGCGACGGCATCGCCCGGTACTACAACTACAAGTTGGGCGACGACCGCTTCAACTTCGAGAATGAGTCGTTTGAGCAGTCGGAGGAGAAGAACGAGAACGAGTACTCGGTCAACATCCCCATGATATATTACTACAAGAGGAAGATGCATAAGGGTTGGATCAACATCATCAATCCCTTCCGTGCGACCATTGTGCTGGGTACGCCTGGATCGGGTAAGTCGTTCGGCATCATCGACCCTTTCATCCGGCAACACTCTGCCAAGGGTTTTACGATGATGGTCTATGACTACAAGTTCCCGACACTGGCCAAAAATCTCTTTTACCAGTACTGCAAGAATAAGAGATACGGCCATTTACCTGAGAACTGTGCCTTCAACATCGTCAACTTTACGGATGTGGAGTACTCCAACCGCATCAACCCCATTCAGAGAAAGTACATCCCGGATTTGGCGGCTGCGTCTGAGACGGCAGCCACGCTCTTGTCATCTTTGAATAAGGGCAGCGAGATGAAAGGTGGTTCGGAGGCGTTTTTCCAGAACTCTGCGGAAAACTTCCTCGCGGCCATCATCTTCTTTTTCATTAACTTCCGTCCCACGGGTTTCAAGAAAGGCAAGAAGCTGAAGCGGTATGTGGAGTATGAGGGAAGAAAACTGCAGCTGGTCATCCGCAACTGGACGGACTACCAGGCCATCGACGAACAAGGAAAGGTGATTCTCGACTTCGTGGACAACAAGACCAACAACATATCTACAGATGATGACGGCATGTTCGTGGACTTGAATGGCTTTAGTTATACGGACATGAGGGACAAGAAGATTGTCATCAAGCGGTCGTGGTACGAGGATGACGAAGGTCACGAGGTGGAGCCAGACACCATCACGGGTGAGTTCTCTGACATGCCCCATGTGCTTTCATTCCTTGGCCGTGCTTACAGCGACGTGTTCAATATCCTCATGCAGGACGAGAAAATCATGTCGCTGATGGCTCCCTTCCATTCGGCGTGGGATAACAAGGCGATGGACCAGTTGGAAGGTATGGTGGGTACGCTGCGTGTCAATGCGGCTCGTCTGGTTTCGCCTGAAGCTTACTGGGTGTTTACTGGAGATGACTTCGACCTGAAGATTTCAGACCGTGAGCATCCTTCTTATTTGGTGATTGCCAACGACCCAGAGAAGGAGCAGATTGCTGGCTCGCTGAACGCCCTTATCCTGAATCGTCTGGTGACTCGTGTCAACAGCAAGGGCAACTTGCCGGTGTCCATCATCGTGGATGAGTTGCCAACGCTCTACTTCCACAAGATCGACCGTCTGATTGGTACGGCTCGTTCCAACAAGGTGGCGGTGACGTTGGGCTTCCAGGAACTGCCGCAGTTGGAAGCGGACTACGGCAAGAACGGTATGCAGAAAATCATCACCACCTGTGGTAATATCTTCATGGGTGCCGCCCGTAACAAAGAGACTCTGGAATGGGCGCAGAACGACGTGTTTGGCAAGGCAAAACAGACCTCCAAATCCATCACCATCAATGACCATAAGGTATCGACTTCCATCTCTGAGAAGATGGACTACCTCGTTCCGGCGGCCAAGATCGCAGATATGGCGACGGGTTGGCTGGCAGGTCAGGCAGCGCGTGATTTCACCCCCACTGACATGAAATCCCTCGACGGCATCAACATCGAAGAGTCGGAGGAGTTCAAGACCACCAAATATTTCTGTAAAACCAACTTCGACATGGAGAAAATCAAGCAGGAAGAATCCTTCTACGTCGATCTCCCCAAAATTTACGCCTTCGCCTCGGAGAAGGTGAAGGAAATCATGCTCAACCGCAACTTCAAACGTGTGAACGAAGAGGTCGAGCAGATGGTGAATGAACTATTGGGGAGGTCGGGGAAGTCCGGGTAAGAATTGAAAAAAAGATTTTCCATAACATAATACCTTTTAGAGTTTAACAATTGAATTCTTTATGATAGACCTGTAGACGCGATGTCTGTGGGTCTATTTTCAATTGGGAAAATCTCACGAAAGAATATAAAAAGATGTATAAAACCAAGGTTTTTTTCAAGGATTTTTATTCAAGTCACTTTTTTTCAATAATTTGTTTGGTGGTTAGAAATAAAAGGCGTATTTTTGCACCACCTTATTCTGGTTTCCAGATTTAAGAGAGTCAGTTGGCGAGGTTAGTGTTCCAGCACGTCTCGCCATTTTTTGTTTTTAGACAAGATAAATAATTGTCTTTCTCAATAGCCGTCCTACCCGATTTTGACTTGCGTTTATGAAATACAGGTCAAGCATTTTTACCAATGTCTGCACAATAAACTTGGAGTTCTCTGTGCAGTATTTGTCAATCAATTACACAATGAGGTTCTCGGCACTCTCGCCCTTAGGCTTGCGGTAGAAATTGCCGTGACTAATTTTCATCAGTTTGCAGAAGCGGTAACGACTCATACCAGTTGGCCGTTTACTCTCAAGTTTGACTATCTCACTCATAGAACGACATTCTCGCAGACTGTCGCAAAAAAAATTGCAGTCGATGGTCAACTGGTCAACCTTTTTCAAGAGACGGTCATTATCCGACTTCAGTTTATTAATCTCCCTGCGGCCGTCTGATGGAGATTCTAACACTTGCTCTGCAGCTGCCAGGAGTTTGTACTTCCATTCCTTGACCCTTGATGGTGAAACGTTATAGCGTTTTGCCAACTCCAAGACAGTCTCTTTCTCCTTGATGGCCTCAATGGCCACTTTTGCCTTAAAGGCAGGGGTGAATTTGCTCATTCTTCCCATAATCGATTTCAAATTTTGTCACAAAGGTACAATTATTCCGTCAAACCTATATGCAGTTTCCTGAAAATAGGGAGTATTTTACTTGAATCTTTACTGAGGATTTTTATTGCGCATTAATGTTGGCATTTCTTATTTTTTGTTTATGAATTACCACGCCCTTACACTTCCTATTTTAAAAATTACTAATGATTTACATATTTTCTTTCATATAATATGCCCTTGCCGAACCACAATTAACCATCATATCAAGAATATCTTGTATTTTTTGTTTGTAGTTTTCTGTATCAACCACATTAAGGCTTTTTTGCATAATGTCTTCCAATCTATGAAGATTTATGACAAACAACATATCATCATCTGATTTTCCAAGGGCTTTATGTAAGAGGGATAACCATAATTTAAAAGCATCATTTTGAGTATGTTCCATCATCAAAAGAATCCCATTAATAATATTGATTCCAATGGCATACTTAGAAACTAAAAAACTGAAGAATTCATAACTATAATTGTTAAATTCTTGGTTTCCTGCATTATTTGAAACAACTGAACTATCGTCCTGGAATGTTAAAATGTCTTCAAGCAAACTAATGTGACAACACTTTAATCTTATGCTTCCATTTATACTTGCAGCAAACTTTTTCCATATCCAGAAAAAATGGTTAATATTGTTTGTTTCTTTTAATAAAACAATCAAACCTCTAAGGATATAACAAGAAATTTCATTACGAGAAAGAGACTTCCTTAAATAATAGAACGTATATCTTCCAACAATTGAGAATGGGTTATGAATAAGAATTTCAGATATTGGATTTTTTTCATATCCAATCGAAATATCTGATTTTGATTTATTTATTAAATCATTTTTGAAAGAAAAAAGTCTCTTAATCAAAGATAACCTAAGATATTCTATTTTACATACAGTTTTATCGAGAGGAAACATTCTTAGAGCAAACATCACTTCATCAGGCTTTAACCCCTCACTTTTCTCTCGACATTTTTTCAAATACTGCCTTATTAAATCGAATATCTCAGATTGATATCTATCCCATAAATTACGAATTGTATCCACTAAACACTCTTTTATTTTTTGAGTTTTGCAGGTATCAATGAGTGGCGTCAAGTCTGAAATAAAACATACAGAAAGTAAGGCTTCAAAGATGATTTTTTTCTTATGGGGGTAAAGATTCAATAATAATGGAACATTTATAATAGCAGAAAATCTTTCATCATACATATAAAGAAAATTATTAATATTTTCGTTCTCTTTTAGAATGTCAATTATAATCTCACAACACCAATCTGTATATTCATCTTTTCCCTCGCATATCTTGATATAGGCAGGGGCAATAACATCAGCACGTGATAAGTATAATTTTTGGGTCAAATTCCATTCTGGATATTGTTCGAATTCTTCTTTTGCTTTTTTTACATATTTTTTTGCTTCTTCACGTAATTCTATACTGTCCTTTAACTGTTCTACTGATCTATTCTTGTTTTTATCTTCTATGGACTTTTCTACATACTTTTGAGCATCTTCAGATAATAATACTTGTTCTGCCCATATTACCGACTCTTTCTTATTTTCGAAAGAGAATGAAGGTAAGGTAATTGTCTCCTGCGTGTAGTTACTAAGAGAAATAGAATAATCCAACAGGGCTTTAGGCAATGCGGAACCAATTAGTCTATCTATATATGGATTTTTTCTTGAGCGGGAATAAATCATTTCATATGACAGTCTATAATTTTCCAATGATATTAAATCTTTTGATTGAGCCAGTTCATCAATTAAATTTCGACATTTATTCAAATGATTAAGTGCCACAGAAACAACGACAGCCGTAACCATCACATTATTTGACTTTTTTATCAAATTCTTCAAATAATGAATATCTATTTTTTCACAATCAATCATTCGGTCTATAAACCATTGTAAAGATAAAAGTAAGCTTATAATTATAGAGGGAATATAAATTGTATTACAACTACGAAAAGCATACCAAAAAGTGTCACTACTATACTGTTTTTTCTTTTCACCATCTAATTCAAATATGATTTCTTCAATATGAAAGCGTACCTCTGGAGTATTATAAAAATTCTCTACAGCTTTATTAAAAAAAGTAGGAAGATATTCTTTCCCAAACTTTTCATCGGCAACCAATGAATATACCATAGATGTTCCTAAAGCTCCTTTAGATATATTTACAAAGAAATTATCAAAAAGGCCGTATGAATCATAGATAGATCGGGATTTGTAATCCCTTTTAATATGGCTACCCCACCAGCAATAATTCCAAATATTCATAACAAGTTCAGGTAAGCATTTCGATAACCTAAAAATACCCAAGCAATTTCCTGTAATGACATAATCCAAAATCCTTTCTTCCTTCGAAAACCATTCAATCTTTTCTTTTGCTAATATATCTGTTATTAATTCCTTAATCTTGTCTGTTATTTCATATGAACACAGAAATACTAATGGAATTACCTTTATATAAATATAGGATGATTGTATTTCTTTTAATATCCACAGAGCTATTTCTCCGCTCATTCTTGTAGCATTACTTTTCTCATTAGCTTCACTCCAAAGAAATAGAGCCGATAGGAGTTCATGAAATAGTATTAACCAATATTTTTTTTCTAAATCAAATATAAAACTTATAACTGCTTCCCATCCTTTTCCAATTGGAACAAAGTCATCCTCACTTATATAAACGCAAGAATTCGAAAGCCATAAAAGAAAATCTTTTAAGACTGACCAATTATTTTTAAGCATCTCCTTGTTTTCCTGTAGGAAATGATTAATGTTATTAGATTGGAGTATAGCTATGATTATGTCATTCTTTAATTCATTTGTTTCCTTTTGAGTCAGTATTGAACAGATTTCATTGATAAAATCTTTTAATTCATCTTTTTCAACTTGATTCTGATTTTTACTATAGTCATCCATTTTATCGCTTATCCAATGTCTGAAACATCTGCGGCCTGTAATAGATATCCCATATTTCACATAGTTTTCTCTTATAGATTTTTTTTCTTTCTCCAACAATTCTACAATAGTCCATTCACCATAAAGGTCATGAACAAATAAGTATTCTTTGCTATCATCGTCATATTTCAAAATCTGATTATCCTCTAGCTTCTTCATAGCCTCATCATCAAATTTTGACGTATCAACAGAAGATATATTTTCTTCTAAATAGATGGCTTTTGCTAATGTTTCTAAAATATCTTTCATTTTCCGTTTTGGGATAGAATAATTCCCAAAGATTTTTTCGTTCCACAACATTGTCTTAAAATCTGAAAACGAAATCTGATTAATATCTTCAGTTGTATTTGTTAGATACAAACTTAAATACATAGGGATTGTAATATAATCCCTTAAATGATGGTCAGTTGGCAAATTGAATCGGAATTGATTTGCATAATCACACAATTCTTTTTCTTCAAGCAAGGGTACATTGACTATATAAGTATTAAAACCCAACTTGTTATGTACAAAGTTAAACATAACTGCGTTGTTTCCCTCTCTACAGGTTATAAGTATTTTCCATCCTCTTTTTTGTAGACCACGTAACAAATATGCCTGTTCGTCATTACAATTCATTTGTTCAGCAGAGTCTATAACAAAGAGTTTGTCATTCAGGTGATTATAGGTATCGAAAAAAAAATGTTCATCCGTTCCATCAAGTATACCCCTTACACTTGCCCCATTCATTTTGTAGCCTTTTTTTATAATGACAGCATCATATTGTTGTTCTTCCAGATGCAATTTCATCAGACAAGATTTGCCACATCCACCACGACCAGAAATGATGACAACGTCATGTTTTTCTATGGCTTTCTTTAATTCGTCCAATTCTTTATGCCTATCAATATTTATTGTTGATTGCTTATATGTTATTAAAGTCTTTATATCTTCAAGGAGAGATGCTTTTCTCTCCAATTCTCGTTTTATCAAAAGTTCTGCTTCTGAATTTAATTTGAAAAAGATACTATATATTATCTCTTTTTCACTTGTTTCAATCATCTGAAAAATCTGAATATTACAACGAAATTCAAGTTTAATATTTTTCTCCTCAGCATATGATCCCAATTCCTTAAAATGACGAGGAGTCGGTGTCCGATTTGTATATATATAGATGGTATCCAACTTTGGATAATTATTTTTTGCTAAATCTATAGACTTTTTAAATTTCTCTACATCAAATTCAATTTTTTCAAAATACTTAGATTGGAAACCAGTTAATTCGTCATTGTATACAATCGGCTCAGTCTCAATTCCAGCCAGGTTTTTAAGTGTTACAAGCTTGCCTATGGGTATATTAAGTTCTTCGCTAAAAAGCATACGACAAAGATATTCAAATTGTTTGTGAATATCTTTTTTTGCCTTCACTTCGAAAGAAGCCCAATTGAGAAAAGATCTATCATTATTATTCATAACATTTATTTATTTTCATAGTTAAAATATTATACACTTTATATGTATATTATAGTGTCGCAAAAATATGAAATAGTTATCATATATGCAAGCTTTTTCCTTGATTTTTTCAATAATACCATAATTACGTATCTCATATTTAGAAACTCTTCTAAGGACTGACGTGGATAATTCTATTCTCGTTTTCATAGTGCGCCAACTGCCTTGGTTGGTGTTGACACTCTTAGGAGTTCCTCACAACCTCAGTTAATCTTCCAACAACTCATAATAGTTGTTGTAGAAAGCATACTGCTAATTATCCAACCAAATATGAAGCATAGATTGACACCAATAACAATATATATAAAACTTTTGGTATCCGATAAAACTGGATGTTGTATTGAATTATAATATATTTTTTCACTATTCCAAAAAAATTAGTACTTTTGCATCAAAATTGATATATCACCATGAACGATTACGCAAAAGCCATAGACGTGAAGGAGATGGGACGGCGTTTCAAGCTGGTCCGTCAAAAACTGGGAATGACACAGACGAAGATTGCGGAGGAACTGGGCACCTCGCAGTTGATGGTCTTCCGTATGGAAAAAGGCGAGAACGTTCTTTCACCGTTCTTCCTCAGTATGCTGATGTACTACTCTCAGCATATTTCTCTCGATGGGCTTCTTTCCAAGAAGTTCGATATTGAAGACGAAACCTTGTTCAGCAAGAACTACTCACTCAACTCCATCGTCAAGGCGAAGTTATCTCTCCTTCGGGAAGAGGTCCTGAGCCAGTTTGAGGTAGCCAGTAAGAAAGTCAGTGAGGATTTGGACGAATCCATCAATCTGCTATAATCATCCAACAATCATCAACTATGGCAACAGTCAATGTCTATCTACAATACTTCGCCGCTGAATGCACCTTCAACGGTGTGGAGCGTCGTGCTGCATCAGTGATGCTGATAGCCACTTCCGAGGAAGGGCGGATCAAATATGAGGTGGCTGTTTCTTTCTTCCCTCATGTCTCTGAGGATGACTTTGCCGTTTCCTACGATGCCTATTTCTCCAAAGTGCTGTTTGAGGCACCTGGTCGGAGGTCGAAGAAACGGGAGAAGCAGTTCATGGATATTATTCAAGAAGAAGCAGACTCGTTGGCCGATGAAGCCAATGGAAAGATATTTTGGGACAAGCCTCTCATAGAAGCAAGGAGAGGATGATGTCCCTATAGAGGTTGTGTGAGTCCGAATGCTGAAATCTGGAATGATGTTTTGGTAAAGCTTTTGCCCTTTCCAGGGCGACAGTCGCACATCACGGATTCCCAGGGCGTTGCCCTGGGCTGATTTCTCGTTGGCCTTACAGGCCGTCCTGCATAAAAAATCCAACCGCACCTTCGGGAGGTTCCGGCCTCGACGCGGTCTTTTGTTGCCAAGCGAGCAAAACGAAAGCCCCGGCCATTAAGCCGGGGCTTGCTATAGGGTGTAGTGTTGTCGTTTAGAGTTTCGGTCCTGCTGCGACGAGAGCCTTGCCGGCCTCGTTGCCCTCATACTTCACGAAGTTCTTGATGAAGCGTCCTGCGAGGTCCTTGGCCTTCTCCTCCCAGATGGCGGGGTCGGCATAGGTGTCGCGTGGGTCGAGGATGGCGGGATCGACGCCGGGCAGTGCTGTTGGCACCTCGAAATCGAAATACGGAATCTTCTTGGTGGGTGCGCTGAGGATGTCTCCGCCGAGGATGGCGTCGATGATGCCGCGAGTGTCGCGGATGGAGATGCGCTTTCCAGTTCCGTTCCATCCGGTGTTGACCAAGTAAGCCTTGGCGCCGCTCTTCTCCATTCTCTTCACCAGTTCCTCTGCATACTTGGTGGGATGGAGCTCAAGGAATGCTTGTCCGAAGCAAGCGGAGAAAGTAGGTGTCGGCTCCGTGATGCCACGCTCCGTTCCGGCGAGTTTTGCTGTGAAGCCGGAGAGGAAATAGTATTTGGTCTGCTCCGGTGTGAGGATGCTCACGGGAGGCAGCACGCCGAAAGCGTCGGCAGAGAGGAAGATGACGTTGCTGGCTTCCGGTCCTGCGCTCTTTCCGTTGACCTTTGCAGCAATCTTCTCGATGTGGTTGATGGGGTAGCTGACGCGTGTGTTCTCTGTGACGCTCTTGTCAGCGAAGTCGATCTTGCCGTTCTCGTCCACGGTGACGTTCTCCAAGAGAGCGTCGCGGCGAATGGCGTTGTAGATGTCGGGCTCGCTCTCCTTGTCGAGGTTGATGACCTTGGCGTAGCATCCACCTTCGAAGTTGAACACGCCTTCGTCGTCCCATCCGTGCTCGTCGTCTCCGATGAGGAGGCGCTTCGGGTCGGTGCTGAGCGTGGTCTTGCCTGTTCCTGACAGTCCGAAGAAGATGGCAGTGTTCTTGCCCTCCATGTCGGTGTTTGCGGAGCAGTGCATGGAAGCGATGCCTTGGAGCGGGAGGAAGTAGTTCATCATGGAGAACATGCCCTTCTTCATCTCACCGCCATACCATGTGTTGATGATGCATTGCTCGCGGGTGGTGGTGTTGAAAGCGACGCAAGTCTCGGAGTTGAGGCCGAGTTCCTTGTAGTTCAACACCTTGGCCTTCGATGCGTTGTAGATGACGAAGTTGGGCTCGAAGTTCTCCAATTCCTCCTCGGTGGGTTGTATGAACATGTTCTTGATGAAGTGAGCCTGCCATGCCACTTCCATGATGAAGCGCACGCGAAGGCGTGTTGCCTCGTTGGCGCCGCAGAAGGCGTCCATCACATAGAGGTTCTTGTTGCACAGCTCTTTGATGGCAATTTCCTTCACTTTTGCCCACACCTCAACGCTCATGGGCTTGTTGTCGTTCTTGTATCCTTCAGTGGTCCACCACACCTTGTCGTGGCTCTGTTCGTCATCGACGATGTATTTGTCTTTGGGCGAGCGTCCGGTGTAGATGCCCGTCATGACGTTGACGGCGTTGAGTTCGGTGTCTTGGCCTTTGTCGAAGCCAGTGAGTCCTTCTTTGGTCTCCTCCTCATAGAGGTACTCGTAGGATGGGTTGTGAGCGATCACGGTTGACCCCGTGATGCCATACTGTGTCAAATCTAACTTTGCCATGTTAATGATATATTAAATAAATTGATTATGCTTTCTTTTTGCCTTTTCTTTTTCGACCGCAAAATTAGTAAAAAAAGGTGTAACTGCAAAGTCATTGCACATAAAAAAGTGTTGTGCAAAACAACTTACACAACACTTTTTATCTTTCCTAATGCTATTGAAAACCTATTTGCAAGGTGTGCTTTGCAAAAAGGGGTGTCATTTCACCTCCCAGATGTCGTTGGTTTCGAGCAGTTCCATGAAATTATGGTATTTCTTTTTGGCCGAAACTTCCTCTATCTGTGCATGGACGGAGTCGTTGTATGTGGGAGCCTCCACGTCGCGAATGACGCCGAGTGCCACGGGGAACCCGTGCTCGTTGTCCATCATAGCGAGTTTCAGTTGCAGGGTGTTGTCCTCGCAGTGTGCGTCGTGGGTGAGGATGTTGTCGATGGTGACGCCATTCTCTCCGATTTTCACCACTTTGAGGCCGAAGCCCTCCTGCATGAGGCCGTACTCGTTGTTCTCACCGAAAACAAGTTTCTCGCCGTGCTTGACGTAGATGGCGTTTTTCTTGCGCCCCTCCTTGTTGTAGATGGGGTCGTAGGCTCCGTTGTTGAAGATGACGCAGTTTTGCAGTATCTCGCATACGGCGGCTCCCTTGTGGTGGTATGCTGCCTTGAGGATGTCGATGGTTCCGGGGCTGTCGGTAGCCACCGCCCGTGCGAAGAAGTTTCCGCGTGCTCCGAAGCAGAGTTCAGCCGGCCGGAAGGGGTCCTCCACGGTGCCGTAGGGGCTCGACTTTGAGACGAAGCCTCTTGGCGAGGTGGGTGAGTACTGTCCTTTGGTGAGGCCGTAGATGCGGTTGTTGAGGAGGATCATGTTGATGTCGATGTTTCGACGCATGGCATGGATGAAGTGGTTTCCTCCGATGGCCAGTCCGTCGCCGTCGCCGCTCACTTGCCAAATGGTGAGTTCCGGGTTGGCCACCTTTGCTCCTGTTGCGATGGAGGCCGCCCTGCCGTGTATGGTCTGCATGGCGTATGTGCTCACGTAGTATGGCAGTCGGCTGCTGCATCCGATGCCGGAGATGACTGCCATGTCGTGTGGTGCCACGCCCACCTCTGCCATGGCCTTGTGTAGTGATGCGAGGAAGAAATGGTCTCCGCATCCCGGACACCATCTTGGTTGTCCTTTCTTATAGTCTTGTGCTTGATATTCGCTCATGGTTGTCTCCTTTTTCATTTCTTGATGATTTCCTCAAACGCCTCGACAAGTTCGGCCACCACGAATGGCTGGCCTTTCACCTGGTTGAACTGGAAGGGCACGAAGCCATCGACCTTGGAGCGGAGGTATGCCGCCAGTTGGCCTAAGTTCTGCTCGGCCACCACCACTTTCGGGTAGCGTGAGAGCACCTCCGCCGTGTTGGCGGGCAGTGGGTTGATGTATGTGAAGTGCGCCAGTGCGACTTTCCTTCCCTTTCCGCGCAGTTCCTCCATGGCGGAGTAGAGATGTCCGTAGGTTCCTCCGAAGCCCACGATGAGCAGTTCGGCGTCGTCCTTGTCGCCGGCCACCTCGAGGTCGGGCACCGGTATTCTCGCCACCTTCTGTGCGCGCAGGCGGCACATCTTGTCGTGGTTCTCCGGGTTGGTGGAGATGGCTCCTGTGGCCCCGTCTTTCTCCAATCCTCCGATGATGTGTGTGTAGCCCTCCTGTCCGGGGATGGCCCAGTAGCGCACCAGGCTCTCCGGGTCGCGCTCGTATGGAGTGTAGCAACCCTTTTGCTCCGGTGTGACGTAGTGCGGGTGAATGTCGGGCAGCTCGTCCATGGTGGGCAGTTTCCAAGCTGCGGAGCCGTTGGCCACGAATGCGTCGGTGAGCAGGATGACCGGTGTGAGGTGCTCCAGTGCGATTTTTGCTGCTGCATACACGGCGTCGAAGCAAGCCGTGGGACTGCTGGCGGCGATGACCGGCATGGGCGACTCGCCGTTGCGTCCGTAGAGAGCCTGCAGGAGGTCTGTCTGCTCGCTCTTGGTGGGCAGGCCTGTGGATGGTCCTCCTCGCTGCACGTCCACCACCACGAGTGGCAGTTCGTCGATGACAGCCAGGTTCATCGCCTCCGACTTGAGGCAGATGCCCGGTCCGGAGGTGGAGGTGGCTGCCAGTGCCCCGGCGAATGCTGCTCCCACGGCGCTGGCGCAACCAGAGATTTCGTCCTCACACTGCACGGTGATGACGCCGCATGACTTGTGCTTTGACAGTTCGTGGAGGATGTCGGTGGCGGGAGTGATGGGGTAGCTTCCGAGGTACAGCCTCAGTCCGGCCTTCTCGGCGGCTGCTATGAGGCCGTAAGCGGTGGCCTTGTTTCCGGTGATGTCCATATAGCGGCCCTTCACCTTGGATTTAGACTCTATTCGGTATGTTGCCGGCACGGAGGCGTGCACGTTGTGCCCGTAGTCGAAGCCAGCCTGCACCACCTTGATGTTGCTTTCTGCGATGGCGGGCTTTTTGGCGAATTTCTCACGCAGGAAATTGGCCACCAGCTCGAGGTCGCGGTTAAGAGCCAGCACACCAAGCCCAGTGCGAACATGTTGCGGCACTTGAGCACCGCCTTGTTGTCCATGCCGCTGTCCTCGAGACAGTCTTTCACCATCTTCGTGATGGGGCATGCCACCACGCGGTCGGGGTCGATGCCCATCTCGCCCAGGTAGTCAGTGCCTTGGAAGTTGGCTTTTTTCAAGTCGGCGGGGCCGAAACTGTCGGTGTCGATGATGATGGTGGCTTGCGGCTTCGCATAGCGGTACTGTGTCTTGAGCGCGGCGGCGTTCATGGCCACCAGGACGTCGCAAAGGTCGCCTGGGGTGTAAACTTTGCCTTGGCCGATGTGTACCTGAAAGCCGGAGACACCGGTCAGCGAGCCTTGCGGTGCGCGGATGTCAGCCGGGTAGTCGGGGAAGGTTGAGATGCCGTTTCCCACTGTGGCCGAGATGGTGGAGAAGATGTTGCCGGCCAGCTGCATGCCGTCGCCGGAATCGCCGGAGAAGCGTACCACCACGTGGTCCAATTCCTTGATTTCCAATTTTTCTGCCATAAATATTTTTTCTTTTTACCTGCCTCCACGGTCTTCTGTGAAGGCGTTCCCTTGAAAATTTTTGCAAAGGTCTGAAAATTTATTGAAAGCGCAAAATAAATTTGAATAAAAAATCATTTTTAGTGCATATAATTATAAATATTGTATTTTTATTAGTTGTTTTGGGATAATTATACACTTTTATCATCCCTTATGAGCAAATGTTGTCTGCATCCTGTTGTCAGAAGCTGTTTTGGTTCTCATTTCTTGTCGCGCCACATTTTGTTTTCTGATGGGATTTGATTAATTTTGCACCCGAAAACATCCGCAAGCATCAAATGACAAATGCGGCATTATCTTCACGCAACACATCACCATGGCTAATCTGAAATCATTAGTGCAAGACACCGCCATATACGGTCTGAGCAGCATCGTGGCACGCTTCATCAACTATTGGCTCGTGCCCATCCAGACGCAGAAATTCAGTGCTGCTGGCGGGCAGTATGGCATCATCACCAACGTCTATGCCTACGTCTCGCTGCTCATCATCCTGCTCACCTACGGGATGGAGACCACGTTCTTCCGCTTCATGAGCAAGGAGGGCGAAAATCCCAAGAAGGTGTATGCCACCACGCTCTGCATGGTGCTGACCACCTCCGTGGCGTTCGCTGCGCTCATCTCGGTGTTCATCGACCCCATCGCTTCGGCCATGGGCTACAGCGACCACCCGGAGTATGTATGGGTGATGTTCGTCACCGTTGCCATCGACGCTTTCGCCGCCATTCCTTTCGCCTATCTGCGCCATGTCCACAAACCGGTGAAGTTTGCCTCGCTCAAGATACTCAACATCGTCTTCAACATCGTGCTCAACCTGCTCTACCTCATTGTGCTGCCGGCCTTGAAACTCAATCCTTTCGGCATCTATGAGGAAGGTTTCCAACTGGAAGTGGTGTGGGTGTTCTACATCAACATGTTCTGCAGCGCCATCACACTGTTGCTGTTATGGAAGGAGTTGCGCGGCATCAAGTTCGGCTTCGACATGGCCACCTGCCGGCGCATGCTCACCTACACCTTTCCGCTGCTCATCATGGGATTGGTCGGGCAACTCAACCAAGCCGCTTCCAACATCCTCTTCCCCTATTTCTACGACGGTTCGACAGAGGAGGCACGCAGCCAACTGGGCATCTATGGCGCCTGCATCAAGATAGCGATGATCATGGTGATGATCACACAGGCGTTCCGCTACGCCTACGAGCCTTTCGTCTTCAACAAGTCGAAGGAGCGCGACAACAAGCGCACCTATGCCATGGCCATGAAATACTACGTCATCTTCACCTTGTTGGCGTTCCTCACCGTCATGGCCTACATGGACTTGCTCCGCTATCTTGTGGGCGAGAGCTATTGGGAGGGATTGCGCGTGGTGCCCATCGTGATGGCCGCCGAAATCATGTTTGGCGTCTTCTTCAACCTTTCCTTCTGGTACAAACTCACCAACCGCACCATGTGGGGAGCCTATTTCTCCGGCATTGGGGCATTGGTGCTCATCACCGTTGACGTGCTGTTCATCCCGCGCTACAGTTACATGGCATGTGCATGGGCCGGGTTCTTCGCCTATCTCGTGTCGATGGTTGTCTCCTATTGGGTGGGACAGAAATACTACCCCGTGAAATACCCCCTCAAGGACATCGCCTTCTACACCGGCGTCGTCCTGCTGCTCTTTGCCGGCATCGCCGCCGCCAACAAGTACCTGCCCATCTGGGCTGCCTTGACGGTCAACACGGTTTTGCTCCTCGTCTTCACCTCCATCGTCGTGAAGCGCGACTTCCCCTTGAGCAACCTCCCTGTCGTGGGCAAATATTTCAAATAGCAGTGACGCCCTTTTCGCATACGGACACAAACAACAAAAATAAATAGAAATGAAAAAAATCATCCTTTTCATCGCAAGTCTGCTCTCCCTGACCCAGGCCAGAGCCGACGAAGGCATGTGGACCATTTACAACCTGCCACCACAAGTGTATGAGATCATGCAGAACGAGGGCTTCTCCATGACCTACAACGACCTCTACTATGGCGAAACGGCACTGAAGAATGCCGTCGTCAATTTCAGCGGCTACTGCTCTGGAGTGGTTGTCTCGCCCAACGGCTTGGTGTTCACCAACCACCACTGTGGTTTCGAGTCCATACGCAGCCACTCCACGGTGGAGCACGACTACATGCTCAACGGCTTCTATGCCAAGAGCTATGAGGAGGAACTGCCCAACGAGGACATGTTCGTCAGCTTCATGGTGGACCAGGTGGATGTCACCGACCGCCTCAACGGCTTGGGCTTCGCCAACCTCGACCCCTTCCAGCAGGAAGCGCTCATCGACTCCCTCACCAACGTCCTCAGCGACTCGGTGAAGCGCATCGACAAGACGCTTCACGTGGACATCGACCCCTTCTACCAGGGCAACCGCTTCTACGCCACCACCTACCAGGATTTCACCGACCTGCGTCTCGTCTTCACCGTGCCAAAGTCGATGGGCAAGTTCGGAGGTGAGACCGACAACTGGATGTGGCCGCGTCAGACCTGCGACTTCTCCGTCTTCCGCATCTACGCCGACCCGAAAACCAACGGCCCGGCGGCTTACAGCGAGGACAACGTGCCCTACCACCCCAAGCGCTGGGCCCAGGTGTCGATGCAGGGA
>Ga0129307_1002144_pt1 | contig 17065 bp, 11 predicted proteins | sample P1105metagenome_FD_94437 | JGI IMG/M metagenome (GOLD analysis project Ga0129307, IMG submission 94437) | Capybara group fecal microbial communities from Wisconsin, USA - P1105 metagenome | ecosystem: Host-associated > Mammals > Digestive system > Large intestine > Fecal | place: USA: Wisconsin... | reverse complement strand
GTAAAGTGTTTATGTAAAGTAAAACAAGAAACAGCTTTGAACATCTATGTTTGAGCCACTTTGAAAAGAACGAATCTGCGGTTACTTTACATAACGATATGCTTTACATAATTGCATACTTCTATGGCCCATCTCATGGAGTAAATCCTGAACGCCCTTTTGAAATCCAGTTTCATGTTGGTGGTGAGATATGCACGCCACTTGTCGTTCTTGTTCCTTCTTGTGAAGAAGAGTCTTACGGGCTTCCCGTCCAACGTCACGTCAGCCACCATGTATGTGTATCCGAACATCCTGTTGTGCTTGTCCTTTTCCTTCCAGAGTTTGGCTGCCAACGTGTTGGCCGTAAGCAACCCCTTGCCGTAGCCGTACCTCGTCTTCGACATCTTTATCATACCCAGATAGTCCTTGCCTCGGAGGCCTCTCACGAAGTTGACGATTTCCGTGCAGGTGAACCAACTGTCACAAAGGACATACTCGAAACGGATCCTGTGCTTGATGCACCTCTTGACCATCTCCTTCATCAGCTCTATCTTGCTCATGACACACTCCTTCTTCCGGCTCGCAATCTCGCTGTCCTCACCGTCCGCGGCCTTGTACTGGCGAGCCGACTGCCTGCGGTTGAGGCCAAAATCGGCCTCCTTGTACTCCCGGCAGAGCGAGAAGTCCATCAGCATTTGGCTGATGCCATCGGAGAGGCAGCAGAAAAGTCCCTTGTAGCCCCAGTGCTTGCCATGAGTCACGTGCGAGAATATCTTGCTCACCATCTCTATTGCGTTGCTGGCCTTGATGATGTCCGTGTCGTCAAATATGAGAACGGTGGGAAGGCTGCGTTTCTTGAAATCGCTCCGAACGGTTACCTTCGCCCACAGCTGGCAGTTGATGTAGTACATTATCTTACGCCATTTCGTCCGCCCGTTGCTGAGGAAATCATAGAAGACGTCCTTGTGGCAGCTCACAAGTTTGAAAAGTGGCGAGTCCACATAGTGGGAAGGGTTGGAGACGGTGAACATGGGGAACATCAGCAACAGCTGGAGGATGCACAGTGCAGGGTAAAGGCAATTGGGCTTCGGCTTCTCAAAGCCGAGTGCACGCAAATTAAATTTTACATTCCTCAACATAAGCGATATTGCTCCGATTGCATTTTTTCGTCATCTTTTCTGAAAAAAGAGGCGATTTCCGAGAAAATTTTTGTAACTTTGCACATGGTTTGAAGTATTTTGTATGTTTTATTTACCGATACAAAGATACAAATAATTTCTGTGAAAACAGAAACTTCAAACCACTTTTTCTGTTAAATTTTATAAACTATTTTTACTTCCGAAACTTAAGAAACTGATTTATGAAAGAGCACATTAGAGACCGCAACAGGCTGGAACACATTGTGGAAGCCATTGATTGTATCTTGGATTTTGCCGATGGAAAGACAAAGGAAGAGTTGGAATCCGATAAACTGAAATTCTACGGCATCGTCAAAAACATCGAAATTATTGGTGAGGCTGTAAATAACCTGACACGCACTTTCTGCCGCCAGCATTCCGAAACTCCTTGGACAGTTGTTTCAAAAATGCGTCACGAGTTGGTTCGCGACTATTATCAGATTGATTCCACGGAAATTAATAGAGTTATTGATGAGGATCTCCCTACCCTCCGTGAACAGGTGGCTCGTTATCTTTCCGATACGGATTGGGATGAGTGGGAGAAAAACGAGATAACCATTGTGGAAATAGCAACACACAATAGTTTAGTACAAACCGCCACCCGTATGAAACAACGTGGTTACAACACCAATGAAATCAACAAAATAACAGGATTGAGTAGAGACGAGATAGAGACATTGTAAGAATTGAAATTATAAATCCTTCAGTCGAGATGTTGACAGACATATCCGTCACAATTGGACTGAAGGATTTATAAGTTAGGTGAGTGAATACTTTTACTTGATGAACTTGTGGCTAACCAACATATTCTTGGGGTCGAGTGCTTCATCAAGCTTCTCCTGAGTCATCAAACCCTTTTCAAGTACTATGTCATAAACACTGCGGTTAGTTTCGAGGGCTTCCTTTGCCACTTTTGTAGAGGTCTTATAACCAATGTAAGGATTCAGTGCGGTGACGATACCAATGGAATTCTTCACCATCTCCAGACAGCGCTCCTTGTTGACGGTGATGCCCAGCACGCATTCCTCTGTAAGTGTCTCGATAGCATTTTTCAGCCAAATAAGGCTCTCGAACAAAGCCGAGGTGATAACAGGTTCCATCACGTTGAGTTGCAACTGACCAGCTTCGGCAGCGAAACTAACGGTGACGTCATTGCCGAAGACTTTGAAACATACTTGGTTGACCACCTCTGGAATAACAGGATTCACTTTGCCAGGCATGATGGAAGAGCCGGGTGCCTTCGGGGGCAAGTTGATTTCGTTAAGACCGCAACGAGGACCAGAAGCCATCAACCGAAGGTCATTACAGATTTTGGACAGCTTGATGGCCAGGCGTTTCAGAGCTGATGAGTAGCTGACGTATGCACCAGTATCGGGTGTCGCCTCCACGAGGTCGGATGCTGAAACGAAAGCCTCACCTGTCAATTTCGACAAGTTGGCGGCGCAAAGCTTGGCGAAGCCGGGAACGGCGTTGAGACCTGTGCCGATAGCCGTGCCACCCATATTGATTTCGTGAAGCAGCTTGACGTTGCGTTCGAGATTTAGGATTTCCTCTTCGAGGTTGTTGGCGTAGGCATTAAACTCCTGTCCGCTGGTCATAGGAACAGCGTCCTGCAACTGTGTACGCCCCATCTTGATGCAGTCGGCAAACTCATCGCCTTTATAGCGGAAAGCACTGATAAGCCCGGTCAGTGCTGCAATCAGCGACTTGTTCATACGAATCAGGGCCAGTCGGATGGTGGTGGGATACACATCGTTGGTGCTCTGACCGCAGTTGCAGTGGTCGTTGGGGTAGCAGTGCTGGTAGTCGCCTTTTTCATAACCCATGATTTCGAGGGCGCGGTTGGCTATCACCTCGTTGGCATTCATATTGACCGACGTGCCCGCACCACCTTGCATCATGTCGATAGGGAAGTTGTCATGGAACTGCCCGTCGATGAGTTCGCGACAAGCCTGGGAAATGGCCCCTGCTATCTCGTCGTTGATTACGCCAAGCGTATGGTTGGTTTCCACTGCTGCCAGCTTGACATAAGCGATGGCGATGATGAAGTCGGGATACCATGACATCTTCTTGCGGGAGATGTGATAGTTTTTGATGCCGCGCTGTGTCTGCACACCATAGTATGCCTCGGCTGGTACTTTGAGTTCGCCTAACAGGTCGGACTCTACTCTGTATTTCTTTTCTGACATAGTTGTATATTTAATGATTTTTTATTTAGAACATTGGCAGTTGCCAGATATAACCCAGTGAAATGCGGTTGGTACTGAAATCATCAAAACCGTAGCCTTTTGCCCGGTCGGTGTAATTGTAGTGACGTCCCACGTAGGTGAGGAAGAAGTGCAGGTTGCTACTCTTCAACGGGTAGTATTCTATACCAGCGAGATAGCCTAAAGCCGTGCGATACTTGCCTTTTTCAATCGCTCCGTTTGACTTGGAGAGTCCTTCGTTTTCAACCATTCCCTTGACAAACACGTTCCATTTCGGGGTAAAGTGATACTGTGCCTTCAAAACAAAAGACAGATACTCGGCATCATTCTGATGGCCGCCCAATGCGTTGTTGCCTACGATGCTTGAAACGATGCCCTCGCGGTCGATACCTTCACGCATGTACATCACGTCGAAGAAGGCATCGAATTTGTCAAAGGTCACCCCGTTGCCCAATGCAATGTAATGGCTCTGGTTGCCCTTGGCCTGACTCATCAGGGAGTAACTCCAGCGCGTCTTAAACACATCACCGAAATTGCCGTTCCAGTTGAGGGTATAGACCAATGGCACCTTCGACTGCTCGTAGCCTTCACCATACATGTCGCTCATACTGGCACTACGGCTGTCAAGAACTTGGAACTGCACCTGATGATCGGGGGAGGGCTGGAACTGAAAATTGGCACCGGTGAGGAAGTTGCTCATATAGTCCACCATGTCGGAATATTCGTAAATCTCAATGGGATTGAGGTCAAACTCCATACCGCCATAAGCAGCACATTGCTTGCCGAGAAACATGGAGAACTTGTCGTTCACGTTGACACCGATACCGGCCACGTCGATTGATGACGAAGGCATGTTGTCGATACCGTCGGGAGCGGGTGTGTTGTTACGGTTCAGACGCTGACGCCAACGGAAAGAGAAAGTGTCGTTGATTTTCCCCTTTGCCTCGATACGAATCTGGCGCATGTTGAACTTGGCATTCTGGAATTCACCATCGTTCTGATTCACGTCGAAACTGTTGTTGAGATTCAACAGGAAATGGAAATTGTCCTGCTTCTTCTCTATTTTCGTGACTTTTTCGAACATGGTTTCCTCACCAGCAGAAGCGTCAACATCCTGCTGTGCCATGATGGTTGCGGGCACAAAGAGCAGGGCTATTATTATTTTCTTCATAGTCATTTCTTTATCCGAGTTTTCAGTAAATGTACCTAATAATGTTATCTTGACGATTTATGATAACCCCAGTTTTATACTGGTGTGCAAGTAACGGTTAGTACTTCTTGAAATATTCCTGGATGGTCTGCCAGTCGTTGGTCTTCGTGAGGGCGAGCATGAGTAGGACACGTGCTTTCTGGGGATTGAGTGAGAGTGCGGCAACGAAATGGTATTTTTCATCGTCCACCTCTCCGTTGAGACATGTGGGGCCTGTCGGACAGCGTGAAGCCCTGACGATATTGATACCCTTGCTACGAGCCTTCAGGGCCACGTCAAACACGTCCTTGTAAAAGTTGCCATCACCTACACCTGCCAACACGATGCCATCGAATTTCGCATCGATGAAAGCCTGCATGGGCAGCGGAGATGCGTTGGCATAGCCATAGACGATACCCACCTTCGGCAGTTGAGTTAGGTTGGTGACATCGAACTCGCTGCGTGTGGTGTGGATATTGTCAATCGAACGGTTGTAGATGGCCTCGCCGTTATACACATAGCCCACCATGCCATAGTTGGCTCCTATGAAGGTGTTCACGCTTGTGGTGTGCATTTTCACCACGTCTTTGGCGTCAAGAATCAGATTGTTCATGCAGACGAGTACTCCGCGTCCCTTGGAATTGGGGCTGGCGGCAGTGGCAACACCGGCATATAGGTTGCCGGGACCGTCGGCACTGATACCTGTTGAGGGGCGCATGGACCCTACCAACACGACGGGTTTGTCGCTCTTCACCGTCAGGTTGAGGAAATATGCCGTCTCTTCCATAGTGTCGGTGCCATGGGTCACCACCACGCCGTCATAACCTTCATTGTTAAGAAGTTGGTTGATGCGCTTGGCGAGCATCAGCCACACCTCATCGTTCATGTCCTGCGATCCGATGTTGACCAGCTGTTCGCCGGAGATATCAGCCAAATATAACATCTGAGGAACGGCATCGATAAGGGTTTGCACACCCACTTGTCCGGCACTGTAGGCAGAAGATGTAGCCGATTCGCTCACACCGGCAATGGTTCCGCCTGTGGCGATGATGCGAATTTTGGGCTTTGCACTCATGGTCACTGCTGTCATGATGAACAACAGCATCAGAAAACTACGTAAATTTTTCATAATGGTTGAATTAAAGGGGTTGAAAATGTTATTTGATAGATTTTGTTGACTGTTATGGATGCCTTAATAGAGCAATGTCATAATGATATAGCCCATGGCGATGGAGACGATGGTGGTGATGAAGCCTGCCACTTGGAAGGAGTGGTTCACGACATACCTCCCTATGCGTGTTGTTCCTGTACGGTCGAAGTTGATGGCTGCCACCTCGGTGGGATAATTGGGAAGAAAGAAGTAACCGTTGACTGCGGGGAACATCGCCACTAAGGCCAGTGGGTTGATGCCCAGTCCGATGCCCAGTGGGTAAAGTGTGCGCACCGTGGCTGCCTGCGAGAACAACATGATTGACATGATGAACAGGGCGATGGCGAAAAGGAAAGGATATTGTTCCACCATGCCTGCGATGTGTGTCTTGAAGAAGTCGATATTGCCGTTGAAGAAGGTGTCGCCCATCCATGCGATACCGAAGATGGCTACCATGGCGTTCATACCAGCACCGAACACGTTGCCTTTTACGGCATCGGTCACTTTTGCACGTCCCACCAACAAGATGACTGCGGCCATCGACATCATAATGATTTCTATGATGTGAGGCATGCTCACCGTCTGCATCTCGCCGTCCAGCATATAAGAGGGGCGCAACGAAGGAACGCTTCCGAACACCACCACCAGAATTACTGCCAGCAGAAACGCCAGGACGGAATATTTCGCGTATTTGCTCGGGGTCTTGATCATCTGCTCCATCAATTCGGCATCACGCTCAGGGTTGATCAAGCCTTCTTTCACCCTGCGCTGATATTCGGAATCTTCCACCAAGGGCTTGCCGATACGGTTCTGGACGAATGAGGCAACAAGGATGGCGATGAGAGAAGCTGGGATGCAGATGATAAGTATGTCCTTCAACTCTATGCCATGGCCCCCAAGAAGGTCGGCACTGATGACAGCTGCTGTGGCTGCCGACACAGGACTGCCGGTGATGCCCAGCGAGGCGGCTACGGTGGCCACGCTCAGTGGTCGCTCGGGGCGTATCTTGCTGTTGGTGGCTATCTCTGAAATGATGGGGAGAAGAGAGTATGATGTATGGGCTGTGCCAGCTACAAGGCAGAACAGCCAGGTGGTCAGCGGGCCATAATAGGTGATATGGCTGGGATGCTTGCGTAAGAACTTCGCAGCAAGGCCAACCATGTAGTCGAGACCTCCTGCTGCCTGCAAGGCAGCGGCTGCCGTGATGACCGAGACGATGATGAGCATCACGTCGATGGGTACGTTGCCTGGTTTAAGGCCGAAAATGAACACAAGGATGAAGACGCCGACCATGCCGTAGATTCCAAGTCCGATGCCTCCAACTCTGGCACCAATGAAAATCAGTGCGAGAACAATAAATAGTTGAAAGATTACTAATGATGTAGCCATAGGTTTAAGCATGATTATGTTACGACTGCAAAGATATGAGGTATTTCCCACAAGGGACTTATAAAAAACGAACCATTTTTTGTAAAATCCGACACTAAAGATGAACCAATGTTTGGACATTCCTTTTTTTGGGTGTTTTTATCAAAAAAAAGAAAATTTTTTATTTCGACTGGCTTATAATTCGAAAATTTTATCTATATTTGCAAAAATAATACTATGTTATGTCGTGTCTTTCCATTTATAATTTAGAAGAATTTGCAGAAAGGAATCAGTTGAAAGGCCTTTATGGCTCTGCATTGGTCTGCTTTTCTGCAGATCAAGAAATGTTGCGCAAATTCAAGAATCCAGGTACATTGAGCAGTTTTTATGCCATTACACTGATGGTAGAGGGCTGGCAGGAGTATCTCATCAATATGAATAGGGTGAAACTGGAAATGAACGATCTGTTTATCAGTTTACCTTATATAAATTATGTTTTTAAGAATTGTTCTGATGAAATGTCATCGTCGCACTTATTGGTAGAAAAGAATTTCTTCGAGGACTTGATCAGTCACAATGAACAATTGCAGAATTATTCGCCAATGGAGATTTTCAGCACCTTTCCTGTACTCCATCTTGGCAAGACTCAAGCGGCCTCTTTCTTTTATTCGTTTGATAATATCCGAAAGACCATCATCAACCCTCACCTTTATAAAAACGAATTAATCAAGTATCAACTTAATATCTGCCTGTTGATGATGGCAGAATTGATTTCAGGTCAAGAGATTGACACCCATGACCTTAAGTACAAGGACAACATCCTGAAAATTTTCCTTCATCTGGCTTCACGGCATTTTCGCAAAGAACGACAAATTCAGTTCTATGCTGATAATATGAATATTTCACCGACCTACCTCTCACGTACAATCAAGGAACTTACGGGCAATACCGTTATGGGGTATCTCTCCAATTTCCTCTATAATGAAATTTGTATCCAATTAAAAACTTCTGAAAAAAACATCAATGAAATTGCCTTTGACTTGAATTTCAGCGACCAATCCGCCCTTACCAATTTCTTTCGCAACAAATCCGGGGTCACCCCCCTGGCATATAGAAAGGGTGGAAAAAAGTGTAAGAGCGGCGAAAATCTCGACAAGGAGAATGGCATCGGACTTGCCAGAAGAGCGGATGGACACGTAGGGACAGGCTTTATGCCGTCCTATCCCTACAGTTGTACCCGTTAATGGCTGCTTGTACTGGGGCTAAAAAAATAGCCGCGTCTCCCGACGCAGCTTTACAAACTTGATGAAATAACAATATGTATGAATTAAATTTCAAGAAAAACATCTGTCGCTCTTTTGGGTAATTTTCCGGATTTCTGCTCCGGCAATAATTAATAATAAGTTAGTTTTGTTCGTTTATGATTGAAAGAGTTGCTTTGTGTTTGCGTTGCAAAGTTACGCATTTCAGCAAAAAACGCGGTTTTTGCATGTCGCAAAAGCTTTTCTGCTCGTATCAACCATTATTTTTCTTCTTGATGGTTGCTTTTGAAGAGGTTTTTGTCATTTACGGTGGTGTTTGTGCGCTGGTCGCTCTCTATGTTCCTGCCCATTTTCCGACCATTTGCCTTCACAGAGCGGGAGGTGAAGTCGGGAGTGTTGAAGGAATACACCGTCTGGGTGTAGTATTTCTTGGGGTTTCTTTGTGGCAGCAGGAATGGTTTGGTGGCGTTGCCGTCGTTGTCGATGGCGGCGAGATACACTTTGGAGTAGAGGCCGTCGCCCCTTCGGCTGGTGAAGAGGAACCAGTGGCTGTTGGCTGTCCAGCTGTGCAGGCTCTCCGCCTGTTGGCTGTTGGCCTTTTCCAAGGGATGAGTCTCCCCGGTCGCCAAATCATAGAGCCACAGGTCGCTCTCGGGATGCCAGATGGAGAAATAGCCGTAGTCGGCTTGTGTGTACATGATGTATTTCCCGTCGTATGACGGTCTGGGCCATGTGGCGCTCTTTCCGGTTTTTTCGCAGTTGACGAGCGTATCTACTTGGTCGCTTAGCGTGCCGCTGCCCTCGTCGAAAGCCACGCGGCAGAGGCTGTAGCGTTCCTTGTCGTAGTCGGTGGGATAGACCTGCCTTTTGGCGGTGACGAAATAGAGCCATTTGCCGTCGTGTGAGAATGCCGGGCAGTTCTCCGCCCAGTATTTCCTCATGACGATGCTGTCGCTGAGTATTTCGTGCTTCTCGGTGTCATAGACGAAGATGTCGGAGGAGGAGTCATACACCTCCACGCGCTTGTTGCCGGCGTTGTGAAACATCTGCGAGGTCTTGTTGGTGGAGAAGGCGCAGTATCTTCCACCCGGATGCCAGGAGGGATATACCATGGAGCCTCCCAGACTGTCGTTGCGGGCTTGGAGCAGTTCGTCCTTTCCGTTGCGGTGGATGACGGTGGCCCCGTGCTCTCCCCTGACATGGAACACATATTCAGTAGGTTGCGTGCGGTTGGCGGTGTGGCAGTTGATGCACATTCCCGGTGCCTGGGTGTTGACGAGCAAGGGATGCTCGTCGAACGAGGAGAGGTCGCGCTCATAGATGCCCATCTTGCTGTAAATCTTGTAGCTGGGGGGGATTTTGCGGTAGGTGAGCCCCCATGCTCCGAGTGGGTGCGGGCTGACGTGGATGAAGAAGTTGAGAAACTGCTCCCACTCGCCGTTTCTCCTTGCGCAGACGGCGATGGTGAGCTTGCCGCCCTTGTTGTCTTCCAAGAGTTGCCGCCATTCGTCGAGGTCGAAGTCGGCATACTTGCCATTGGCGTGTATGCTGCCTTTCTCCGAGCCTTCCACCACGACGTCGATGACATCGTAGTTGTCGTCGGCCATGGCGAAGTTGAGCGGTGCGATGCCCACGGGGATGGTCACCCCCACGTAGTCGGGGTAGATGTCGGGCTGCTTGCCAGTGGGCGAGGGACTTTTCGGACGCTGGGTGCATGCCATGAGACACAGCATGGCGACAAGGGCGGTGTATGTCAATATTTTTTGCATTGGTGTATCAGTAGAAGAAGAAATTGTCGGTTTCGGAGAAGTGTTGCCGCATTTGATGGTAGAAGGGGATGCTGTTGGCTGCCTCGGAACTTTCCGTCAGCCGTCGCGTCTCTTTCGCCCATTTTCTCAGCACGATGGTTTCCTCGAGGATGGAGAGGTATTTGCGGGCCAGTTCCAACTGCCCGGTGATGATGGCTGTCTCCGTCAGCCGTTTCAAGGCTCTGCCGCTCTTGTTGTGGTTGGGGATGGACTCCATGGCCTCGAAAGCCGCCCTTTGCGACATGTTGGCATAGCCCAGTTGCAGGTAGATGTCACTCATGATGAAGGCTCCTGCCGTGCTTTGCATCACGATGGGCGTGGGGTCGAGAGACCTGAAAAGGTCGTCGGAGGAGAGTCTCTTCAGGTTCCACAAGGCAATTTGCACCACGTTTCTCGATGACTGAGCATCAGGCGTTTTCTTGTTGGCTTCATCCACTATCCGCCCCCATTTGCCCATGCGCATCCACCTGTCATATTTCATCTCCTCCATCGTGCTTTTATATTCCTCTTGCCAATAATAGTCAATGCCTCGTGCTTGCTGCCGCAGGGGAAAAGGGGCAAGGCGAGAGAAGGCCACCACGCATGCAGCCAGCAACGCCCATTGCGGCAATGCCCAGCGCCAGTTGCACAAGGCGACGAGCAGGATGGCGGGTCCCACCAGCCAATAGCCGATGGGAATGAGCAGCGTGGTGTATGCCAACTGCATTTTTTTCCCCCTTGGCCTGAGGGCCATGGCCACAAGCACCAAGACCACAGCGACAAGTGGCGTCGTAGGGATGTATGGGTTGGTGGCAAGCCAGCACAGGATGATGGCGGGAACAAAAGAGAGGAGGAAGGGCCAAGGTTTTGAGGTCTTGGCAGATTGTCGGGAGTGGCCGAACTTGTCAGATGTGTCAGCTGCTGAAGTCCGTTGCATCGCCTTCCATGTCAGCCATTGGGTCAGTGCAAGAAGCAGCGCGTATGTCAGTGCGCCCAACCTGGCATTGTTGAAAAACTGCACGAGTGCCTCGGCTATGTACTGGGCCAGTCCTCCCGGCACGGCCAAGCGCTCAAGCAGGTATTCCTTGTTGCACAAAAACAATTGTGACTCCTCTCTCCACGCCATCAAGTGCGGATAGAGAAAGTACCAAAAACAGAAGGCGAGGGCGGCAAAGACGATTGTCGCCATCCCTTTCCAATGGGCTTTTATAAATGCATTAGTTTTCATCGCATGATGCTATTATCCAAGCTTGTGCAAGTCATCCTATAGAGACGGTGGCGGGGCTTGTGGACCCTGTCCGTCGGCATGGCACTTCTCCAATGACATTCAAGCAGCAAGGAGAACCTTGAACAACGTAAAGTCTTAAAGTCCGATAATGAAGGAAGGCGTTGCAACAGGCAACGCCTTCCTTTTATGAGCTTGTGTAGATTATTGTCCTACGTAAGCAGGATTCTGCTTGAGAAGTGTGTTCTTGATCAACTCGTCCTCTGGGATGGGCATGTCCATCTTCAGGTCGTTGTATTCATAGTCACGGTTGGTCCAAGGCACATCCTTGAGGTCCTCGACACTACGCTTCGGATAGTTGACAGCCACGTGTTCTGCCATGAAGCCCGACTTCTGCATGTCCGGACGGAGGCACCACTCGCAGTTGAACTCCTTGCGGCGCTCGGTGTTGACAGCCACCTTCCATACCGGTGATTTGAAGCCCTTCTGAGCAGCATACTGTGTGTAGTATTGCTCGGCAGGCACGCGCAAGTTGTCGTTGCTTCCGAACGGGATGGGATACTCGGTGCGAGTCTTGACGAACGAACCACCAGCAAATGTAGAAATAGGTACGCCAGCGGCAACAGAGTCGTTGATCTGTTCTTGAGTCCACTCTGTACGCTCCGTCCAGTCAGCAAACTGGTTGTAGTAGGGGAGGTACTTGCTGGTGAGTTCAGCCTCTTTGCCAGCTTCAAACTTACCGAATGCACGCTCACGCAACTGGTCGATTTGTTTCCAGCCTTCTGCATTGTTTCCAAGACGGAAGCAGCACTCGGCGTAGTCGAGCATCACGTTCGGGAGACGCTTCCAGTAGATGGGAGTCGGGCTCCAGTGACCGTCGCCCCATGACTTGTAGTCGGCAGAGGCGGTACGCCACATCTTCGAGCTCCAAATGGCAGGTGCCCATTCGCCGTTGTTGAAGTGGAACTGCTTGGTGGCAGTACCAGCCTGACCCTTGCCCAGCACTTCCTGGAGGTAGGGGTTCACACCATAGACAGCAGGTTCAATCCAGCCTTCATACTGAGGATCGTATGCGGGGTTGTTCGGGTCGATTTGAGGAACGGCACCCGTGTAGCAGGAACCGGCGCGACGCTTGTCACCCTTCTCGTAGCAGGAGTACCACTCCCAAGAGAGATAGAGGGAGCCCCAGCCGCCATTCTCAGGACATGCGGTGTACCACTTCAGCATCAGCTTGGAGGTGAGGTTGTCCCATTTGCCCCAGTTGGAGCCTTCGTCAAGCTGCTCCACCCAGATTGCCTCGGGTCCCCATGCAGAAGCGGGGTCCCACAGTGTGGTGAAGGAAGGATTCAATGAGTAGGTGCCGCTGTTGAGAATCTCCTGGAAGCAAGCAGCAGCCAGTCTGTAGCACTCCTCTGGAGTGGTGGGAGCTTCGCCCACACCCTCGATGCCATTCTTTCCTTCGGAAATACGATAAGCCTTCCACATGTAGGCGTCGCCAAGGTAAGCGAGGGCCATGCCCTTGGTGGCACGTCCATATTCACCATCCCAAGGTTTCCAGTCAAGCAGTTCGGCAGCTGCCTTGAAGTCTTGGATGATGAAGTCCCACATCTCAGCGTAGGTCTCGGCAGCAGCCTTTTCCGGGGTGTTCTTGCCATTCTCGCCAGTGGCCAGCATGGGCACACGTCCGAAAGTGGTGGCCAGCCAGTGGTAGAAGAAGCCGCGCAAGGCACGTCCTTCACCCTCAAGGTATTTGAGAGAAGCCTCACCGCCTACATTCTCTGCGGGATAGTCCTTCAGCTTCTCCAAGAAGTCGTTGGCACGGCAGATGCCGGCATAGACGTGCTTCCATCCACTGAGCAACTCAGAAGAGTTGGCATTCCAAGCCTGCACGTTCCAGTTCTTGTCCCATCCAGTGGCCTGGGTGTCGATGGTCGGGTGGCAACCCGTGAAGAGGTTGGGCTTGAAGCCCCAGTCGCCGTCGTATGTGTCATTGGGGAACACCATGTCATAGACACCGTTGAGTGCCCTCTTGGCGTTTGCCTTGCTCTCGTATGAGGCAGCCTCGTCAACCACATCATACGCTGTCACATCCAGAAATTCCTCATTGTCGCAGGAAGTAAGGCTCAAGCCCGTCACGCTGCACAGTGCGATTCCTAAAATATAATATTTCGTTTTCATATTCTTGTCTGGTTTTTACATTTTATATGTTCTACAGCTCTGTATGATTAGAAGGTTACATTCACACCTGCCATGAAGGTACGTGGTTGAGGATAACGACCGGTGTCAAGACCTGTGTAGAGCACTGAACCGCTACCGCACTCAGGATCTCCGTACTTGTTGTAGCCAGAGATGGTGAAGAGGTTGTTGACACCTACATACACGCGTGCTTTCTGGAGGGAGAGCTTGTTGCTGAGAGCCTTCGGGAGTGTGTAGCCCACCTGGAGGTTGGCAAGACGGAGGAAGTCGCCGCTCTTCACCCACATGTCGCTGACACGGGAGTTACGGTTCGGGTCAAGGATGGTCAGGCGAGGCAGAGAGCCAGAGCCATTGCGGAAGGCTGCGTGATAAGCATCGCTGAGGATGTTGGGCACGGTCTGGTCGTCAAGCTGTACCATCGAGCTAAGTTTCATGGCGGAGTAGGAAAGGATGTCCTGTCCAAGCACGCCATACATGTAGAGGTTGAAGTCCCAATCCTTGTAGTTGGCACCGAGGTTGATACCGAAGTTCAGGGCGGGGAAGCCGTCGCCGAGAATCTTGCGGTCGTTCTGGTCGATGGTGTGGTCGCCATTGAGGTCCTTGAACCTCATGTCGCCGATGGCCAGTGGGTGGTCGCTGTCAACCTTGGACTCGACATCGCCGCCGCCGACCCATTTGTAAGAGCCGTCAGGATTGGTCTCTGTTGAATGGCCCCAGAGATAGTTTTTGTAATCATCCAACTCTTGCTGGTTCTTGATGATACCGTCGGTCACGTAGCCAAAGAATGAACCCACGGCTTCACCCTCGATACAGATGGAGTGGTTGTTCCAGTGACCGTTGCCGTCGATGGCACCCACCTGGGAACCGTCGATGGTGGTACCGTTGGCGGAGCAAGTGCTATAGAGCGGGTCACCCATCTTCTTCACCTTGTTGGAGAGTGTGGAGCCGGTCACGCGGGCGTTGAAAGCGAAGTCCTTGTTGAATTGCTTGTGGTAGCCAACAGCGAACTCGAAGCCCTTGTTCTCAATCTCACCATAGTTGGTATAGACCTCGTTGTAACCTGCAGACGGACGCATCTGGCGATAGAGGAGAAGGTCCTTGGTGTTCTTGATGAAGTAGTCGAGGGTGATGTCCCAGTTTCTCAGGAATGCGAAGTCGATACCGATGTTGGTCATCTCGGTGGTCTCCCACTTCAAGTTGGCGTCTCTCAGCGGCATGAAGAAACCGATGTCGCGGGCACCATTACCCCAAGCACCAGACTGGCCATTCAAAGGATAGGTCTTGTAAGCAGCGTCAAGGCTCTGAGCGATGACAGCCATGCCAGCGACACCACCGGCATTACCGGTCTGACCCCAACCAAGACGGAGTTTCAAGTTATCCACGAAGTTGTTGTCCTTCAGGAAAGCCTCCTCGCTGATACGCCATGCACCAGCCACAGAGGGGAATGTACCCCAGCGGTTGCCCTTGGAGAAGTTGGACGAACCGTCCTTACGGATGGTAGCGGTGACGATGTAGCGGTCGAGCAAGTTGTAAGAAGCACGGGCGAAGTAAGAGATGGTGTGAACGTCGGAGTTGTAACCACCACCTGTTCCCTTGGAGTTGAGGTCCATGGTCAGGTTGATGTTGCGGTTGTAAACGGAGGGGAAGGACCTTGAACTGGAGTTCACCCACTGTCCCCAAGACTTGCCAACCTCATTACCAGCCATCAAGGTCAACTTGTGGATGTCAAGGTTCAGGTTGTAAGTCAGGTAGGTCTGGATGCCGAGGCTGTAGCTGTGGCTGTTGTTCAAGGAGAAGGCGTAGGTCTGGTCAGAGTTCATTGGAATCTCTGTCAGCACACCGTTGATGTAGTTGTAGCGATGACGTCCACCGGTGTAGTCGGAACCGTTGTTGCCTGAATAGGTGAAAGTGCCTTGAGACTTCAGGTCGAGTTTGTGCTCATTGGTGTTGAGGAAGAACAAGTCAATGAAAGCGGTGGTCTGGATGCGGTCGAAACCGTTGCGTGCACGGTCACCATTTTCCTTCTGTGAAGCGTATGGGTTGGAGCCGATGGAGGTGTTGCCTTCCCAACCGTTGGCAGTCACTTGTGCGCCGGTACCGAAGGAGCCGTCGGGGTTCACGAGGTTGACGTTGATCAGACCGTCATTGGGCAGACCGGCCTTGTTGGTGATGTCATTCTCATACACATAGTCCAAAGTCGGGGTCATGGATGCGAAGTCACGCAAAGACGACATGTTCTGGTTGTTACCCAAAGCCAAGTTGGAGCCGTGGCTCTCACTGTGGGTGAAGTTGATGTCGCCGCCCACCTGCAAGTACTTGTTGACTTGAGAGGTGATGTTGGCACGTGTGGTGAAACGCTGGTAGTTGGTGTTGATCACCAGACCGTTGATGTCGTTGAAGCCGAACGAGAGGTTGTACTGTGTCTTCTCGTTGCCACCATTCACGGAAACACCGTATTGCTGGCGGAGAGCGGCACGTGTCATCTCATCCTGCCAGTCAATGGCCTTGCGCTTGCCGTCGAATTTCTTGTCCCACACCTGGTTGATGAACATGTCACCCTGGTTGGCCTTGGCCTCGCGGATGGCGTCGGTGTAAGTGCCCAAGCTCAGCACGTCGAGGGTGTAAGGAAGGGTCTGGATACCAAAGTCAGCGGTGAGGTTGATGTTGGTGTGGCCAACCTGGCCATGCTTGGTGGTGATCATCACCACACCATTGGCACCAGCGGAACCGTAGATGGCGGTTGCGGAGGCGTCCTTCAAGATCTCGATGCGCTCGATGTCGGCGGGGTTGACGAAGTCGGCGCTGTTGCCTACTTGCACACCGTCAACGACGTAGAGAGGAGAGGCATCGCCATTGATGGTGCCCACACCACGGATGCGGATGGCGGACTTGCCGTCAGGAGCACCGTCCTGCTGGGTGACCATCACACCGGCTGCAGAGCCTTGGAGGGCCATCGCGATGTTGGTAGGCATCCTCTTCATCACTGCTTCCTGGTCCACTGTTGCCACAGAACCGGAGATGTCGCTCTTTCTCATGGTACCGTAACCGATCACCACGACATCCTCGAGCATGGCATTGTCTTCACGGAGCACGACAGTGACGTTGCTCTTTCCGTTCAAGGCAATACTTTGTGACAGGTATCCCACATAGGATACATCAATTGTTGCCGAGGGTGCGGCTTGAATGGTGAAAGCACCGTTTAAATCGGTGATGACACCAGCATTGGCACCTCTTACTCTTACGGTGGCGCCAATGATTGGTTCCCCCGATTCATCAGTCACCGTTCCTTTCACTGTGCTTTGTGCCAATGCTCCCAGTGGGAACAAACAAAGCAGGAACAGCAACACTAAAGGCATTCTCATGAATTTTGTAATGCTCATAGAGTTTTTTGTTTTTAGTTGGTAACTACTCAGTCCTCATTTTAGGCACCCTGCTCCCTTAAACGATGAAAGGACAACGTTAATATTTCATAAACACATGTGCGCTGTTTACGTGTTATTGCAGTTCGAAAACACGTCCAAAAT
>Ga0129307_1002143_pt1 | contig 17085 bp, 19 predicted proteins | sample P1105metagenome_FD_94437 | JGI IMG/M metagenome (GOLD analysis project Ga0129307, IMG submission 94437) | Capybara group fecal microbial communities from Wisconsin, USA - P1105 metagenome | ecosystem: Host-associated > Mammals > Digestive system > Large intestine > Fecal | place: USA: Wisconsin... | reverse complement strand
GTGGAGGATTAAAATTGTGCGGAATCGCAGGAATCGTTTATAAAGATAAGGAATTACATGATATTGGAAATGATATGACCAATATGCTTCATCAATTACAACACAGAGGGCCTGACTCAGCAGGATACTCTATTTATGGAGGCACTGGTCTTGAAGAGAACGAATACATCTTAAAAATTCAAGTAAAAGAAAGCGACAAATTGCTTGAGAAAGTTAAAGATACAATTAACTTCATAACTCCAATTAAACAGGATGCCATCCTTCCTTCCGTTGGAGAATCATTCATTTATAAATGTAAAATATCTTTAGATAGATTTTGTGAGCTCAAGCCTTTGATTACAAAAGTTGACACTATAGATGATGTAATCGTAATTAACGGCAGTCATGATTTTGAAATGATAAAGGATGTAGGTTCCGTACTTGACATCGCTAAAAGATACGATGTGAGATCTGTAAAAGGAACACATGCAATTGGCCACACTAGATTTTCAACTGAAAGTGGAGTGGACAGATATCATGCACACCCTTTCCAAACATACATTGTTCGTGATATTTCAGTTGTACACAATGGACAAATCACAAACTATTGGAAAGTCCGTGATCCTTTAGAGAGAAAAGGCCACACATTCGAAACATTCAATGATACTGAATGTCTTGTTCACTACATTGCAGATAAACTAGATACTGGTTACTCTCTAGAGGAAGCACTAGAGCAATCTGTAGAAGATATGGACGGTCCATTTTCATACATTATAGGAACTCCACAAGGAATCGGAATAGCTAAAGATAAGTTAGGTTTAAGGCCGGGTGTGATGGCAGAAACTGATGACGTATTTGCAATTGCATCTGAAGAGGTATCTCTAAGGGAAGTAGTTGACACAAGCCATGTAGAACAAATTTCTCCTGGCGAAGTAATGGTATATGAAATTTAGGTGATTTTATGGAAGTCTTCGAAATTGATGCAGAAAATTTAACTCCTCGTGAGGTGAATTCACAAGTAAAAGAAGCTGCACCGGAATATGATAAAATCATCATCAGAAATCCGAATGCAAAACATTATCTTGTTGCAGGAGTGACAGAAGATGTTGAAATAGAACTTGACGGTTCTGTCGGATACTTTGGAGGATGTATGTGTGATGGGCCTAAAATCAAAATCAACGGAAATGCCGGTTGGTTTGTTGGAGATAACATCACCGGTGGTGAAATAATCGTTGAAGGAACTGCGGGTGATGGTGCAGGTCAAGGAATATATGATGGAACTGTAGTTGTCAGGGAATCAGTTGGTTCCAGAACTGGAGAAATCATGAAAAACGGAACAATAATCATTGGGGGAAACTCCGGATTTATGACAGGTATTTTCATGATGGGTGGTCGCATCATTATTTTAGGTGATGTTGGTGATGATGTTGCAGAATCCATTATTCGTGGTGTAATCTATGTTCGAGGGGAAATCAAAAGCTTAGGTTACAATGCAAAACTTGAAGAGTTGACCTTTGAAGATACGTTGGATCTTGAAGAAACATTATCAGAATATGACTTTGACATTGATGATTATTCAGAATTTAAAAAAATCGTTCCGGAGAGTACAAGGCCATTTTACGGTCATTAGGAGGAAATAAGCATGCCATATAGAGTTGAAAGAAATCCAGATTTATGTAAAAAAAATTTTGGCCGTCCAGGATGCTGTTGGTATTTATGTGATGACAGGGATGAAAAAATCTGCGGAAAATGTTTTTCATGTTTTAACAATTGTCCTCATGGAGTTTATGAGATTATTCAAGGTGACCCATATCCATTAAACCAAGAAAAATGTGTTGGTTGTAGGATTTGTTTGGAAATGTGTCCAAATAGAGCTATTGAAGTAAATGCAATTCCAGAAGATGCAAGACAAGGATGGGGATTCCCTGACATTGTAGAAATTGTAAGACAATCACAAACCGCTTCATATAAATTAAGAAGTACTGGTGCACTTAGAAAAATTCCGGACTTTGATGATTTGGTTGTAATTCCGGCACAAGTATCAAGACCTCCTATTGATAAATACAGGGAGCCATGTGGAACAGATGTAGTTTTAGGGGATAGATATGCAGAAAATCCTCTTAAAATTGACACACCAATTATGATTGGAGCAATGTCATTCGGAGCTCTATCAAAAGAGGCAAAAATGGCATTAGCTATTGGATCAAGTCTAGCAGGAACAGTTACAAACACTGGTGAAGGTGGAATGCTTCCAGAAGAAAGGGAGCTGGCCGATAAACTTGTTGCACAATATGCATCAGGCCGTTTTGGAGTATCTGCAGACTATCTTAAGAAAGGAGATGCAATTGAGATAAAAATAGGTCAAGGAGCAAAATCAGGAATGGGAGGACATTTACTTGGTGAAAAAGTAACTGCCGAAGTGTCCAGAATCAGAAATATTCCTGAAGGTTCAGATGCACTTTCTCCTGCAAGGCACATGGACATTGTCGGCCCTGAAGATTTAAGCATGAAAATATCACAATTACGTGAAATAACCGATTGGAAAGTACCGATTATGGTTAAATTTGCTTCAGGTAAAGTCGCTTCCGATGTAAAAATCGCAGCAAAAGGAGGAGCAGATATAATCGTAGTTGATGGTATGCAAGGGGGAACTGGAGCAGGTCCTGAAGTAATCATGGAACACTCCGGTATTCCATCTCTTGCTTCAATCGTGGAAGCAGACCTTGCACTTAAAGAAATTGGCCTAAGAGACCAAGTGAGCTTGGTGGCTGCTGGAGGAGTAAGGTCAGGTGCTGATCTTGCAAAAGCCATTGCACTTGGTGCGGATGCGGTTTATATTGCAACAGCCGCTTTGATTTCAATCGGATGTAGAGTATGTCAAATGTGTTATACAGGGTCATGTAGAAAAGGAATAGCTACACAGAATCTGTCCTTAAGACATAGGCTTGATTATAAAGAGATGGGTAAGAATGTAGCTAACTACATTAACACAATGACTGATGAGGCTTGTATGTTGGTTCAACAGGCTGGAAATACACATATTACAAAACTTGAAAAGGAAAACTTGCGCGCATTAACACTTGAGGCATCAGCATTGACTGGTGTTCCTATGGCGGGCGTAGGTAGAATTTAGATATTAAATTCTTTTCTTTTTTTTCTTTTTTTCCAAAGTGCGTTTTCATCATCTTCCAAATTCAGTTTTTTAAAGTTTCAATTCATCAATTTTTTTAAAGGACTCCTTTTTTATAATTTACAGTATGATGAATCAATGAAATTTCTCTTTAATTTATTTAGGGGTGAAAGACAAATAACTACTTATGGAGATAAAAAAATTCAATAGATATTTTCTGTATTTACTTTCATTATTTATCATTTCTTTTGGAGCGGCAATATCGATTAAAGCTAATTTAGGGACCTCTCCATTAATCTGTCTGCCGTATGTTTCAAGTCTGATTTTGAATTTGAGTGTGGGAACAGTCTGTTTTATATTCAATATTGTTTTCATTGCCCTTCAGGTTCTTATTTTAAGAGGTAATTTTGAAAAGAGGCAGTTTTTACAAATTGTTGTCGGAACCATATTTTCATTTTTCATTGATTTTTCGTTAATTCTGGTAAGCTTTTTAAATCCTCAAGACTATTTTAGTCAGATGGCGGTATTATTGATAAGCTGTGTTGTTGTCGCTTTTGGAGTCTTGTTTGAAATCCAAACCGAAGTTGTCTATCTTCCGGCTGATGGTTTGATAGTCGCTATTTCCAAAGCATTAAAAAAGGAATTTGCAAAGATAAAACCTTTCATTGACACATCAATGGTAATTACTGCAGCTGTATTGTCTGTTTTATTTTTAGGTTATCTTGCAGGGGTTCGTGAAGGAACGATAATATCTGCTGTCATTATTGGCCCGATTGTTAGCGTTCTAAAAAAGTATTTGGATTCATATATCGAACCTTTAATTAATTGAATTCAAATATCCATGATTTTCTAAAAGAGGTTAGAATTAAATATCATTAGTTAGTATAATTAATAATTAGATTAGGAGATATAGTTATGTTTAAAAAAATTATCATTCTTTTAATGTTAAGTTTAATGTTTATTGGAGTCGCATCAGCTGTGGAAAACACTGATTTTACAGCTCCTGATGATTTTGAAGATGTCGGTGATGGGGTTTATGTTTTATATGATTCATTAAAAAATCCAGATTTAATTCTATCAGTAGTGTCCTATACAGAACATGATGCTGATGATTATATTGCTAACGATACTGAGAATAATTATACTGTAATTGAAGGAGAAAATAATACCTATAACTTTGTTGATGGAAGTACCGGTGAAAAAGGCACCTTTGAGCTTATAGAAGTTGATGGTGTTAAGTTCATCGTTGATTTCGCAAAAAGGGGAATTGGTGATGAAACAGACTTCAATGAAACTTTCAACAGATTAATGGAATTCAATCAGTTGAACAATGTAAATGCCACTAAATGGGTATAATTCCCATTTTCTTTTTCTATTTTAAAATTATTGCGTCATCAATCATTTCTATTAATAATTTATTTATTGGATTTCTAAAAGATAATGGATGTTCTTTCGGGTATTCGTCACTTAAAGGGATCACTTTAAAGCTGGACATGCATAAATCGGTTGTCCTCAGTGCAAAATAGGCCTGATATTCTCCGTTGACGATGTTTGTCATTATTCCCATATCTTCAGTGGGGTCATGGCCTGGAATTCCCTCTTCCGCATAGACTTTAAACTTTTTTACACTGTCTGCAGAAATTAAGGAATATTGCATCAGATAATAATAGTCATCCTCTTCAAGTTCATATTCGTCATATTCGATTATTTCATCGCAATCCTCATCGGGAATGTTTAAGTTTGGACTGCAGTAAGCCAGTGAAATGTAAATGCCGTCTAAGTCAAGCGCTTTGGAAATAATGTCGTAATATACATTATCTAGAGGTTGTGGTTTATATCGGTCCCCTAAAATTTCAGGGACCGTATGTGTGAATCCACCGTATTCAATGACAGTGCAATAAAAATGTTTTTCTCCAAGATAACCTGCAGTGGTTGCTTTCTCAATTGTCCTTTTAATGTCGATGTCTGCAGTTTCTAGCTTTTTAGCTATTTGCAAAACTTTTTCATCGCTAATCATTAAATCACTTATTTTCCTTTAGTTTCTTGAGATTTTCTTTGAGTATCTTGTAGATGTTTTCGGCACCGATAATCTCCTCATCATCCACATCCCAAGTTGATGGGTATAAAATAAACGGTCTTGTCTGGCTTCCTCCAGCTCCCCCATGGCTTCCGACCAATTCCTCAAAAGCGCATACCTCATCTTTTTCGCTGTCATAAAAACTGTTTACTAAAATATCTGGAGTATGTTTAAAGGAGCTGTTTCTTTTGATATGTCTTGCAATATTGTCTCCAAATCCTTCAAGAGGATTTTCACCTTCTATTTCATCAGTATCTAAATAATATATTCCATCTTTTCCAATGGCCATGTCTCCTTTTTCACTTGACCTGACCACAATAAATCCGATGTATTCATTTTTCAAGATTCCTGGAATTAGCTCTGGGAAGAAATCATTTAATTCCTCATAAGTTAATCTATGGCTCCATTGTGTTAGGTAAATCATTGCAAGATTACCTGATGCAAGCACGATAACTTCAGAATCGCTTAATTCTTCACTTTCTTCTTTTTTATTTCTATTGTTAATCTTATCAATTCTTTTAGAAAATGGAACAAACGAATCTGCGTAATGCTCTTCATTTGATGACATTTTAGCAAACATGGTCATGTCCTGTGGAAGTAATGATTTGATAAAGTCTTCAAAGGATTCGCCATTTCTTTGGGTAAATGTGGCTCCATTTGTTTGGCCATGATCTGATTGAATTACAAATTGGTATTTTCTAGGAGTGTATTTAGTGGCCTTAATTAAACGTCTTATTTGTTTATCCATTCCTTTAAGAGCATACCATGAGTCTTCATCGCGAACTCCTGAATGATGTGCTATTTCATCGTAACCTAGATAAGTTGAATATGCAACATCAACATCTCCAACCATCATATCTCCAATCAATGTGGATGTGTTGATTTCCCTCATGAATACATTTGTCCCGGCTCTTGTTGGTATGTAGACAATTCCACGTTTAATCCTAGGTCGAATATTTTTGACTTTATGCTTTATTTGAGAATAGATTTCAAGCACCATTTCAGCCAAAAATAGAGAAACTATACGAGCAAAATTACTAGGATTTGAAAATACAGAAAACCAGGCCTTATTGTATAGTTTTCTCATGTTTAAAATTTTACTCATTGTAAAAATCACGTTATCGGTATCGCCGGAAAATAGATTTGACCTGCTTGCACCATTATCAACCAGTAATCCGTCTCCGTTGGAAATTCTTTCTTCCAACTCTTTAACTTTAAGGGGGCCTGAACATTGCATCATCTGATTGTCATTTTCCTTTTCAATCCATCTAAAAGCGGTTATGTTTTCGTTGTTTCCATGCAAGATTCCAGCTTGGCTTGCTCCTGTTTGTGATGATAGGTCGGTTTCCCACTCCTTTAGGGTATGGCTTTCAGATTCGATCATATTTTTGACTGTCGGCATCAAATCTTTATCAATGGCTTCACATAAAACATCATAGGCAAGGCCATCAATTTCTACAATTATTACGCCAGGATAATCTTTAACTTCTCCTTTTCTTTTCTTTTCAGCGTCTCTAAATACAGACCTATAGTATGAACCATCATCCTCCATAGTAACTAATGCTGAAAGTATTGTTGTTAAAAATGCCATGGATAGCGGTGCAAGAATAATCCCAATACCATCTACATAAATTCCGAATATCGGTCCGAAAAATTCAAGCAGAAATCCATTTAAAATAAGTGAACCGACACCAAATGTCAAAATCAAAAACGGCATTAGAATTCTAGTTAATATAGGCCATAAAAGAGCATTTACAAGACTTATGAAAATGACAAAGAAAAATACATCGTCTAAGTAATCTATTTTGATTCCCAGGCCTAGAAAACTAATTATATAAATTCCTAAGACATTTCCAATAAATATTATCAAACTTCTTTTCAGTGTTGTTCTTGGCGGTTTTTCATAATCTGCAATTTTTTCCATAGTCATCCCCATAAATATTTCATAATCTCATCACAAGAGTTAGCTGTTTTAAATATATCTTCTTGTTTGTATAAAAATCCTTTTTTGCCCATTTCATCAATCATCTCAAACATCTTATCGAAAAAGTGATTGATGTTGTAGACAATAACTTCTTTATTGTGCTGTTTTAATTTTTTAAGGGTTATAATTTCAAAGAATTCGTCTAGGGTCCCTATTCCTCCCGGCGTGATTATAAAAGCATCAGAATTTTTAACAAATTCGTTTTTTCTCTCATCCATTGTGTCAACATGGATAAATGTAGTGCATTTTTCACATAGTGGCTCGAATTTTCCAATCCATTCAGGAGCAATGCCAATGCTTTTTCCATCATTATCATGAACTCCTTTAGCACAAGCACCCATCATTCCGGTTTCTCCTCCGCCGAATACTAGTGTGTGTCCGTTTTTAGCTATTTCACAACCAAGTTCATAGGCAGCATCAGTATAAATTTTATCGATGTTCCTACTTCCAGATCCATAAAGGCAAATATTCATTGTTCAACTCCTAGATATCGGGGGTCTGCTCAGCAAGACACAAATGGCAAATTGCATCAACATTATCCTTTTGATTTTCTTTAACCGGGCAGAAAAATTCTCCATTTCTTTCTTCAACTTTTAAACTTCCAGGGAATTCACTTCCTACAGGATGTATAGGTTCTTCTAGAATAAATGTGGTATATAATGCAGTGATTACATATATCAGTGGAAATTTATCATCTGCACTATGCCTTTCCTTTTCAAAGGTTCTCTCAAGCATGGGAAAAGATTCGTCATATGCTTCTTTGTCAATAATGCCATCATCATAATCATCGTTTTCCAGAACTTCTTTCATACGCATTATGAAATATTTAACATAAATCTCTAAATATTTTTCCCGATAATTGGCATGAATATATTCTCCGTCTTTTCTCATGTGTGCAGTAGCTAACATTAAATCATATACTGTGATTATTCTAGCATATTTTTTGAGTATTTCCATCAATTCCTTTCTTGTAATTTTATCATTTGGAGATAACTCTTTTAGTTCCACTAATATGTCTTCTGCATCCATGGTTTTTATTATAATGTTTATTATTAATAAAAATTTTTTTCAAAAAGTACTTAAAAAGTGAAATCAAAACAATTAGTGGGGAAGTTATTATGGTTGATAATTTTATGGAGATTTCAAAACAAGACATTGAAAATGTCGATAATGCTTTAAAAATCAATTCTGATTATAAATTAAACAATTCCAAATTCAATGTTAAATCGTTCCAAAAGTCTAAGGATATTGTAATAATTCAATATGTTGCAAATGTTGAAAACGAGTTGGTTTTCCAAACAAAAGAAGAAAACGGAAAATATTATATTTCGGATACTTTTGACTTGTTTATGGATAGCATTGTTAATGGCAATGCTTCAAGGGATGTTTTCCAGTCTGTAAGCGAGTATTTCTATAATGTGATTGAAGATGAAAGCAAAGATTTCACAGAAGAGAAAGATGAGTTAATTGGCTTTTTATTATTGACTGAGGAATATGATGAAAATCAACTTAAAATTGATTTGGATCCTATAAAAATACGTGATGACTATAAAAATGATTATGATAGGATTTATGGTGATGAATCTTTAAATAGGGTTCAAAAAAGCCTTGCATTAAAGGAATTGGTGCATATGTCAATTTGTCAAACTGTTGATGACATTGATTTGTTTTTCACAAGGCCCTCAAATTTGACTCCTGAGGAAAATGCAGAAAAAAACAGGCAAGAAGCAAAAGCATTACAAAATGAATTGCAGTTATCATAAGTATTAAGTATTATTAAATTCATAATTTTTATTATAACTATTTGAATGATTATATGATTACTATTACAAAAAATGAGGAAGTTGTCTTAAATCAAATTAAGATATTTGACATGGAATATCCTGAAGGCATTCCTATTAATGTTTTAAGAAAAGATTTGGGATTTCATGAATATGACTTGGTTCAGATTTTAGAGGAGTTATCTGATAAGGATCTGGCTGTTTTTAATGATAATAAGGTTAGCCTATCTGAACATGAAAAGGAATTTAACACGGTTAATTCTAAAAAGGATGTTGAAGAATTGGAATTGAACATGAAAGAAAAGGAATCATATGAGTTGATTCAAGGATTGGTTGATGATAAAAATCTTATTTCTAAATATACTTTGGAAGGTCACTTATTGTATGGAGACTTGAAACTCACTAATTTTAGAATGTACCACATAATATTGTCTCTTCAGAATAAAGGGCTTTTAAAACCTCTTGAAAAAGATGATGGGGAATATTATTTCCTTGTTAAATAATATTTTTTGTTTAAAAATTATTATTTTTAGTAATATTATTTTTCAATTTAATCATAATATTTATATAATTTGACTTTTATATTAATAATTAATAAAATTAATATTTCGATGTGTTTTTTTATGATGAGAATAAGTATGTCGTTACCTAAAAAATTATTGTCCGATTTTGATGAGGTATTAAAAGAGAGAGGATACCAATCACGTTCAAAAGGAATTCGGGATGCTCTTCAAGATTATATTGTAAGATATCAATGGATGAACTCTATGGAAGGTCAAAGAATTGGAATTGTTACAATTATCTATGACCACCACTATACAGGAGTTATGGAAAATTTAGCTGAAATTCAACACAGTTTTAGAAATGAAATCAATACCAGCATGCATATTCACATGACAGATAAGTATTGTATGGAAATCGTTGTTGTAAATGGTGATATTGCAGAAATCCGTGATTTAACTGAAAGGATTATGAGGCTTAAGGGTGTTGAACATGTGAAACTAACAAGTACAGCTAATGGAGAAGACTTTAATGAACCGGGTCATTCACATGACCACGGACACACTCATTAATTCCTTTTTCTTTTTTTCATGAAGTTTAAAACTACCAAATATCATTTTGATTTATTAAATGATAATGAACGTTTATCTGCTTTTTATGAAGCTATTAAAGAATATGATGGCAACACATCATTAGCTTATGATTTGGGTTGTGGCAGCGGAATTTTATCTTATTTTTTAAGTTCTCATTTTAAAGAGGTAATCTCTCTTGAAACTGACTACTCAACATATAATTGCGCTAAAGAAAACTTAGCCAATTTTGACAATGTTGATGTGATTAATAGTGATGTTTTAGAATATGATTTTACAAAAAAAGCAGACCTGCTGGTTTGTGAGATGATGGACACTGCCTTAATTGATGAAGAGCAGATTCCAGTTTTAAATCATGCCAAAAGATTTCTAAAAGAAGATGGCACGATAATCCCCAAAGGGATCATTAATTCCTGTGAACTTGTGAATATGGAACGTGAATATATTCATTGGGATGAAAATGTAAATTATGAAGTTTTTTCAGATTCTGTAATCTTTTCCAAATTTGATTTTTTAGATGAAATTAACCCTGAATTCGAAGCGACATTTCCCATAAAAAGTAAAAAAGATGGAATCGTAAATGGTTTAAAAATCACAACATTCACCATATTAAATGATAATATTATTTGCGGTCCGACACCCATGTTAAATCCTCCTTTATTAGTTCCCTTGCAAGAACAATTGGTAAAAGGCAATGAATTTATAAATGTTAAACTAAAATATATTATGGGAAATGGGATTGAGAGTATTGAAACTGATGTTGTTAGGTGAAATATATGGCCTTTGAATCTCAATTAAGTAATTTTTTAGAGGGTTATGAAAAACTAATTGTATTGGGTGTTGGAAACGAGCTTAAGTGTGATGATGGAGTTGGACCTTATATAATTAGGAAATTAAAAGACAAGAACATTGAAAACGATAAATTACTATTTATTGATGCTCAAACTGTCCCCGAAAATTTCACAGGTAAAATCAGAAAAGAAAACCCGTCTCATCTAATTATTGTAGATGCATGTTTGATGGATAGCGAACCGGGGGATATGAAAATCGTAAATAAATATGATTTTGCAAATATTGGGATTTCAACCCATTCAATGTCATTATCTTTTTTTGTCAGGTTCTTGGAACAGGATAATGACATGAGAATAATATTTGTTGGAATCGAACCGGAATCCATGGATTATGCTGATGCACCAACTGAGAAAGTTGAGTTGGCGGCAAATGATTTTGTAAATATACTGGAAGGGATTATATTATGAAAATTTTATTTATTGGTTCAAGATTATATGATGATATTGATTGGTATGTAAAAAGCAAGGGTGTTGAAAGTGTTCTGACTGAATCAAATGAGGAAGCCATTAACTTGGATTTACCTGATCAAGTATTCATTGTCCCTCGTGGAATGGATGGTCCAAAACAAGTTGCATTAATGCAAAATGTCGATGCTATCGTGCCATTGATCGGAATAGATCCTCCCTTAATTGATGTGGCTCATATGAAAGAGGAAGTGGAAAAGGAATATGACATTCCAGTTATTGCAGCAGGCGTAAGGGCTGTGGAGCTTACTTCAAATAAGATCAACACTAAAGAATTTTACAATGATATTGGTGTTGCCACTCCTGATTATCAGATTTTAAATAGCCCAAAAGATTTAACCCTGGATTTTCCTGTCGTTTTAAAGCAAGGTGAGGGTCAAGGTGGAAAGGATATTAAAATAGCCAAATCAATTGAAGATGTCGAGGAATACTTTGGCGAATTTGACCATGCATTATGTGAAAAATTCGTTGAAGGGTCTGAAATATCTATTGAGGTATTGGGTTTCAATGGTGAATATGTAGCATTGCCTCCAATCTATAAGGGTGAAACAACATTAGAAGGGACTCATCCACTGAATAAAGTTAAAACAGGACCTTGTATGGTTGAAGGATTGGATAATAATCTTGTTCAACACACTGCATATAAAGTAGCTAAAAATCTTGCTTCTGACGGTATTTTTGAGATGGATTTCATGTTCTCTAAAGATGAAAATCAATTATATGCTATAGAAGTAAACACCAGACCAAACGGCACCAGATATTTGACAACAGCTACCTGTGGCATTAATTCTTTATGTGAACTAGTTAACATGGCAATTGGCGAGTTTTCATTAGCCAATATTTCAGATAAACTACAATATTATTACTCCACTGAAATTCCGATAGGTAATTATGAAGGATCTAGTCCAAAAGAGCCTGTAAAATCTTTTGAGGAAAATGACTTTGTCGTTCATGGTCCCGAAGGATATCAAAGGGTAACTGCAAGAGCCAATTCCAAAGAAGAACTTGAAAATTTAGTTGAAAAGTTAACTTAAGTCTGTGTTATAAGTTATAATATATATACTATTATTAATAGATAATTTAATAGTTTAATGAATTTATAGTGTGGTAAGATGAATAATACAGATATGTTAATTCTTTTTTTAATAACATTGTTTGCTACAATATTCTTTACATGGTACATAAAAAGAATATTAATTAAAGCAAGGATTGCAGATAATCCTATAGTTAGTGAACATAGGCATAAAAGCGGTACTCCTACAATGGGCGGTATTGCATTTTTATTTACAATTTCTTTAATTATAGCTTTGTATTATCAGAATACTCCTATTTTAATTTTGTCTTTCATAATGCTTGCTGGAGGAATTGTAGGTTTAGTTGATGATTTGATAGGTCTTAAAGTTAAAGAAGTTCAGAAAATTGTTGTAAATACTTCAGAGGATGTAATTACTTTAGGAAGATTGGATGTTGAACCTGGAGAAGAAGTGAGAGTTGCCACTCCAAAGGCAAAAGCAGAAGTGGATGATTTGTTAAAAGAAGATAAAGTCGAAGTCATTGGTGAAGTTCCAATTAAAACGGAACCTGAAGAACTGGAAAAAATCATCTGTCAAATAGTTTTAGGATTATTTTTAGGTTTAACTGGTGTTGGAACAACTTTAGGCGGTTTCGAATTGGGCATTTTTGCTATTCCTGTTGTTGTAATAGCTATTTTAGGATGTATTAATTCAGTTAACTTAATCGATGGTATGGATGGTCTTGCAGCAGGTATTGTTGGAATTGCATCTATTGCATGTTGCGCATATGGTTATCTATTTGGTCCTGCAACTGTTATCCCGCCATTTTTAATTTTAGCAGGTTTATGTTTAGGATTCTTGGTATTTAATAAACATCCTGCTTCAATATTTATGGGAGACACTGGTTCATTTGTATTGGGTACTGGATATGCGGCTGCAGTAATTATAGCTGATGTTCCTTACTTTGGCGTGCTTGCATTGGGTGTTCCAATTATTTCAGTAGTTGTTAGCTTACTTCACAGAGCACATATTATTAAATTGCCTGTAGAACCACTGCATCATACTTTAAATCATTATGGTATGTCTGAGACAAAAATTGTATATAGTTATTGGGGTTTTACAGCGTTATTATGTATTATCGGCATTCTTGCTAAGATGTACATATTCTAATTTTTATTTTTTTGGGGTGATAAGATGGAAATTCAAGATTTGGCAAATATTGTTAATGGAAAATTAGTTGGAAATGATGATTTTTTTTCTATTGATGGATTTACCGGAAAATTTACTTTTTTAAATGATTCACACACAGGAGATATTGTAATAAGGCATTGGATTAATGATACTGGAATTCAGATGGCTTTTAATAAGAATATTGCCTGCTTAATTACTCAAACTCCTAAAGATGGCGCAATTGAAATGGCTGAAAAATTAAATTTCCCATTAATTATTACGGATAATATTGAACTGGCAAATGCCTTTGCACTTTCACATACAATAAAAAAATATTCTCCGGACTCAACTAATATCATTATTACAGGAACTAATGGCAAATCCACCACTTCACATTTAATTTATCATATTTTAAAAACTTTAGGCTTTCATACATTCACTAATACTGACAGCGAATCAGAATTCAATACATTAATAGATCCTATGGTTTCCAAATTAATTTTTGATGAAGTAAAAGTAAATGGCCAACCAGACTATCTTGTAATTGAGGTATCTGAAGTTCAAGGATGGCTTGGAAATCTCATGAAAAACCATGCTGCATTGATGAGTGAAGCTGCCAATCCTAAAGTGGGAGTCATTACAAACATAGCAATGGACCATATTGGCCTTGTAAATTCAATTGATGAAGTATTCGATGAAATTTCTGCTGTTCCTAAAGCTATTGGTGATGGAATTTGCGTACTTAATCACGATGATGATTTAGTCATGAAATTGGATGCCAAAAATCCATTCTACACATCAATGAGTGAAATTGAAGAAAAAAATTCAGTTTATTATAATGGGGAGGCAATTATTTACAATGATGCAGTAGTTTTGACAAATGAGGAATTGCCGTTTACAAGCAATCACTTTATTCAAAATATTCTATCAGCTATTGGGGCTGTAGTTTCTTTGGGATTGGATATAGATAGGATTGCTGAAAGTGTTAAATCTTATAAACCTTTAGATAGGAGATTTACAAAAATTAATGATAAACCATTGATATTGGATGATTTTGCACATAATCCTGATGGTATTAAAGCAACTATTTCCGAGACAAAAAAATTGCTTTGCGAAAATCAAAAGTTATTTGTTGTATGCGCCATAAGGGGTTCAAGAGGTGTGGAAATAAATCAATTAAATGTTGATGCTATTGTCGAATCAATGGATGACAGCATTGAATTAATTTTATCTTCAAGTAATGATGTCGTTAATGATTTGAATTTTGTTGAAGATGAAGAACGAGAAGTATTTTTTAACACGTTAAATGATAATAACGTCGAATTTGTTCATTATGATAATTTAAAGGACTGTTTAAATGAAACCTATAATAAAGCGGATGAAAATGATATTATTCTGTTAATTGGTGCTCAAGGAATGGACCCTGCGGAGTCCCTTTTAAAAGACATTATATAAATTTAAATATTATATTAACTTAATATAATAAATGTATATTTTATTCTTCTTTAAGGATGAGATACAAAAGAGGATATAAACATGTTTATTAAGATTAGAAGAGACACATTAATTATTTTATTACTTGCGTTCTTATTGATTGTTTGCGGTCGTTTAATTACTTATGTGGCTTTTGCATCTTCTTCTGATGTTGACGACGGTGTTCCAATCTCTGGAATCATTGTCAAAGGAAATGACATAGTCCCTACAGATACTATCAGAGCCAATGTTATGCAAGCTGGTTTTAGGGATGGTAGTATTATTTATGGGGACATTTTAAAGACTTCTATTAGGGAAGTTTCGTTGCAGGATGCAATTCAGACGGCTGAAGATTTTGCAAAACGGTCAACAGTTCCAGGTACATCTGTAACTCCTATTACTGCTGCAGATGTCCAAGTAGATAAAAACACTGGTGTTGTAACAGTTACGGTTATAGAAGACTTTTCTTCCGTTGAATTAGATAATGATACTAGGTGATGAAATTGAAAAAATTTGAAATGTCAATTATACTTTTTGTGATATTGTTATTAGCTATAAGTAGTGTTGGCGCTACTTGTAATATAATTGTCATCACCGACCCTACAGGCCAGGATCCTAATGGGGCAGCAGCGGGCAGTATGTCTTTTGCAGACAACATGTTCCAATCAACATTTTTAATGTCTAAGGATAATCACTTTGCTGTACTTTCAGGGGGTACTGGTGGTTCAGACTCTAGGTTAGAGTCTATTGTTGCGGCTGTTGCAAGTTTGGAAAACAATGCTTCTGCAGCATCAGCGGCTTCTATAGCATCAAGATATGATGGGGCTCGTCTTCTTGTTGGCGGTCCGAATATTGGTGCAGCAATAGGAGGATCTTTTGATGCATATGTTATCACTGTAGATGATGCAACAGATACTATTAAAGTAACTCCTTACAGTAGTGGTGTTGCCACTTTACCTCCAGGTCAAAGAGGAGCAATTATTCACTTGAGAAATACAAAAGGAAATCCATTATATGGTACTGCAGATTCTGTAAGAAAGGAAACGGCTATGAATATTGGAAAAATGATTCGTGATGGTTATCCTGCTACCACTATTCTTTCAGAGGCTATGGGTGAAGTAGCAAATGATTCTGGAGAAAAATACGGTGGTGGTGGTGTGAATCTTGTTTCTGGAATTTCAACTGGAGACATGTTTACTCCTAAGGACATGAATGAAACGGGTTATCCTATGAATGAGGAATACTCCAAGATTTGTGATGATTGTGGATGGAGTGTAGGATATCCTACTTCGGAAGGTTATGACAAATGTCCAGTGTGTGAAGGAGACCTAAGAACGGTTTATGCATATCAAGCTTTAGGCAATGCGATAACGGTAAGTCAAAATTCGGTTAGTGTATCGGTTTACGGAACGGATAAATCGGGTGTAGCATCTACCACAAAACAAATTGTTGAAGCAGCAGTTTCAAAATATGGTTATGATGCATCAGCTATTTCAAGCGCTATCAACAGGGCTATCGATAATGGTCTTTTAGTTGGTGTTGATCATGTCGAACCTAAAGACATTAATGTAAAACAAGCTTCTAAAGCGGTTGGTGTTTATTATAATGCGCTGCCAGGTGATAGGTCATCGCCTACATGGGACTTGCCTGTTGATGGAAATATTCTCAATATCTTAGGCAGTATTCAGACGGCAGTTGGAATTATTTTAATACTTCTGGTTGTATTCAGAAGCAGATTACTGAAATCTTTCCAAAATAGGTGATTTTCACCTCCTTTTATTTTATTTTTTTAAATAGTGATTCATATGGCTTTAATTTTAATTAGAGGAGAAAACAATTCAAAATTACTTAATGCAATTGCAGATATGGAAAGACATGGCAGTTTGAATTTAGTTACAATGCCTAAGGTTATTGATTCTAATTTTGCCGATACATTGGTTGAAAAGATTTTTAGGGGTCTGAATTTTTTAGTTTTCTGAAAGTTGTTGTATGGCGGTTTTTGAGTAAAATCCTTGTGATATGATTAGTGCTCCTAAAAATACATTTAAATAAACAGTTTTTGCTACTGATT
>Ga0129307_1002142_pt1 | contig 17088 bp, 13 predicted proteins | sample P1105metagenome_FD_94437 | JGI IMG/M metagenome (GOLD analysis project Ga0129307, IMG submission 94437) | Capybara group fecal microbial communities from Wisconsin, USA - P1105 metagenome | ecosystem: Host-associated > Mammals > Digestive system > Large intestine > Fecal | place: USA: Wisconsin... | reverse complement strand
TGTTGCCATGGTAGTATCACCAGGTGTTGTCATAGCAAGAGCCCCGTGAGCAGTTCCATATTCAACTGCCTTGGCAGCATCTCCAGTTGTCATAAGTCCGTATACGAGACCTGATGCAAATGAATCTCCACCGCCTACACGATCAAGAATCTCTAAGCCCTTGTAATCCTTGGCCTTAAAAATCTGTCCATCCGCCCAGCATAGCGCTGACCAGTCGTTTACTGTAGCAGTCTTAACTGTTCTAAGGGTTGTTGCTACAACCTTAAAGTTAGGGTAAACCTTAGAAGCTTCATCAATCATTTTCTTGTAGCCTTCGATGTTGAGCTCTTTAAGATTTTCGTCGTTACCTTCAATCTCAAATCCAAGGCATGCAGTAAAGTCTTCTTCGTTTCCAATCATTACATCAACGTACTTGGCAATCTCCTTATTTACCTCTTGAGCCTTCTCTTGGCCGCCGATCGCTGACCACATGGAGGCACGGTAATTAAGGTCGTAAGAAACGATAGTTCCATACTTCTTTGCAGTCTTGATTGCCTTTACAACAGTCTCTGCTGATTGCTCTGATAAAGCTGCATATATACCACCTGTGTGGAACCATCTAACACCAAGTGTGCCAAAGATATAATCAAAATCAAAGTCCTTATCTGTAGCCTGAGAAATTGCTGTGTTGGCTCTATCTGAACATGAAAGAGCACCACGGATTCCAAAACCTCTCTCTACAAAGTTGAGACCATTTCTGCACTCACGGCCGATGCCATCTGTCTTTTTCCAGCTGATAAGTGATGTGTCCACACCTCCCTGAAGGATGAAATCCTCAACCAGATGTCCCACCTCGTTATCTGCAAAAGCAGTGATTACTGCTGTGTCCATTCCAAAGCATCTGCGAAGTCCGCGGATAACGTTGTACTCTCCGCCGCCTTCCCATACCTTAAACCTACGAGCTGTGCGAATGCGTCCCTCGCCTGGATCAAAACGCAGCATTATCTCGCCAAGAGATACTGCATCATACTTGCATTCTTTTTTATTCTTAATATTTAAAATTGCCATAGTTTTATATCTTATAGTTAGTAGGTGTAATAAACTTTACAGAAATCTTTGAACTAATGTCCCTCAATTCCTCTGATATCATCTTGTTCCTAGTTTCAGCCTTGTTTGCAAAAGAATACTCTAACTCTTTGTCATAATAATCCTTACCATAATAATCATTGTAACCATCTAGTCCAGCTATTATAACATCTTTTACATCTAAAGCTGCAAGCAAGCGAAGTAACATCAATCCAGAATTATCCATTATTTCAGGATTACTGCTGGTATACTTTCCATAATCCACTACATACTTTCCACTAACTTCTCTAATATTTGAAGTAAGGATAACGTTGCTGCCCACTTTATCTTGGAACTTGCTAAATCGTCTAATGTTGTTGCTAAAAACATAATCAACCTTATAAGTATCAGGCAAGAAGTTGACTGATATAGTAATCACATCATCTTTATTAATGTAGTCGTTTATTGAGTCTTCATACGCCTTTATTGTTCGGCCAGGAGCCAATAATAATATCTTCTTGTTGTAAAATAGTTCTTTTAGTTTCTCACAAGTATTTGTATCATCACACTTATTAGCCATATAGATAGAATAAATCTCATTTGCTCTATCTTTTGAAAACTTTGCTTTGTCTGCATCTGGTATGCTTGATAGCAAATCTTTGAAATCTTTTGCTGTCAACGAATCCTTTTCTGCCAAGTAAATTGCATAATTTGGATGACATCCCTCTGTCGCAGATAGATACAGTGGCAACGAGTATCCCCAGAACTTCTCACGGTATATATCTGCCAAATACTCATCCATTATCTCTAGCATTGGAGCTATATCATAATTAGTATCATAGTTTTCGTTCATATATTCAGCAAAAAGCTCGAGGTTAAGGTTACCTGCTCCTCGCCCCATACCAAATACACATGCATCAATAATGACATCTCTCTTGAGGTTTAGCTCAACCATGGCCTCAGCATTTCCAAAGGCTTGCTGCAAATTGTTATGCGCATGATAAGCAAGGGCTATACCGCTATCCAAATTGTTGTCTGCTATATAAACCATACGCAAGAAGTTCTTGCGCTTTATAAGTCCAAATGTATCAACTATCGCAACTGCATCTGGTTTTATCGCATTAAATCTTTGAATGCCTTGGATGAATTCTTCATCCGTGTAAGCATCAGTGCTTACAAAATTTACTGAAAGAAAATAACCTAGTTCCTTTACTGCCTTGCAATAATCAAAAGCCTCTTCTAATTTATCTTTCTTGAATATTACTCTTATTCCATCTATTGAAGAACCGTCACATGGAGGTATATTCGCAATATTAACTGGTGCAGACATATCTATCATTCCAACATATCTTACGCCAGCTTTCTTAGGTGTAATCATAGGAACAAATGATTCTACTGTAGGAAAAACTGCCTTGTCAGGATTATACGTATTACCTTTTAAAAAACCTACCTCTAAAAATTCTATTCCGGTTTGAGCTATTTTGGAACAAAACCCCTTGATGCTCTTTTCTCCAAACATCCAATCATTTACATATCCACCATCTCGTAGGGTACAATCTAGTAAATGTACTTTTCCCATTCTATTCCTCCATCATTGGGACAATCATAATATCTTTTAATTCTTCTCTAGGAAGGAATGGTGCCAAATCCTCTAGTGGAGGACTTACCAAAGTACCATCTTCCAATCTCTTTGTTGCACTCTTAGGCTCCCAAACCTGCTTTGTGTCCGTAAAGATTTCGCAGAAAACTGGTCCATCGATTTTCAGAACCTCATCCACCACTTTTTTCATTGACTCATTTGTATTTGCACTAAAATACTTATATCCAAAAGCCTTTGCTAGCTTTTCAAATTCTGGGAACGATAAATCCCCTGACTCCTCGCCAATACCGATTTTACAATGGTCTTTAAATAAATTGTTTTGAGTAATTCTTATAGAATGATATCCATTGTTATTGATGAGGAAAATCTTAATTGGCAAATTGTTGGTAAGTACAGTCTGAAGCTCCTGTAAGTTCATCATGATACTACCATCGCCCTCAAGGCAAATTGTCTCTTTACGGCCGCCACCAATACATGTACCTATCGCAGCTGGCAGTCCATATCCCATACTAGCAACAGCACTATTGTTGGCCATACGACTACCCTTTTTAATCACATATGCCTGATTACCTACAACACAACATGCGCCATTAGAAACGGCAGTAAGACTATTTTCAGGCAAGCTTCCGCTCATATATTTCATGAAAGCATACACGTTTGCACCTTCATTGGTCTCTGTCCATTTATCCTCTGTAACAACAGGATATTTCTGCTTCCACGATTGACATGTCTTTAGCCATTCATCACCTGTAAATAGCTTTCCTCCAGGCAATTTAGCATTCATTGCCTCCAAGAAATCCTTTGCATCGGCCCAAACAGGCATATCGACATGCAAAGTGTGTTTCTTCATCTCACCTGCATCGATATCTACCATAATAACTTCTGCAGACCTTGCCCATGTCTTCCAATTATATCCAACCTGTCTAATTGAAATACGTGTACCAAGAGCGACAATTAAATCAGCATTCTGAATTGCCCAGTTACCCGGTCTATCACCCATGTTTCCCGCGCGACCAACGTAAAGAGGATTATCATCCTCTATTAAATCTACAGCATTCCAATAGGTTACTATAGGAATATTAAGCTTGTCAGCCACCTGTCTGAACACATCATAACCACCAGATAATCTGATACCATATCCTGTATGGAACACTGGTCTTTTAGCATTTTTAATCTTAGCGATAACCGCATCTATTGTTTCATCTGTCACCCTTGGAGGTAACTTTGCATCATCCTCCGCTGGGTCATATCCCTCTAAATCATCAGTTTCAATAAAAGAACCCTGATAATTCACTGGTATATCTATCCACACCGGACCAGGACGGCCTGTATTTGCTAAATGCCATGCCTTCTCCAAAGCATATCTAATCTGCCCTGGCTCCTCAATCATAGTTGCGTATTTAGTCATAGGCTCTACTGAACGCACTATGTCATATTCCTGATCTCCAACCGCTCTTAAACGTTCTCCAGTATACTGCATTGCATATCTAGCTGTAGTATCATATCTAACCTGTCCACTGATAATGAACATAGGAATAGAATCAAGCCATCCGCCTAACACTCCAGTAAGAGCATTTGTACCACCAGGGCCTGTTGTTACACACACAGCTGCAATTTTATTGTCTAAACGAGCATAAGCCTCTGCCGCAATGGCACAGGCTTGCTCATGATGATTATATGTTACCTTTAATCCTTCGTTGTGGCCGAGGGCATCGTTTAGATGCATTGCTCCTCCGCCCACAACGCTAAAAACATCAGTAACTCCATGCTGAACTAAAAAATCCGCTACATAGTCTGCCAATCTAACTTTCATATATACTATCCACCCTTTTACTGATTAACTGCTTCTTCGATTACCTGAGCCATGTAATCAATCATATCATCTGTCATTCCAGGATATACACCTACCCAGAATGTGTTGTTCATAATGTATTCTGTATTCTCAAGCTCACCTACAACACGATATGCATCTGTATCGCGAATCTGGTCGAAGCAAGGGTGCTTAATAAGATTTCCAGAGAAGAGGAGTCTAGTCTGAACATTGTGCTCCTCGATGTACTTTGTAACATCATTTCTCTTTACGCCGCTCTCTGGCTTAACTGAGATAAGGAAACCAAACCAGCTTGGCTCTGAGCCTTCTGCTGGCTCAGGAAGAATAATCTTGTCTGCTGCTGAGCTCTTTGCAAGTGCATCGTGAAGTCTGGCCCAGTTGTGACGACGTCTCTCGATAAAGCTTGGGAACTTCTTGAGCTGCTCAACACCAACAGCTGCCTGTAAATCAGTAACTTTAAGGTTGTAACCAAAGTGGCTATATACATACTTGTGGTCATAGCCCTGTGGAAGCTGACCGTACTGACCGTCATATCTGTGTCCGCAGAAATTATCCTGTCCAGATGGGCAGATACAATCTCGACCCCAGTCACGATAAGAAAGGATAAGTCTATTAAGCTGTGGGTTGTTAGTGTATACACATCCACCCTCGCCCATTGTCATGTGATGTGGTGGGTAGAATGAAGATGTACCTATATCACCCCATGTACCTGAGAATCTAGTCTCACCATCTATTGTGTACTTGGTTCCAAGGGCATCACAGTTGTCCTCTACAAGCCATAAATTGTGCTTCTCACAGAAAGCCTTTACAGCCTTTAAATCAAATGGATTGCCAAGTGTATGGGCAATCATAACAGCCTTAGTCTTTGGGCTAAGTGCTGCCTCAAGCTTTGTAACGTCGATATTGTACTGAGGAACGGTTACGTCTACAAATACAGGTATTGCACCATACTGAATCATAGGTGTAACAGTTGTTGGGAATCCTGCTGCAACAGTGATAACCTCGTCCCCTCTTTTGATCTGTCTATCACCAAGCTCTGGTGCTGTAAGTGTCATGAATGCAATAAGGTTTGCAGATGAACCAGAGTTTACAAGATGTGCAAACTTAACGCCAATCCACTGTGCAAATTCCTTTTCGAACTGGTCTGAAAAACGACCTGTTGTAAGCCAGAAATCCAACATTGCATCAGTGAGAGACTGCATCTCCTTCTCATCATACACACGGCTGGCATAGCTTATACGATCGCCTGGCTTAAAGTTTGCCTTTGACTCCTTTGGCTCCTTAAAATCATGATAAAAATCTGCAACAAGAGCTTTAATCTGCTCTCTTGCTTCTGCTTCGCTATTCCAATTAGACATTTTTCTTCCTCGTTTCTAACTATATTACTTATATTATTTATTTCCGGGTTACTACCATTTTTTCCAAGGTGCTTTACCCTGTTCGAGCATCTCGTCAAGCTTGTCCATCTCATGCTTGGTATCCATGCACTGCCAGAAACCATCATAAGTGTAGCTCATAAGCTCACCCTTAGATGCAAGCATCTCAAGTGGCTCACGCTCAAATACTGTAGAGTCATCCTTGATGTAATCAAAAATCTCTGGCTGTAACACCATGTAACCAGCATTAATAGGCACCCCGTCAGATGCCTTCTTCTCGCGGAACTTACGCACTGCGTTGTCTCCGCCTATGTCAAGCACGCCCTTGGACTGATCCTGGCGCACTGCTGTAAGTGTAGCAATCTTGCCATGAGACTTGTGGAACTCCACAAGCTCGTTAATATTTACATCGCATACACCATCACCGTAAGTCATCATAAATGGCTCATCTCCGATGTACTTCTGTATGCGCTTGATACGACCACCTGTCATAGTGTTAAGGCCAGTGTCTACAACTGTAACCTTCCACTTATCCAAGTATTGATCGTGAACAATTATATTTCTTTCACCGTTAGTGTAGTCAAATGTTATGTCGCTGTTGTGTAAGAAATAGTCTGCAAACCACTCCTTGATTACATGCTGCATATAGCCTGCACATATAACAAACTCGTTATATCCATAGTATGAATATTCCTTCATAATGTGCCAAAGAATTGGCTTGCCGCCAATTTCAATCATTGGCTTTGGTTTGTACTGAGATTCCTCGGAAATACGTGTTCCGAAACCACCAGCTAAAAGTACTACTTTCATTTATATTCTCCTTTGTATTGCCTCGGTTAAAAGGCACACTTTTACCTTTTAACACATGGTCTATATTATAATGCATAACGACGAAATAATCAAAGCTATTGTCCTGGTGATAAATATTTATAGAAAAGGTTTTTGTCGGTGTCACTGGCGAAGTTAACAACTTCAAAAACTTCATCTTTTCTAGCCACTTCCATGCCATTTTTTGAAAACTCCTTGGCGTTATCAATAGTCCTATATATTTCATTAAATGGTGTAGTCGCACCAGTTAAGAAAAATACAGCAATTATTACTAATATTTTTGTTCTTTTGTTTTGGAAGCAATCGTAAACATATTCAATAAAATATATAAATAATATTATCTGAGCTGGAATGCATGCTCGCATGCAAAAATCTGCCCCTTCACCAATTATTATCAGTGGGCAAATCAATAACATTATTATTGCTGATATATATAAGCCATCCTTCCTGTTTCGTCTGAACGTGATAACTGCATATACTCCGATTTCCACCAGCAGGAATAATAAATAGGACCATACATTGTTATGTGCTGTCGCCTTATTCTCTGTCATGCTGGTTGCATTATTGCCTATAAACATCATTCCCAGGACGATTGTTGAAGCAACGCCAACTATGTTGACATATGAAAAGCTAGACCTAAACAATTCTGCTACAACATCCTTCACCCTGTTTGTTGTTGCTGTTTTAACCGCACTTTTTACCATTACATAAACAGCAATTGGAAATAGGCCCACGATAGGCAGCGTCGTAGACAACAAGCCGGCCGCCATGATTAAAACAATATTTTTGTTTTGCTCATCAAGCACTAGCAATGTAATAACCCAGGCATATATAGCCTGATTAAACACCCAAAACAGTTGGGTGGTAAAGCTGGAGAACTGATATCCCCTAATCCATATTTCTATATGTTCTCCAGGCTGCATATTGATAAAGTCTTTTGTATTGTTAATTAATAAGCCAACTATATCCAGTCCACTAAAAAATATAAAAATAACAAGTGGAAGCAACGCTAATTTACCTATCCTTCTGCAAAGCAATCCATAGAATATAGCTACTCCTATTACCGCCCAGATATATTGAGCTGTATAGCCTGCTCCTACTCCAAAAAGCTTGCCTATCAATGCTGGCACAATCCAAAATCCAATATAATATGACATGCCTTTAGCCCCCAGGCTTGAGCCCTGAACTACAGGCCATTTATAATCTATCAGCAAATTAAAAATCTCGTTTCGCCAATAGTGATCCTTGTTCTGCCATACGAAACCACCTACTCCTGATAGATATACCCAGAGTAGGATAATTGCTATTGCAAATAATATCTTGATTATCTTTGCACGATTAAGTTGTTTGTTCTCGTAATCACTTCTTAACTTTGTATCAAGTATCATCCTATAAGTGGCAAGGCCTATTGCTATTGCCAAAGGCACTCCCAAATATAGCTTCATCCACATCAATACAAATATTATTAACGGCAAAATAACATATAGATATGCCGCTGTTTTCAGACAATAAATTCCCTTCATTGCTACTTCATTCCTTTTCTACTGTAAAAAGCATAGTATGCCAATAATGCAGTTAAAATTCCTAGATACATCATGATTATGCTTTTTATCTTTTCGTTTCTGCTATACTCTTCCACTTCGTAAAATGTAAATGAAAGCGGCTTGAACTTTACATCTACCCCCTCCCCTACATCAAGTCTGTATAGTGTATTTGCTGGACGGGCAACATCAAGGGATATGTTACTTCTTCCATTTTCTATTTTGAAAGGAATCGAGTTTTCTGAGTCAATATTTCCATTTTCATCTGTCCAAAACAGTTCTCCTCGAACCATTTCTTCGCCCTCGACCTTTTCGTTCATTTTGGATTCAACGTTGGAATACATCTTCAAATCTATTTCGATTTGCTCCACCGCCTTATCGGAATAAAAGTAAATGTATGGGTCACCCGCAATAGATACAACCTTATTATTCTTAAACTCATATCCTGATGAATCACATTTACTCCAATCGGTTATTATGGTATTGGTATGGTGCACAAACATCTTATTTTTAAAGACAGCTGTGACCACACCTGTAATAACCAGTGCTACAAACATCAGCTTTATAATATTCTTTAAATGATTGTTATCTTTAAACATTTTTTTAATCATTAATCTTCTCTACTTCTATTTCTTTATCTTGCTTAGCACTTTGTTCTTAAGCCCTGTAAGCAACTCTATTGTAAAGCTATCCCTAACCATTATCAGAGATATTCCATATATTAATGCCCCTGAAAGAACCATTATCAATGTATTGATAAATTTAGGTGCAAGCACACGTCCTTCAAAAAACAGCACTACAGACATTAATATTCCCGCCAAAAGATATTTCCAACTGTTGAATAGAACCTTGGAAAACTTTATGCTGTCTCTGACAAAAACAAATTGTGCCATTGTAACCGCAAACTCTGCTATTACAGAAGCAACAGCTGCGCCTACAGCTTGATATCTGGCTATCAAGAAAATATTCAAAATAAAATTTACAACAGCGCCTATACACACCGATGCTGTAAAATGATTTTGACGCTGGGTTGGAACCATATATTGAGTTCCAGTTACTGTACTTAGACCTATTGCAATCATCAATAGTGATAGTATTTTAAGCAATACTGCTACAGCCGCTTTTTTATCTCCAAAAAACCATGGCACAAAATTATCAGAAACCAGTATTAATCCTAAACACAATGGTATTCCTAGAAACATTACTGCCCTATATGACTTGTACATTAGACTATCTATCTCGTCTTTTTCATTGCGTTTGTAATGATATCCTATGCGAGGAATCATTACTGTACCAATGGCTGTAACTACTGACAACACTACCTTGGATGCGCGCATAGCAAGCTCATAAAAACCATTTTGCTGGAATTCATCTTTTGTGATAACTCCAATCATTGTTTTATCTAAAACTGTATAGATTTTTGTCGCAATGGTTGGTAAAAACAGTAATAATGCAGGCCACAAATATCTCCATGGTTTAATCTGCTTTCTCTCTGGCAATCCGATATATTTAGGTAAATATCCCCATAAAGAAGCATTTGCTATAAATGAAAATAACGCCAATCCTAAAGCATATTTAAAAGTATCATCAGGGCCTTTTATAAATGTAAAAATATATATAACATTTGCTATTTTAACTATAAAATTTCTAAATATTATCTTTCCAAATTCTTCCATTCCCTGAAAGAACCAGGAAACATCAACAACCGTTGCAAGAACCGTAAAGGTCATGGCATAGAAAATATTGCTATTTTTTTGAAACCTCGAAAAAATTACATATACTATCAGCGCAGTAATTGATGTTATTAGTTCTAGAGTTTTAATACTCCAGAATGTTTCACTTCGCTTTTTCTTATCATCCTGAACATACGATACTTCTCTTTGTCCCAAAATGGCCACACCAGGTGTACCAAAAAGAATAAAATATGAGACAATAGATTCAACAAAGCTTACTTTTCCTATACCTTTCTCATTTAATACTCTTGAAATATATGGTGTAGTAATGAGCGGTACTATCAGTATTAATATTTGATATGACAAATTATAAATGTAATTTTTCTTAATGCTTTTTTTCATAAATTCGTCTTTCCAGTTATAGCACTGTTGCCAGGTTCTCAACCTGATCTATGAATACAGACTTTTCATTCTTGATTTTGTTTCTATATTCTTCGTAAAGCTGGTTATACTTATCATAATCAGCAAATATATTTTCAATCAAACTTTTAATTTCCTGCAAATCTTTATTAGCACAATCGAATTTCAAACTATCAGGAATTGACACATCTACATTGTTGGCAGCCGAACCATATTTGCTTGTAATTATACAGCATTTCATGGTTGCAGATTCTCTTGGCAATCTATCCTTACCAGGATGATTTCCAAAATCTATATATATCTTTGCTTTTGTCATGTAATCAATAACCTGATTATTAGTTAATCCTCTAAGTGGTATAAACTTTATTTCAGGACAATACTTTATCAACTTCTGAGTAAACTTCTTTCCCTTAGCCGGATTATATAAAACTATGTTTTCTTTCTTTGACTCATCGACATTATCCGAATAATTAAAGTATTCGTCATTTATATAATCTGACAAAGGAATAATGTTATCTATTCCTTGCTGATGCAAATATTCCTTTGCATATTCACTTTGGATTAAGTGTGCTTTCACATTATCCATTTTATTTAGCGGACAATTCTTTCTCTCTGGATAAGCTACGCGTCTATAGAGTTCCTTGACACATTCCAATGCTCCAGTTTGCTTATATACCATTGGTAATGGCTTTGGTGCTATGTAATTGTCTACACTCATCCACCAAATATACATTGAGATTCTTTTATATTTGAATAGTCTTCTAGTGTATGTCTCTGGAAGAATCAAAGAATTAGATTCAACATCTTCAATTTCACTCTCTAACACATATTCACTGACATACTTTTCAAATGCCGGATTTATATATTTACCATCCTCGGCTTCTGTATATGCAATTGATACGTCATCTCTTCTCTTTTTTAATTCATACACAAATTGATGTGCCAACTCTGTTCCACCTGTTTTTAAATATGGTGGACATAAAATGTATATCATATTCTTCTATTATATAACCTGTGGTTATACTTCTCCTCCTGTTTTTAGATGATCTATTCCTTCAAATATTCCTATCCAAGCGTCAATATCGTATAGCTTTATATAATCTCTTGTATCTGTGCCTGGCTTCCTCAAAAAATCACAAATGCCTTCTAATCCCTCGGATATAATATATATATTATCTTTTCTATAAAAATCTTCTTTTTGTATTGATTCATTTGAAGTTATAAGCTTCTTTTGGAAAAATAGTGCCTCAAGCGCCCTGAGAGTATATCCCTCCTGACCTGCCTGATTAATCTCTAAGATGGCTTTGCTCTTTCGAATGTTATCTCGCACCTTATAGTATGGTATGTTAGGCTCACTTTCCTTGATGATATCAAATTTATAAGAAACACCGTCTCTTTCAAGTTGCTGTCTGATTGATTCTATTTGATCACGGCGTCCTTTGTCATGTCCTACAAAATATACGTCATATTCTGGCTCATCATCCTGCACATCATTGGCTCCGTAATAATACTGAATATTCTTATGCATATTGTATTTTTCACAATCAGCCTTATCAAAAGACCAAAGCTCAGTCTCGTCATCCTTGATTAGACTAGGCAGGCTTTTATTGTTTACTGGATTCCAATACCAATAAATTATGCGTATATCCTTTTTCTGCTTGCGAATCCAAGACGGTATGGTGCGAGTCAACTCACTGGCGTGAACTATAACTGTATCATATTTATCCAATCGGTTTTTCCATTCGCCATACCAGATGTTTGCACCGGGTATTATGCCATTTAGCCACAGTCTACGAAAAGCCCTTCCAACCTTATTATTTACAGGTGAAAAGAGTAAAGCCGCATGTACCCCTGCATCTATCCAGGCATTAAACATAGGATCACTTTCTATGTTAGTTTCAGTAAGTATTAACGTTTTATTTTTTATTTCATTCAAACTATATTGATTCATTTTATTCTTTAATTCTTGATTTGTTAGCTTTATTCCTGCGATATAGTAAGCCAATATAACCTAATACACCAATAGGAAGCATCAAAGCCATTACAGCTTTACTTGGAACATCTTTAAACAGCTTTCCGTCTTTTAATAATATACAACAGGAAATGTATCCTATATATCCCCTAATCAATGGCTTTAAATATTTAGCATGTATTATATGTTGCCTATAATCTTCCCTAAATCCATTGGGGTTGTTAAACATGCAGTTATACACATCTGCAGTATAACCATCTGTCTGATATTCCTTTATCATCAATGGTTCTGGCAACATAAGTAATGGAACATCAGGCAATTGAATAGTCTTATAATCTTCTCCTACCAGCTTTTCACCTGGAAAAACTGGAGCATCTAATGTTTTGACCATGAATTTATTATTAAATACGTTAACTAAATCACCACCGATTTTATATTTATATTTAAATTCCTGATACGTAGCTTTTACTATTTCAGGTGGAAATTCTGAGGATATTATAGTGCCATCTTCATATTGACACTTGGCAAATATTCCCACGACGTTATCATTACCATATCTTTGCCAATAATCCTCTATTTTTTCTATAGCGTCATCTACTAGCCAATCATCCGAATCCACTCCAAAAATCAACTCTGTATCGCATATACGATATGCAGCATCTCTGGCTGTGTGTATTCCACCATTTTCTTTATAAAAATATCTAATCTCAAATGGTGCTTCCTTTATCCATTTTTCAACAAGTGCCTTGGTGCCATCACTGGAACCATCATCTATAATCTGCCATATAAAGTCCTTTTTGGTCTGGTTTAAAAGCGAATTATATACTCTTGGCAAAAGTTTTTCTCTATTAAAAGTTGGTGTATATACTGTTATTAAAGCCATATATCAATCCTTTTATTGCTCAGTGCCTTTAAGTACATCTCTTAAGTGTGCAAAATTGGCCGAGCCAAATGTGTTGCGCATTGCACCTACTATGTACCTACGAATCCTGCCCTTTAGGGAATTGCCATCTACGCCACCATCTCTCCAGCTGCAGTCAAAATGATGAATCACATAGCTGTGTTTAGAAGGTTTCTTCCATATTCTGGAAATATTATTTGGGCAAAAATATATTTGTGGATAAATAGTTATATCCCCCACCGTCTGTTTTTTGCCATTAGGAATCATGCCTTTATCTTTCAGCTTCCGAGAAATCATTGTCACGTTGGTTGTAGTATTCAGGCTGCCATCAGGATTAATAAATGACATATTGTGATACTGCTCCAGCAATTCTTTGATAAAAGCATCCTCCTTTTCAAAGGCCATGACTGCCGTAACAATACAGTCCCTAACCTCAAAACCGGTGAAGGCTTTTTCTCCAAGAAATTCGTCCAATGGCTTAAGTGCCTGAACATCGGTGTCAAAATATATGCCACCCATTTTATTTAAGGCATAAAGCCTGGCGTAATCTGAAACAAAGGCCCACTTTTTAGCTTCGTAGGCCTCCTTTGTATACTTGCAAATGTTTATATCAAAATTATCTTCATTCCACTCAATAATCTCATAATCTGGCATAAACTTTTTCCAGCTGTCTATGCACTCCTTTACAAGACCACTTTTTTCATTTTTCCCGAACCAACAGTAATGAATAATCTTTGGTATCATACTAATCTTCTTTTTTCTTTAAACTAAGTTTCTGTGAAATCATGCCTGCAATAAGAATCAATGGAACCCAGTATCCTCTATATCTCCATGGACATGTTTCAATATTAAAATACAACACATTGGCTAGTAACATTGCAAATACGAAATAATCTGCGCTACTTACCTTCTCAAATCTTTGTAATAAAATTCCTTTTATTAATGCCATCAACTCAAATGCTATTAATAGTAAGAAAATAATAATATCGTATTCTCTGGCAAAAAGTAAAAATACATTGTGCGCAATACCATCTGCCAGGCAGGTTGTACTCCATCCACCAAGAGGATTCTGGAAGGTAAGAATCAAGCCCTCATACATAGATTTGAATCTTACATTTCTAAGTATTCCTCCGTCTCGACCAAGGAATGAATTGTGATATATATCACCCATTCCAGCAATGTTAAACGCCACCGCTACAGTGAACAAAATAAATAACACAACACCTGCTATAACCACATTTCTAAACCATTTCTTGTATTTATCTGGAATGGTTTGGCGATTCTTGATTAGAATTGAAAGAATCATAATAAATGTAACTAAAACCTGCATGCATAGCTGAAGTCTACCGCGAGCCATAAACATATCCATGACCAAAGTAGCTATATTTAATATGATAATAGCTATTGCAAGTTTTCGATTCTTCTTAAATAAAACTATTCCTAAAAACAGCGCACTTGCTACAAGGATAAAATCAAATGTGTATACTGTTCTAGACATGAAATTACCTGTCCAGATTTCATTCCAACCATTCCAGCTCTCTGAAATCTCAATACCATCGTTATGGTTGCAATAATTTATAACACCCTGGAAAAACAGACCTATTGTCAATGCCCCAGAAGCAATCGCCAATCGCTTATCCGCAGCATCTTTACTTTTTCCAACCAGTAGCTTTCCAACAACATAACTCATAGGCCATATTAATATGTACTTTAAAGTAATTGGCACACTTCCATGCCAATCAATCATGCCTATAGCAAATGCTGTAATAAACATTATTCTAAGGCCCCAGTCGTTATAAGCCTCTTTGTTCACAAATAATAACGCCAGACTCAATAAAGACCATACTAGAATTACTACTTCATTTGGAATTGCTGGGAACATCAGTCCATAGACAAAGACTGCTGCACATCCAAAGTAAAAAATCTTATTCTCATTTTTTTCTATAAACGATTGCATTTCTCGACTCCTGTTTTCTTCACCCTGCCTGTTCTTGAGCAAAGTAATATTTAATTGTTATACTGATAAATCACGTACTTGCCGTCATCATAAACAAGCTCTTCATCAAGCTTGAATGTCTTTCTAAAGGTCTCCACACCCTGAGTATCCTCGGCCAGGTATAGGCCAAAGAACTCGCCTGTAGGGATCTGGCGGTGGGAATTGTACTGCAGCCACAGGAATACATCATCGTATTCGTCATTCATGGTCCACATTTCCACCTGACCGTTGGTAAGCTCGGTCACCACCTGGCTGCGCCAGAAGGATGCTACGCCTTTGGTGTAGCCCTTTTCCTCGATACAGTCGATTACAGGAGCAAAGTCCTGATTGGCTCTAAGAGGATGTGCCACGTTGCACTTGATGATTCCAACTGCAGATATCATTGCAAGCACCAGCACTATGTAGTGCAATGCCTTTACTTCAAACTCTTTGAAAAGCGGGTCGGTCTTTAGCTCTAAGAAAAGAGCTCCCACTCCAAGGTGCACTATTGGAAGCCAGTACTGCTCCTCGCCCCAGGCGTAGGTGAACACCACGCCAATCACAAGAAACATTGCCATCAGGCTTGCAACATAAATCTGGCCTGCCTCGTCCAGCTTTTTATAGTTCATCACCAGCCTGATGATGGAAAACAACACTGCAAATCCAAGGAGTAGACCACAGCCTGCACCGATTCCTCCCAGGGAGAATACTTCCTTGGTGCTGAAATCCGTATATCCGAAGCTGTCAAAATACCACTTGAAGGTCTTTAGCCATGAGCCAGAGCCTTTGCCCCAGACCATGCCCTCCATATTTACAAAATTGTAGCGATTTACAAAAAGCTTGAGATTGATTCCGTATCCCATAAGGTTACAGAACATTGCTATAAATGTAATCACTGCAAATCGATGCTTTACGCTTGTCTTGTCAAACCAGCCATCCTTGCCGTTATTTCTAAATGAAAGATAGAGAATAACTGCTCCTGCTACTGCAAGTGGAAGGAAAAAGATAACCAGCATTCGCATACCATTTAGGCCGGAAACAAGGCTGATAACTCCCAGTCCCACAAGGGCCAGTATGGCTTTACGGTTGTTAGTACGCTCCTTTGCCGCCACAATGGCAAGCGCAAGAGAAAGTACCATAAATATAGAATGAGGCAAATAGTAAGCGCCCCAGATAATATCAAAGAAATACCAAAAGCCAAATGGCCATGCCAGGAATGCAATAATCCATTTGCCTGTCTGTCCCCAGCCAAGCACCTTGCTAAGATACATCCAGGCACAGAAATAAATTACAAGGGCTATTGCCACACCGATTGTGCGGGCCATGAGCCAGTTGTCCTTTGCAAGCCAAAAGCCGATACAGTAAAACCACTGCATGCCTGCAGCTCTGATTTCAGTAGAGTATATCCAGCTTTTTGTAAGCAAGGCATGCTCCTTGTGCATCAGATTAGCAAGCACCATCTCTGCTGCCATGTCTGAGTCCAGCATGGCTCTACCGTGATTTATAAAAAATGCTATGTCGTAAATGTAGCCTAGCATGGCAAAGAGCCATGGGGCTAGGGCGTGTAGTTTTTGTTTCATGTTTGTCCTTATTCTTTCCCCTCATCAGTCCTTCCCCGGTTTCTTCCAAGGGGAAGGCATACTATTAATGTAGGTTTACTATTATGCTGCGCACTCCATAATATTTGGATGCGCACTGGTTGCAGTTGCCGTACTTGGCGTCTTCGCCCAAAGGCTCCCTAGGGATCTCGTCCAGGCTAACGTAGTAGGAGTACTGGCACCAGTCTACGTTTTCTTTATCGATGACTACGTCGGCATCAGGGCCGGCGGCAATCACTTCATCTAAAATATCATCCCAGAACTCCCAGCTTTCCTTGATAAGGGCTGACTTCTGGTAGATATCATACTGCATTATTACGTTGTAGCTG
>Ga0129307_1002141_pt1 | contig 17095 bp, 15 predicted proteins | sample P1105metagenome_FD_94437 | JGI IMG/M metagenome (GOLD analysis project Ga0129307, IMG submission 94437) | Capybara group fecal microbial communities from Wisconsin, USA - P1105 metagenome | ecosystem: Host-associated > Mammals > Digestive system > Large intestine > Fecal | place: USA: Wisconsin... | reverse complement strand
GCTTTGTTTTGCCCTTTAGGGCAAAATGAGCTTGACATCAATTAATGTGATGCGCAAATTCCATATATTATCAAAGAATTTGCGCACCCCGAACGAAGTTCGGGGCAATAACCGCCTAACGGCTGTTATTGAGTACACATTAATTATACATACTGATAAACAGAGTTTAAATATGAAAAGCGGAGCCGTGACAGCTCCTGTTCAGCGGCTTCCGGAGATGTATCGCCATTGAAGGAGTGTATGGCTGAATAAGCGTAATTGCTCCTGAAAGCAGTATACAGAAATATCCGCCCATAAGGGCGGATATTATTTTGTTGTGAACCCGTTTTGGTTATCAGAAATATATCTGAACCTGTCCTGAGGCATTATTCTCCTGAACTTATGAAACCAGCCTATGGAAAAGCCGCAAGGTCTCTTCCATGCGGCTTTTCGTATGTTTTCTATTCTCTGTACAAAATCTTGAAAGCGCGTTAGTAAGCTATTTCGCTGCCTCCCCATTCAACGACTGCGAAGCCCTTTCTCTCGAAGGTGCTGAGCTGCTGCGGTTCGATATCCACAGCTTCATTAAGCGGAACGTATGCCATAAAGATACGGCATTCGCTGTCGGGAGCGGGAGTAACGGTCAGCTTTGCAGAATCCGTGTATGCCTCATTCTGGAAAGCAATGAGATTGTAATCGTTGTGCTCCATTCTCGGGAGCCAGTAAACGATGAATTCGTTCATCTCATCCTCATTCAGTCCCATGTAGGTGAGCTTATCTCTGAGGAAGCTCTCTGTATCGCTGCCTGTAACGCAGAAGCCCTTTGAAAAGTCAAAGCGTGTACGGCAGTTTGTGCTGTCCCAGAAGAGGTATCTGTGATGAGTTCCGTCTGCCTTGTTGATAAGCGAGCCGTCGGGAGAAGCTGTCACGTCCCAGCCGTTGTTGTATCTTGGATAAGTCGTAGAGAGCTCGGATTCAGTCAGCTCAAGCTCAACGTGAACGTCAGTCTCCTGCTCGGGATAGAGATAGATGACAGGCTTTGCAGCAACCGCCTCATAGTAGACGGTCATGGTCTTATCATCGTCCTCGTATAACCTTATCCAGCCGTACTTGCCATCGTATCTTGTGAACATCCACTTGTTGCCGTAGTCCATATAGCCGAGCTCATTGAGCCTTGTTCCCTTGGGGAGCGTTGCTATCGGAGCGTAGAACGTTTCGGGTCCCGAATACATTATAAGACCGTCCTTCAGAACCTGCAGCGGAGTGACGAATGTGACCTGATTATCGGGCTCGACATAATTCGGCATATTCTTATCTGTCAAAAGCTCCTGTTTCATAATGGTCAGGTCGAAGATATCGAGCCTGTTGTCAGCGCATAAGTCAGCGGCTTTCCAGTCTCTGAGCACAACGCCCTTGACGCCGAGCAGCCACTTCTGGAGCAGTACCGCGTCTGCAATGTTGAATTTTCCGTCGTTGTTGACATCGCCGGCCATTGACTCCGGGCGTGTTGCGTCCTGCATAAATGAAACCACCCATGCAAGAGCCGCGTTGCCGCTTACTGATGACTCGTTAACAGACCATGCCTCCAGTGAATCAACGTAGTATCTCTGTTCATGAAGGTCACGTTCGGTCGCTGTGAAACCGAGCGCACGCATATATGGGTCAGGATCTGTCGTGCTGGGACCGCTCGCAAGCACCCCTTTAGGCGCGGCAGGAAGTGAATAATCGAGACTGTTCCGCCAGTAATAATGCGTCGGATTATTAACGCTGTAAGAGCCATATCCTGTGACGAAGGAATATGAAAGAGCATTCTTGCCGAGCAGGTAATCCATTCCCAGTGCGACGCTGTTGAGGTACTTGGCTTTTCCCGAGATATCGTAGGCATAAGCCACGAGCATCATATTCCTCAGAGCAAGCTCGTTTGAGCCGAGCTCATAGCCTTCGCCTTCGTACTCATAGGGGATATCGTAGCCCTGATCCGACTGCGTGACAACTATTTTATCAGCGAGCTTCAGCATTTCCTCATTCAGTGCATCGGAGTCGAGTTCCTTACGGAGTGTCATCGACATCAGAGCTGCTGTAGAAGCTGATCTCTCTGTGAAGCTGATATTGTCGCTCTGATCTAAGAATTCCTTGTAAAGCTTGCTTTCATCGGTGTCATTCATTTCCGAAGCGGAGATGTATAGCTCGCAGGCTGCCCAGTAAGCGATATCCGCTATCTCAGCCTCGGACCCTGTGTCTGTCTTTATCCGTTCCTGCGGTGCGTACAGCTGTCGGCGCGCCTGTATGTCATCCGCAGTATCTTCCCATGCTGTCTTGTATGCCTGATACGCTTCCTTTGCGTTCGTAAGTAGCTCTTCTGCGTATTCGCTGTCGTACGGTGCCCACAGTCTCGCAGCCTGAGCCGCACAGGCTGCATAGCTGAGCGTTGCGTTGAATGTAGGCGGTTCAACTGCATAGGCAGCGTGGAACTCATGGTCGTATGCCTTGGGATTCGGTTCAAATGCGGCACCCTTTATGCAGTCGTAGTACATTCCTGCATAGCTGCCCCATGCCCTTTCACCGGACTTCACCTTCATCTTCGACAAATAGTCGAGCTCGTATCTGCATTCATCGAGGATATCGGGATAACCGTTGCCTGACTCGGGAATGACTACTGTGCCGGAGTTGTCAGCGAATTTTGCTTTGCCTAAATAGTCCTGTATCGAATGCTCATACATATTCTGGAGCGTCCATACGGCTGTACCTGCCTCCGACATATCCTTGTCGAAATCGGCTCCGTTGAACCAGCCTCCGCTTGTATCTATCTGTGACGAGCTGTTCTTCGAGACTTCATCTACGCTGTACACACTGCCACTGTTTCGTTCGGTCTGGACGAAACCTACACCGTCATCGGGATTACGCATATGAGCAAGCCTGTATCTATCGCCCGATGTGATATAGTCAGTCTCGATATCAGATCCTGAACGTGTCTGATAGAAATAGTTGAGCGAGTTGGTGAGCAGATCAAGTCCGGTTTTGCTGTAAATATCCGTACCTATCCTGAACGTGACTGATCTCCATTCTTTTCCCTTTATGCGGATATAGTATTCGCCCGGCAGATCAAACTTTGTAAAGTCTATATTGCATACCGTATCGCCTGATTCGGGACGTGATACCGGGGTTCCTGTCTTGTCGGTGTACATGACAGCATCATCGTCCGCCCTCACTACCTCGAAGGTGTAGCTTCCCGTGATACTGATCTTCTCGGCGTTAGGGGTGATGTCGCCGTTATTGTCACTGAGCGTCGCTGTCTTTTCAAGATCTGTATAGTATCCGAGCTGATTGACTGAGATATAGTTGTTTTCGACCGATCTGTTGCTGCGCGATGTGTAGCCGTAATCTCTTTCAGGCGGGATGTAATCCTTGTCCGTCAGATCCTCAATGGACATATCATCGAACCATATCTCGTCGCCCTTTACAGCGTTTCCGCCGTACTGCTCAAAGTCAGCTGCATAGGAGAACACCCATTCTGCATCGCCGACGTCATCCGGGGCTTTGATCGTACATGAGTAAGTCTTATAATCCTCTGTCAGTTTTACAGCTGTGCCCCACTTGCCGTTCCATTCAGGACCTACAATAATTGAGTCGGTTTCTCCGTCGAGCATCAAGTAACGTCCCTCGTCAGATGACTTGCCGATATACGAGCAGAGCTCCATCCCCTCACGCTTTGCTTTTGCCTTGAAGCTTATCTTGTACTCATGCCCCTTCTGGAAATAGATCCCTTTGTGTTCAAAACGGAGCTCCCACTGTTTGCGTGAATCGCCGATAGGCTCGATAATAGTCAGGTGTGCGGCACCTTCGTCGATGTCGAAGTCCTGCCTTGCGTGGTTTAACTCAACAGGCGTCCACGGCAGGAGTTTGTAGTCGAATGTCGATTCGCCGAGCACCTCATATGCTGATGTGAACAGCGGTCCAACTTTGCTGATATTCATTGGTACGACCATCGCGGCTGCCATCAGTGCAGACGCGATCCTTTTGCAGTGTTTGTGCATGAAATTCCCTCCCTTGTTTCATGTTGAACGTTCCAGCAGAAAAATAATCGCTGGCTGTTTGTTGCATGATATAATTAATGTCTGCTCAACAATTCAAAAATGCCTTTATACAGCTTTTAAAAGGCATTTTTGAGTTGTCAAAGTGCAAGAAAAATAATAGTTTTTATGATTTTTCTTGCGCTTTGTTTTGCCCTTTAGGGCAAAATGAGCTTGACATTAATTAATGTGATGCGCAAATTCCATATTTAATCAAAGAATTTGCGCACCCCGAACGAAGTTCGGGGCAATAACCGCCTAACGGCGGTTATTGAGTACACATTAATTGTATCGTTATGCTTCCGGTAAGTCAATAGGTGATCAGTAAGATGCATAATCGTCAGGGTAAGTTGCATTATTATTCCGGTAAAATGCATTGACAGGGTATCGGCGGCGTGATATCATATAAATATAATAAAGGCAGAGAAATGTATTTGCCTTTTTTCATTGAAATCTGCCGCGTAAAATGATATAATAGTATTACACAGGACGAAGGAGCTGGCGCTTATGCATGACAAGAAAATAGTGATCACTTGGTATGGCACAGCTTCTGTACGGATATCCGCAGGGAGCTCGCAGCTCCTGATAGACCCGTTTTTCCCGTTCCCTGACAGCAGGGTCAAAGTCCCGGCGGACGCTTATGCTGATTGCCGCGATATTCTCATTTCTCACGGACACTACGACCATATCGGCAGCATCAGCGGCATTGTGAGAAGAGACACACGCGTATTCTGTACGAAAACGCCGTATGATACCCTTTGCAGAAAAGGGGTCAGGAAAGAAAACCTGCGTCTTATTCGTCCCGGTTCGGTTATTGAGATCGGGGATATCCGTATCACAGTTTACAAAGGCAAACATATACGATTGACCGCATGGGAATGCATAAAAGCTGCGTTCACCAGTCTTTTCATGCAAAACAACAGAAATGTCATCAGGAAGATACTGAGTATTATTTCCTGCCCTGAAAAGGGAGAGGCTCTGTGCTTCCTTGTGGAGGCGCACGGCAGACGCATTCTCAGCATCGGAAGCCTTGCACTCGCTGACGATGTTGCCTATCCTAATGGCGCAGACCTTGCTCTTTTCCCGTATCAGGGCTCGAAGGAGCTGTGCAGGATAGCGTCCGGGATATACAACAGACTCAGACCCAAGGCAGTTCTTCTGACACATTTTGATGACACATTTCCGCCTTTCAGTTCGGAGATAGACACATCCGATATCGAGGCTCATCTGAAAAAACGCGCTGCCGTATATAAGCTGCGGCACGGCGGCTCGATCGAGATCTGACACATTAACACCAAACATTCCAATTAGCGGAGGACGATAATGAGAATAATAATCGAATCCCCTCAACCTGACGACGAGGATGTTGTGATAGTCAGGTGCGCGTCACCTGACCAGAGACTCATATCCATGCTCCTTTCATTTCAGACCGCAAATACGGAACTCACAGGATATATGGACGACAAGATAGTCCGCCTGAACTATCAGGACGTGTACTACTTTGAAGCAAACGAAAACCGCGTTTTTGCGTACTGCCATAAAGATGTATTTGAAGTAAAATACAAGCTGTATGAGCTTGAGGAGATGTTTGTGCCGCTCGATTTTGTACGCTGTTCAAAATCGCTGATAGTAAACATGGAGAAAATAGAGTATCTGTCTCCTCTGTTCGGCGGAAAGCTGGAGGCGCACCTGAAAAACGGCGAAAAGATAGTTATCTCGCGGCAGTATGTCCACAGCCTGAAGGCAAAGCTCGGTATTGAGGAGGTTAAATGATGATAAAGGAATTTCTGATCTCATTATTGCATTATTTCGTAGACATTACCACTGCTGTTCTTATCGCAGCGGCTATATTCCTGACAGTATCAGGACAGCAGATGGACAGTGTGATATTATGGGAGATACTGCTCAGCGGATTCATCACCGCTCTCCCGACAGCCATTCTGATCTGCCTTGACACAAAAAGCATCAGATTGTCGCTGATACTGTGGGTGGTGCATTTCCTGATGATATTCGGGATCACCCTGCTGCTGCTGAAGGTGTTCGGCTGGTGCAGGATAACACCGCTGTCGGTACTCCTGACCTTCCTTGCGGTCGTTTTCATCTATGTGTTTACCTCGTTCGTGCATTATCTCGTCGACAGAAAACACACGGCACTGATGAACCAGCAGCTCAAGAAGCGTTATATCAATGAGGATCAGGTCCGGAGGTGAGCACCTCCTGACTGACTCACACATCAACTTATGCAATATGAGACTTGTGACTAAAAACGGAAATCTCTATTGATCAGATGGTTGTAATTCGATTATATGGAAAAGACTACACATTATAAAGCTTTTTTTCATCTTCCGGGTCTGTTTGAATTCTATGACCTGTACAGTATGTTTCTGCCGGTGTACCGTGAACATCGTGAATATTTCTATGACTGGTGTGAAATAGCATCTGTCTATGGTGCTCCTGCTGACTGCATCTGGGGCGGCGGACGTGCCGGATTCGGCGAATGTAAAGCCGAAGATGTACTCGCGCTTATGAATGGATACGGTATTTCTTCAAGGCTCACTTTCAGCAATTCGCTTTTAAAACCCGAACATCTCACCGACAGGAAATGCAATGCCCTGTGTGAGCTTTTCGCTGTAAGCAAAGGTGTACAGAATGGCGTGATAATCCACTCTGATCTTTTGCTTGAACATATTAAAAATAATTATCCGGGCCTTTATTTCGTTTCCTCGACTACAAAGGTCCAGACTGATTTTGAACAGTTTTTAAAGGAAACAGACCGGAGCGATCTGAAATATGTTATTCCTGATTTTAGGTTGAATAAGCTGTACGATAAACTTGATACCCTCTCGCAGAGTCAGAAAGATAAAGTTGAATTTCTGTGCAATGAATGCTGCTCGTTTTACTGCAAAGACAGAAAAGCTTGCTATGAAAATGTAAGCCGGAAGAATCTCGGAGAAAACTTTCCCGACCACATCTGTACAGCACCGGATGCTAAGGACGGATATCGTTTTTCACAGGCAATGAAGAATCCCGGATTTATCAGTATCGACGACATCATCAACACCTATCTGCCTCTCGGCTTTTCTAATTTTAAGATAGAAGGCAGAGGACTCGGAAGTGCCGTAAATCTCGAATTTCTGCTTTATTATCTTACAAAACCGGAATACCAGCTTACTGTCCGCGAAGAGATCTATCTCGACAGTATGCTGGATCTGTTCTGAATATCAAATAAGACTGAGTGTAAAAATACACGGAATGCCGAATGGCATTGCTGTTTCCGATCGCCGCGAAGGAATGGGTCGAATAAATGAGTGATATTATTAAAATGCAGGAAGAGTTCCTGAAACAGCAGAATGAGCTGCGCGACAGGATAGAACCTGTTGACAGATTTGATACGGACAGCGTAAAGCTTATCGCAGGCGTTGACCTCGCTTACTGGAACGAGAATGATGAAGAGTATGCGGTGTGCTGTATTGTTGTCATTGACTTTGAAACGCATGAAGTTGTCGAAAAGCAGCACTGCAGCGGAAGGATAGAAGTGCCGTATATGCCGGGATTCCTTGCGTTCAGAGAGCTGCCGCTGATACTTAAAACAGCTGAGCTGCTCGATACAAGTCCAGATATTTTCATTTTTGACGGCAACGGTTATCTGCACCCGCGGAATATGGGTATCGCTACTCATGCGAGCTTTTATCTGAATAAGCCGACAGCCGGTATCGCCAAAACATATTTCCGTGTAGATAAAAAGACCGACTACACCGAGCCGGATAACGAAGCAGGCAGCTACACGGATATCGTCATAGACGGCGAGGTCTACGGCAGAGCGTTGAGAACACACAAGGACGTCAAGCCGATATTCGTATCTATCGGGAACTTCATATCTCTTGACACTGCCTGCGCTCTTGCGATGAAACTAACAGATAAAGAAAGCCATATTCCGCTTCCTACCAGATTGGCTGACTTGGAGACACATATTGCAAGGGAAGCAGAGAGAAGCTAACGGGGAAAGAATAAAACCGCCTATAACAGCAGAACAGCCGCAGGATCTCCCTGCGGCTGTATTTGAAGATTTTCTGATATCAGCTGACCGCTGACAGATCTGAGATCGCTTTTGCTCCCGAATCTATTTGCTGTATCATAACCTGACAGAAGTAGCTCCTGTTGGCTGTTGACTTTTGCCTTTGGTTGCTATATAATCAAGATATCAACTGCAATATTGAAGCTAAGCTTTACACAAAGAAGGAGTACTGTTATGGATATTCAGAAACTGAACTGCCTTACACCGGACAATGCAGCCATGCCAAAGTATAATCCTTATTCTGGGAAAAGCTGTGTTCAGGTTTATTATGCAAATAACAACAAAGTAATAATTGTGGGAGTTGCTGATAATAACTACATCTACTGGCTTTCTGTCTCGAAGATGGATGATATCGAAACCAACCGTAGTATATTTGACTATATCTACCGGCTTACACCTTCTGTATTCGGTAGCATTTCTAAAGTTCTTGAGAGCCAAACACATTACTCCTACGAACAGCTGACGAGCTTCTATTCTGCAACACTTACGCAGGCTGAGGCTATACTTCCTCATTATCAAAAAATCAAAGAACTCTGTAAAGCCAGAGAAGCAGATGGCAGGTATATTGACATTATGAGGTATTATCTTAACACTCTCCAATGTCGAAACGCTGATCCTGTGTCTGATTATGAGAAAAATGAACGTATCATCGAGCTTATCCGTTCAGAGAAGTATCTTCGCATTTCTGACAATTCAACAGTCAGAAATTTGTATAGTGAGCTTGAAAAGCATTGTTCTATTCTATATAACGCATATATGACCGCAGTCAGATAACTTCAGGAGGATTGAATGAAACAATATATCATCGATGCTTTCACGGATAAAATTTTCTCGGGTAATCCCGCTGCTGTATGCGTACATGACAACTTCCCAAGTGAAGAAATCATGCAGAGTATAGCTGCTGAGAATAACCTATCCGAGACGGCGTTTGCTGTTAAAGAGAATGATCGCTATCATATACGCTGGTTTACTCCCAAGAGTGAGATAGACTTCTGCGGACACGCTACGCTTGCGACTGCTTTTGTTCTTTTCAACTTCTCTGAGCAGGATGCGGATACTATCAACTTCTACGGTCAGATCGGTAAGTTTACTGTTCATAAGAGTGACGAGCTGATAAGAATGGAGTTTCCTGCGTATATGGAGATGCTTCGAATCCCTCTCTGTCCGCCAGGCGGCGTGTCGCCGCTCCCGATTCGCGCTCCACATATTGTGGAGCGTTAGTTTTTTTCCCGCGCTTCATTCGCATAATGAAAAATGTAGCGTGTCTGCTCTGGGCGGGGGACGCGCGGTTCCGCGTTCCATAGGGTTCCGAATACATAATAAATTAATAATACTTGATCCTCTGTTCTGTAAAAGAAAGAATCGCCTGCGGTATCGAAATACCGCAGGCGTCTTTTTTATATGCTCGCCTCTGCTTATTCGTCAAGCTGACTGAGGTCATAAGCGGCTGTATCCTCGCAGTTGGGCACGCAGCCAGCAATGCGTCCCTTGATGTAAGTGCCGTCTGCGGGAAGCGCCGCATCCTCGTTGAAGAGTATCTCCTCGACCGTATACTCCTCGTAATCCTCTCCGTATTCGAGCTTTGCGGCGAGTATGAAGCCTGTCTCGTTGTCGACAGTAAGGGTGAGCGTTTTGGTCTGTACAGGTGATGCTGCATACGCCTCAGCAGGATCTATGTCCGTTATCGGCTGCACAAGCTTTCCCGGAGGAACATTTTTTTCCTCATCTTCTCCATTTGACGTCATCACGAGCTGAGTGCAGTCTCTGCCGATGAACTCAACATTTTCCGTCATATCCTGCACCTCGAAGCCGTAGAAATCATCGTTTATGAGGTACTCAGAGTAGAGGTTGCAGAACACATTAGGCTTGTCAAAAACACAGTCACTGCGGTCATACGCCTCATACTGGTCGGGAGCGTTGCTGCTTGTATCGGAGTACACGCATACGAACGTGTCCTTGTACATAAACATCTCATTTTTGGTTATCGAATCCGCAAGCTTGTCAAGTCCGCCGCACTCTGCGATCGTTTCCTCGTCAAGGTCTTTGAAGTATTCGGGAGTGTGCGTCCACACACAAGTAAGCGATTCATTTCCCGATATACGGTCTCTTATGGCTTCGCTGTGCTCGCAGGAATGACCGCTGTTGACTGTGGTGTGGTACTTTATGCTGAGCTGATCGTAGGCGTCATAGTCCCTGCTTTTTATCTTGGCTATGATATCGTCCGCTGTGAGCTCCGCCTCTGTGGGTTCGGAGGTCGTTTCCTCCTCAGTTACGGCTTCGGAGGTGTCGGAAATATCCGCACTCGGAGCTTCCATTCCGCGGTTTTTGAGCAGGAGATATCCGCCTCCCGTTGCTGTACCCGCGATTAGCACGAACGCAGCGGCAGCCGATACGACCTTAGTCCATATCCTCGGGCGGTAGAGCTCGACTCCGCTCACCTCGTCGCCGTAGGCGGAAGTGTCTTCAACGCGGCGCTCTATCTCCTTGAAAATACGGTCGCGCTGCTTTTTATCGCCTGTGGGGTATTCCTCGGCTATCCTTGCCGCGTCTTCATCGCTGACGTGACCGAAAAGCTTATCCTTTTTCATAATAATTCCTCCTTGTCGGTTCCTTCGAGAAGGCTGCGCAGCTTTTTAACGGCTCTTGCACAGCGCACGCGTACTGCTGTGTGGCTCATTCCGAGCATATCACCTATCTCTCTGGCGTTTCTCTCATAAAAGTATTTCTGTACTATAATAGAGGAGTCGGGCTCGCCGAGCTCTTTTATTTTTTGGAGCAGGAGCTCTGTCATCACGGAGCTTTCCGCCCTTCGCTCTATACATTCTTCGGAAGGAAGCTCTCCGAAGTCCTCGCTGTCAATGGAAATGCATTTTCCTGCTCTCGCCGCAAGCGACCTTCGCATACTTATCGCCTTATGCTTTGCAACAGTGCCTATAAACGGCTTCAATGCTGTATCTCCGCCGATATCGAGCTCCCTTATAACGGAAGCAAATACGTCTATAACACATTCCTCGATATCCTCAGACGCAGCTATCCCTCTGAGGATATTCACTGAAATGGCATACACATAGCTGTAGTATTCGTCAAACAAGGCTCTGTGCCATTGCTGCGGCGATTCCTTACTCAGTGCTGTGATCTCCGAGTCGGTCATTGTGCTCCTCCTTTCTCAGCAGATCTGCTTTCATTATACACATACGCACATAATAATGCAAGTGTAACAACAATTGCATTTTAATTATGAAGCCCGCAGCTTTGACGCATCAGTAAGACACAGCTCCGCTGAACGAGAAGACAGAGCTGTAAAAATCACACTGAAGCCTTCCATATCAGCGTTTCCTGACGAAATATCCCGCAGCTGTGAAAAATATTGTGTGGAATATTGAAAAAATGCACCCTTTCCGGGCTGCTGAGGGTATTACGTACGGAAGCACTGTATGTGCGAACTGAAAATACATCCCTCAGCTTGCTGAGAAAAGGAGGAGCATTATGCCCGGTTTTGATGAGATCAAAGAAGTTAACGGCGAGGTTGAGAACAACACCGATGAAATGACCAGCGAGATCTTTATGAAGGAAGCTGCCAAGAACGGCTGGAATCTCGAGGGAGAGGCTGACGTTCTGGAGACGGTCTACGATATTTATGAGGGCGCTGTGCAGATGCCCATGGTAGATATGAGGTTCTGGCAGGCCTTCGGCGCATTTATCTACAGCAAAGGCAAGTCCAAGAGGGAGGTCATTGACGCCTTCCTTGAACAGACCGAGGATATGAAATATGACCTCGACGACTATAAACAGCGCGAGGCTCTTGACGAGCTTACCGACAAGATAAGGGAGTATGACCCGCCTGAGCCCGAAAAGACCTCCGAGCTCGTCAACGAGCAGAATGTGCAGCCTGAAAAGTCTGAGGCACCCAAGCCCCTTGTTCCCAATCTGCAAACTGACATTGCTAATAAGCTGATGAATTTTACCCCTGAGGAGGAACAGACCTACAATAAGCTCATCGACAAGACCTGTTCATTCTATAATGATGTGGATATACTTAACCACAGAGAGGTATTTGAAGGTCAGAAGCATCAGCGGGAGGATTTCAAGGATTCCGAGCACACCTATACCATTACACGAACAGGCGGATTTACCATAGCTCTTTATGCTCTTGCTGCAACAAAGAAATATACCTTCGATCAGCTTATGGATCCCGATCAGCTCAGAGAAGAAAAGGCTGATATGTTCAATAAGGTCGTATAGAATTCAAGGAAACCCGCAACTCCCGAAAAGCAGCAGTGGGTAGCAAAGCAGCTCTATGAGGGCGAAAAGGTCGTCAAGAATATGGCGGAGGAGGTCTCGAAAAAAATAGACTATTCTCAGCCCGATCTCCTGCATAACAAGGACTTCTGTCATCTGACACAGCTTGCTTTTTCGCAGTTTGATGCTTCGCAGGAAATGCAGCGCTGCAAGCCCGAGATCGTGGCTCTGGCACAGAAAGATGATCCCGGAATAAAGAAGTTTTCCGATTATCAAAAGAAAGTCACCAAGAATTTTCATCCGCTGCACAATGTCGCATCATCTATTGACAGTATCCAGGTACAATCAAGGAGACTTGCTAAAACAAATCGCACCGACGCAGCAGTATCAGCGGCAAATATATTTGCCGCTCATGATGCGCTCAGCAACACTATATCTTTCCTTGCAGAGGAACAGAAAAAAAAGGACGCTAAACCATACACCGAGCTGTATGGTTCGCTGAAGGATACCCAATTGAAAGCCAATTATGGTATGGCAATCCAGCAGTATATGCCTGTGTTCAGGTTTGTAGATAAAGATCCTGCAATGAAAGACGCCCTTATAGATAAAATGGTTGACGGAAAGGTATTCGGTCAGCTGAAGGGCGATTATACCAGCGGTATTGACTATAAGCTGAGCGACAATGCCAAGAGCTTTGAAAATGATCTAAGGAAGGAAGCAGCTGCAAATGCCGAAAAAGAGCAGGAGCTTAAGGGCGAAAATATCGGTGCTGCTGATAATAAGCTTCCCGGACGTCAGAAGGGCGTTGAGCCTGCCAAGACCATCAAGAAAGCCGATCTCATCAAAAACTTGGATGATAAGCTTCGGGATATGAAGGCCAAGAGGCTGATATTGTTCAACAAGTACAGGATAGGACACTCCGACTCAGCGGAGTTTACCGCTATGACCGAGGCTATGCAGAAGATGAAGGAGGCTGCGGAGGGAGCTAAGGAGCCGATAAATCAGGACGAAAACTTCAAGCAAGCCTTTCTCGACGCTTACAAGGCGAATATCGCCTATACCGCTCAGAAACGCAAGGAAGCCAATATTGCCGATGATAATCTCACATGGCATCCAAAGTCACCTCTGGTAATGAAGCGCTACAATGCCTCAACGGATTTCATCAAAATGTCAGAGGAGCTCTTCCCCGATATTATCGCTGCCGACAAGCAGCGTGAGATCGACGAGAGAGAAGCTGAGCTGAGACAGTCGGAGGAAACTCTCGAGATGAACCCGAACAGCTATATGGAGGAGCGCTTGCAGCAGAATAAGGATACTATAAAAAAACAAGGCGAGCAGTGCGGCATTATGCTATTCTTATACGGAAAAGATACTCCCGAGGAATTTGAGAATGACTTGAGAGTGAGCTTAGCCGAGTCCATAGCTATAAGGACTGTTGGACATTTCTATAAGGAATGTGAGGAATCGGGCATACAGCTGCCTGAGGGCGACGAGCTGAAGGAGGATTTCGATCAGCGCGTTGCACAGGCTGCGGCAGGTATAATGGCAAGGGACGACTTCCAATATCTGGTCACTCACAATACCCCTGCGGTGCTTAAGCAGTACGCTATAATGGGAAACGGCAACAGACTCATCCAACAGCTTTCCGAGGCAGCCAAAATCGTGAACGAACAGCAGAAAAACGCTGCTTCAAAAGCTAATGAAAAGGAAAAGAAAAAGAAAAATGACGCTCCTGCTATGGAGTGAGTGACGTGCTGCGTCAGACATACAGGAAGTTATACTTGCAGGATAAAAAACCAACACGTTAAGGAGGAGCTTATATGTCGTTAAGAGCTGATATCGAAAAATACAGAAAGCAGGTGCTGGAGACTAACGACCCAGCACAGAGGAAAGCTGCTTTTCTGAATTATCTGACGCTCAGCTGGTATGCGGACACAAAGGGTAAGGACTATGCCGACAGTCCCTTGTATAATTCAGACAACCTTCAAAAAGGGATCGAGGAATTCAAGCAGGAAAAGGTTACCAAGGGCGGAGCGTTTGACGCGGCATACGATAAACGCTCGAAGCACGAAATAATCGCAGCAGCCAAGCACGGCGAGCACCTTGATTATTTCAAAAGCGAGCTCGGGCAGCGTACACTTGATTTCGATGCTGATGCCAAAAAGAAGAACAAAGCCGATTTTGAAAAGAAGTATGATATCACACTTCCAAAGTATCTTGAGCAAGCCAAGAAGGCGGGCTGGATGCTCTATGATGATCAGGCATTCGCGGCGGATATCTATAATGCTGCAATGATGACCCGGAATGAGGCTTACGTGGCGCTCTTCGAGGAGCTGACCAACGTCAATGCACTGAATGCGGATCAGCGCAAGGACTTTATGAAGCGCACCATTGATGAAGTGCAGGATGAGGCTGAGTCGTCAGCTGATGATGACGAGCAGTATGTGACCGAGTCGGAGGAGATCCCGTCAGATGAATGAAGAACAAAACCTCAATAACAGCACACAGGATGATCCCGCAGCAGGGCTTGAGAGCGAGTCTGAGCAGAATCCCGATAAAGCACGCCGCAACGAAATAAAGCATATTCTCCTCGGCAGCTTTTCAATTGATCCGCAGGGCAGGCTCTGCGCAGGCAAGGGAGGCTGGGTCACTCCGTTCGGAATGGGCGACACTGCCGAGCAGGCGATAGTTTTCGGAGTTAAAAGAAAACGCTACTTTTACAAATCTACATTCAATAACAGCAGACAGGCTATATGGAACGTCTCCAAATCAATGGAGAACATCGGTAGAAAGCTTTATCTCGAAACTGCGTCCGATGCTGCCGTATGCTATATAAAAAGCATACTTTTCCGTCCTGTGGTGCTTGTATTTGAAGAGCGCAGCTCCGAGGAAGGCGGCGGCTTGATGCTCACGGCTTACTGCGCAAGATCGCCGATCGCATTTTTGGCGGTGATGAGAGCGGTGTCACATTTCAACAAGGTACTGCCCAAGCAGATAACGCGTCTTGATGCCGAAAAGAAAAAAGAATAACTGTATCATAAATGGCTGTTCCGCTTTGTGCGCAAAGCACGAGGCGGAGCGGCTTATTTCTGCATATGAACTGAAACGCTGACAGATATGTGCGGCGGAAAGCGTCCGCTCGGTAAACGAGGCAATGAAAGAAGCGGCAGCCGTCGCCGAAAAATCTGCGGTGAGTGCGTCAAACGCCTGAATTCGTGAAATAATGCTCGCGTAACCGATTGACTTTTTCATTGATGCGTGGTAAAATGTAAATGTAAAATTAAGTCGGAAAACTTGTAACATTGAAATAATACAATGAAATTTCGCAGTTGGGGGTAAGTGAAATGAAAAAAATATTCGGATTGACCTTTGGCGGACTGGAGCAGAAGATAGCTAACCTTGTGCTCGTGACTCTGCTGCTCGTAGTTGGCTGCGTTGCGGGAGTATTCGTATACCACAGCCATTTCCTGAGAAAAGTGGCAGCGGAAGTGAGCACCGAGCAGTCCGTGATGATCGGACAGGTATCAAACAACACCATGCATCAGGTTGTTGAATCGTCGATGGTGAAGACCAATGCGCTTCAGGCTTACATCGCAGACGATATGTTTTCCGAGGTGAAAAGCGACGTCCTGACGCTTCAGAGTCTGGCGAAGGGGCTGTTTGAGCACAAAGGCAGCTTCGAGTCCTTCCCGTTTGCCGAGCCCGACCCGAAGAACGAAGGCGTCTTGACGGCTCAGGTGCTCCACGAGGAAGGCGTTGACATTGAAAGCTCGGAGCTTCTTGGCATCGCTGCACATATGAGCGATACGATGATCGCTATGTGCGAGAATTCAAATTATATGAGCAACTGCTACATAGGTCTTGCCGACGGCACGAACCTGTGCGTTGATGAACATTCTGCCAAAAAATTTGACGAGAACGGGAATATTCCCGCATTCCCCGTGCGTGAGAGACCGTGGTACACAGAAGCAGCCGAAAGCGGAGAGCTCTGCTTCTCTGACGTTATGAGAGACACCTATACAGGCGATGTCTGTGTTACCTGCTCGGCACCTGTATATGCATACGGCGAGCTTGTAGGCGTAGTTGGTATCGATATCTTTCTTGACGCGATGGAATACGTCGAGCAGTCGAATGCAAGCGAAGGCTTCATCTGTATTATAAACGACGAGGGAAAGCTGATATTTGCTCCCGAGGACAACGGAGCATTTGATACATCTTTTTCCGCAACGTCCGAGGATCTGAGGAAAACAGGCAGCAGCGAGCTCTCCTCGTTTATCAGTACCGCGCTCTCAGGCAGCACAGGCTTGCAGCTGCTGGATATCAACGGCAAGACATATTATATGACAGGCTCTCATATGGAAACGGTCGGCTGGGCTGTCGTTTCGGCTATCGAGAAGGAGATAACCGAGGCGCCTGCGAATCATATGCTCGACGAGATGAATAAGGTGAGCGCTGCTTCTACCGCGAAGTACAGGAGCGGCGCAAAGAGCATTAGCAGAATGGTTATTTTACTTATGTTGCTGGTCTTCCTTTTAGGACTCACTGCAGCTCTGATGCTTGCCAAGAGGATAGTAAAGCCCATTGAGCTGATGACGAAGAGGATGACCTCACCGGATTCAAAGGTCTTCAAGATGGAGGATGCCTACCGCACCGGCGATGAGATAGAGGTACTGGCTGAGTCTTTCGCCGATATATCCGAGAAGACTGCGAAGTACATCTCCGAGATAACACG
>Ga0129307_1002139_pt1 | contig 17102 bp, 9 predicted proteins | sample P1105metagenome_FD_94437 | JGI IMG/M metagenome (GOLD analysis project Ga0129307, IMG submission 94437) | Capybara group fecal microbial communities from Wisconsin, USA - P1105 metagenome | ecosystem: Host-associated > Mammals > Digestive system > Large intestine > Fecal | place: USA: Wisconsin... | reverse complement strand
ATCTCATAGTCAAAACCGCCGATATTACCTCTTGTCTGCTGGTCAGCAGCACTGACAGCGGTAGGCAGGCATGATGCGATCATCAGCGCTGAAACGGTGCCGCTGACGATCTTTTTGATTTTGCTTAGTTTCACTTCAATCACTCCTTTGTTTTTTAAGCAAATTAATGATTTCAGTAATCCCCGTAAGCATAGTTGCTCTTATATATCTGTTTTTAATAATATATCAACTGTTTGAATAAAACAAGTCATTTTTTGTGGTGATTGCACACATTGGTCAAAAATTGCTAATTATACCACCGATTAAAACTATTATGCTGCGAAACTTTTTGAGCTCAGGTGGACAAAATAATGATAAGGTGAATAAAACGCCAATTATCGTCAAAACACTGCCGTTTATCCCCGCATTTACGTTGATATTTTTTTATCAGCAGGCATTATTTTACTACATGTAAAGCTCACTGGTTTTGAGCTTTCACAATCAAAAGTGCAGAATTTTACAAAATATAATTCAAAAAGGCGACGCATAGTGATATTCCATATTCAAAAAATTGCTCTTATACTCAAAATGCCAACATAATTCCTGCCATGTATAAGACAGACAGTATAATACTTTCTGTTAAATTCTTTTTTATAAAAAATCTTAACACATTTATTCCGACAGAAAAGCTTCTTTTCTTTTAAGTTAAACGATTATTTTTTAATCCGGGATCTGAAAGTCTGTAACAAGTGCCGCAGCATCTCTGCTCGGTCCGCAAACAACTCATAAATCTTGTCTTCCGAGTTGCTTTTTGCCAACTTATATGGTAAAATAGTCTTATACGGAAATTTCCGATCAAGGAGAAAGCTATGGAATATAAATATAAAGCATTTATAAGCTATCGGCATACAGAACCCGATATGCAGGCTGCCGAAAGACTTCAGAAGCTCCTCGAAGCCTACAGGCCGCCTAAGTCTCTCGGCAAGGCCGGTGAAAAATGGCGCATATTCCGCGATGTATCCGAGCTCCAGTACAGCAGTGACCTGAGTGAGATAATCAGGAACGCTATCGAAACTTCAGAGTTCCTCATAGTTATCTGCTCGCCGAAATACACCGAATCCAAATGGTGTATGCAGGAGCTGACCCGTTTCCGCGAGCTTCACGGGAATACAAACGAGAATATCATAACTCTTCTTGTCAGCGGCGAGCCGCATGAGTCCTTCCCAAAGGAGCTCACCTACGCCGAAATGACCACCACCAACGAAAAGGGCGAGGAGATCAGGGTAAAGGTCGACGTGGAGCCCCTTGCCGCCAATATCAAGGCAGATACCCTCAAGGGGTCCATGAAGAAGCTGAACACGGAATACCTCCGCATAGCCGCTCCACTGCTGGGCTGCGATTTCAACGACCTCTTCCAGCGTGAAAAGCGCCGCGAGGCTGCAAAAAGAAGACGGATATTCGGCGGAGTATCGGGCATACTCTCCCTTATCTCCATAATCAGTATCGCCTCCGCAGTCACTATCAGCGGAAAAAATGTGAGGATAAAGAAACAGAACGACCAGATAAAAGAGCAGAATGAGCAGATCGCCAACAAAAACCGCGACCTGCTTATTGAGAATGCTGGACATCTTGCCGTGGAATCCGAGAACCTGTTCAAGGAGAACAATCTCATTCCCGCCATACAGAAAGCAGTGGAAGCTCTTCCTGCCGACGGTGAGGACAAACCGGTACTTCCCGAAGCGGAATACGCTCTCTCCCGCGAGCTTGGAATGTTCTCCCATACTCAGATTCTGCCGCAGCTCTCACTGAAGCACAGCTGCGCAGTCGAGCAGCTCTCCTTTATGGGCGGCGGAAAGTCCGTAGTTTCCCAGGACGCCACAGGCATATACTTCTGGGATCCGCAGACAGGAGAGCTCATAAAGAAAATAACACCCTCGGACAACCCCTTCGGCTCCGAGCTTCACGGCAGCGCCAACAGACTGACCGCCGTGCTGGACGTTGACCCCGACAAGACGGGCGTATACTTCGATCACACAGGCTCTCCCGGAAGCATAAGCTACGAGAACAGTTCCGTTTTCAACAAGATATACCTCAACTACGCCCACTCAGCCGACGAAGAAGAACCGGGAACAGGCGGAGACGTTTACATATACAATTCCGACAGCACTGTATGGCGGCTTGACGGCGCTACGGGCGAGATAAAATGGACTGCGCCCCCGTCGGAAAAGGCCTATTCCTACCGTCAGGTAAAGGTAGACGAGGAATACGTCCTCAGAGTGTATCAGGACAAAAATGAGCTGCCCGGCGGCACGGCTATCATGGGAGATAATTACTACCTTGAGATACTCGACCGCCAGACCGGCAAGGAAAAGGAATATGTCAGGCTGAATGCTTCCAGCGCACCCATCGGCTTCCTTATGGATCTTGATATACAGACCGTCCGCGGCGACACAGTATATATATATTACGAAAGCGACAGCGCTCTCAGAGCTTACAGGATAAAGGATCACGCCCTGGAGGCTGTCAGCGAGACAGAGGTAAAAAGCTCCGCCGCGGGCAGCATACATAACGTTGCCATGCAGTTCCACGATGAGGACGCCGTTATAGCTTCATGCAGCATACTCGCTTTCGACCTGAATACGGAAATAATACGCTGCGATAAGGAGCTTAATGAGAAGAAGTGGAGCACCTCTCTCCCCGTAAATTATCAGAACGGCGGCAGAATGTTCCTCATGCCCGCAAAGGACTCGGGCTATGAGCATGACGTTCTGGCAGTGATGTCGAACTTCTCCCTCTCCTTCGTGGATTACGAAAACGGAAAGATCATAAAGCATATCCCCTTTGACAGCGAGGTGGCGGACGCTTCATTCAGCCGCAGCGGACTTGTTATGTTCACGGTAAAGGACGGCGCAGAATATGTGGTAAGTCTCGGCAGCTACACCACAGGCAGCGACTCGGACAATGCAGCATACCTGGTGCAGACTATGAACACATCTCTGTCCCTTTGCAGCTACAGCCGCAACAGATATGTGACTGCGGAGAATTACTCCAACACCGCATATATACGGTTCTCAAAGCAGAATCCCATGTATACCGACATAGATACCGGAGAATTCATGTACGACCGCGATGTTATCGCCGTTTCCGACGACGGAGGCCTTGCGGCGGTAGTTTCATCGCACTTCCCTGACGGAAAGTACAGCTACGGCACGAAAGTGACCAACTATCTGTATATATACGACACAGGCAGCGGAAAATGTACAGAGGTGACGGACCTCAGGGATCACAAGATCAACAGCGCCGCCTTCTTGGGCAAGAACAAGCTCATAGTCAACGCCAACGAGGCAACCGGCAGCAGCTATTCCACAGATGACGTCACCATGCTCGTGGACACGCAGACCTGCTCCGCAGAGAAGGTAAAGGACGCTCCCATGGCGAAGCGCTCGGATATGAAGCTAATCCCCACAGATGCGGGAGCTTATTATCTCTTCAATGCCGAAAGGGACCTTGCTCTCGTATCCGCAGACGGAAGCTGCAAAGTATGGGCTGAAACACCGGAGAATTCATTCTCCGCCGACAGGGAGATCGTCGGCGGTATGTACGCCGTATCCGGCAGCAGAGCCGCTATGCAGGCAGAGTTCAGGAACGATGAGGAGAAAAGCGGACTTATCATATACGATTTCACCGAAAACAAAGACGTAAAGCTGGGATACGACTTTGACGACGGACTTGAGGTACAGCACATATTCTGGCAGAACAGCAATACTGTGGGAGTATTCTTCAGCAACCGCTCCGTATCTCTTTTTGACGCAGACACAGGACAGCTGAGAACTTCCGTTTCCCTTGACGGAACAAGTCAGGAGCCCATATCCGTCGCTCCAGTGAGCGAGGACACCTTTGCGGTGCTCTGCCGCGATTCCCGCTTATATGAGATGAACGCAGAGGGCTTCACGGGCAGGAGCTGCCGCCTTGACTTCAGCAGCGCCGAGGAAAACAAGATCCGCGAATACGACAGCTCCGACGCGGCAAGGCTTGAGATACGCCCCTCTGCCGACAGTCAGCGGGTATTCGTCGTATGGGACGATTCCGAGGCATGGCTCCTCGACAAAAGCAGATTTACCGTAAGGTACAGGATAGACGATTTTGCTGCGGCTCCCGCAGGCCGCGACACAGTATTCGTAAGGGATCCCGGCCGCAACAGGATCGGCTGCTTCCCGATCTACACCACACAACAGCTGATACAGGCCGCTAAGGATTACCTTAGGGCTCTCGGCGAAGCCTGAAAGGACGGTCTGAATGAAAAATAACAAGAGCCGTCAGAGGACCACGCGGCTGATATTCCTGCTGGCAGTGCTTTCGTTCCTCATTGCAACGGCACAGGGAATCATTTATTACAAGCGCTACGATTCCTTCTTCAAGTTCCTGCTGGTATTGCAGAACAGCATAAACGCATTCGGCTTCAAGGCCTCGGTGACAATTAAAGACACCGTAGCCTTTATGAAGGAAAATCCCTCTCCGCTTTACAAGGGCATAGGCTATGCCTACTGTATCGCGGTATTCACAGCTCCCTACTGCACCATATCGTTCATATACAAATTCCTTGAACGGCTTCTCCGCTTCATAATCTTCTTCCGCCGCGACAAGGACTGCCGTCATATAGTGGTATTCGGCTACAACAACGACGTAAAGTCCATGCTCAGGAACGACTCCACCGATCCGAAAAAGACCTGCGTCCATATTGTTACCGCAGAGGCTATCGACAGCGAGGAGGTATACCGCCTCAACAAGGCAGGATATGTCATCCACTCAGCAGATGTGCTCAAGGCTCCTGAATCAGAGCTGCCGGCTCTTCTTGCCAGGACCCATGTGGAAACAGCTTCAAACATCATACTATTTGAATCCTCTTCCATACGCAATTTCTCTCTTTTACAGCTTTTCCGTCTTAACGAGAAGGACTCCCCTGACAGAATAAGGCTCGCCGCAGGAGCAAAGGTCTCATGCAGATGCGAGGAAGAGGGCATAGGCAGACTCATTGCCGAATACTACAACAGTGCCGCGGGCACCGACGCCTTCTTCGATCTTGAGCTTGTTGGACTGCCCGAAATGCAGATACACAAGATGTACTCGGATCACCCCCTGCATACGGTATACAAGGATACGGACGTTCCCCTCAGGGACTGGACAGTGCACCTGCTGGTTGCAGGCTTCGGCCAGCTCGGTCAGCAGGCAGTGCTCCAGGCCATGAACTTAGGAGTGGTCCACGAGAACAACCGCATAATAATAGACGTTTTCGACAGCAGCATAAAGGCCAAGAAGGCTGTGTTCCTAAATCAGCTCAGCCATGATACCTTTGATATCACAGACAGCAGGGTAACTCTGAGAAGCAACGCCGCTGACGGACTTCTGGAAATAAATTTCCATGAGCTGAACATCGCTCACCTCAGCTTTTATGATACCGTCCGCGAAAAGCTGGACTCCGAGCCCTATACCTACGCTGTAATAGCTCTCGAGAATATCGACCTTGCAGTAAACTGCGCAATGCAGCTGGAGGAGCTCTTCTCCGAGCGTGGACTTAAGCTCCCCATACTCATGCGCATGGATACGGACCGCAGACTTGCAGGCTATATCTCCGCCGAAAACAGCTCCCTTGCAGACGTGGATCTCATAGACGACAGAAGTATCGTGATAACTCTCGATATGATAATCAACCGTGAGATCGACCGCCGCGCCAAGGAGTACAACCACTTCTACAACAATATAGCACTCATAACCGCGGACGAAACGGGCACTTCGGATAACTCCGACGCCGATCCCGAGCAGGAATGGAACCGCCTGAGACTGTTCCGCCGTTCCTCCAGCAAGGCTGCCGCTTACCACGACGAGGTAAAGGATATAGTCATACCAAAGCTTGCCGCCGAAAACGGAGCGGAGCTATCAGATAAGCTTGTTGAGCTCATAGGCAGGGACGGTTCACTTATGAGGTACACGGGCACGGCATGGCAGATGAGAGGCTCCGAGGAGAAGCTGCTGGAGGATCTCAAAAAGGACAGCTTCGCCTATGAGCTTGCAGCTCTCGAGCACCGCCGCTGGTGCTGCTATATGGCCTCAATAGGCTGGCGCTTCGGCGAGCGCAGCGACAAATTCAGAAAAAACCCCTGCATAGTAACTCAGCAGAAGCTCATGGAGACAAAGCCCGAAATGTGCAAATACGACCTTATGTCTCTTATGGCAAGATATAAGAAAATGAATGTCCAGAAGTAATGCTCTGACTTTATATTGACAAACAGAAAGAGCTGCGCATAACGCACAGCTCAGTAAATGTTTCAAAGCGGAGAAATACTATTCACTAATAAATAAGCCCCGACGCGCTGCGTCGGGGCATTTCTGTGTATATGTCAATATTCAGATACGCTTCATGAGCGGAATAAAAATCGCGCTCCACAAAAAGTGAAACGCGAACTTGAGTGCGCAGACGCTGCGCTGTATAGGCATCAAAAAATGATGACGTTCATTTTTTATTCTCTTTTGCAGTTTTCAGAGAAGCTGTAAGTATCTTTTTTATTTCAAGGCAGTCATTCAGCATTGATTCTCCGTGAGATTCTTCGATGTATTCAGTCAGGATCAATAATCTCAGCCAGTATTCTGTCCCGGCTGTTTCTTTTAGCGATATTTGAAGTTTAGCTATAAAACCGGCTGTGCTGATGCCATAAACAGCTTCGTTTGCATTGGCGCCGATAGATGTACCACTTCTAACTATTTGCTTTGATATTATTGTTTCGTGCTTTTCTTTAATAAGATATTGATACAGTTTTACTATCCTTGCGGCAAATTCAAGCGATTTTTAAAGCAACGGATTATCTTTGGTCATTGACGTCACTCCTTTCAAAGAATAAAAAAAAGAATAAATAAGAAATAATAATACAACAGCGCACTGATAATTATTCTTTATTATTTATTCTTTCTTATATATTATTTTAGCCCCGCTAATTCTTTAGCGGGGCGCTGTTGTCTGGGCGTGACTTAATTGATGACATACTGTTTACTTAAACTTGAACATTTCTATTTCTTCAAGAGAAAGTTCTTGAAACGATTTGTTCTTTGTTTTCATATATTTTATTATCTTTGCGAAGTCAATTTCATTAGGAGGTAATACAGTGCCATCCTTCGAGCCCACATAAACACCGTCAAATTCCTCAAAATCAGGATCTGAAATAATGCAATCTTTTTTACTCATAATAGTTTCCCTTTGTGCAGAAAAAATTAAAAAGCTCACGCGATTGCGTGAGCTTTGCTGTCTGGGTATAACAAAATTGATGACATTCATTTTTCCGCAATTTTAAGCGGTTTTTATATCACCGTTTTTTTAAGCGCCTATGCGCTATTCTTTTCTATACATAGTATAGCATATTCCATTGTATTTGTCAAGAGAAAAACGTAATTTTCCAAAATATTTTTCAGTTAACAAATATGTATCTCTGCTCTCTGTACTTTGGGTTACAGGGGCATTTTTGTTTTACAATGTCTCTACTCCGTGGAACAGAAAGTGCATCTTATCAATGCGTTTATCGGTATGCCAGTGTCCGAGATACCATGCTTCATAATTGATTTTGTCTTCGATAGTATCCAGCCATTCTTCTGTGCTGTTATCTACTTTCGACTGATCTATCCCAGAGAGAAAGCATTCAGTGGGAATATATTTAGCAGGACAGGTGTGAGAAAACACTACATCAATTTCTTTTTCGTCAAGCTGCTTCTCTACATATTCCTTTATCTCAGGTGACGGCTGTTCGTCAGGCCACCATTTCATACCTCTGCTTAAGCGGTAGAACTTGTCAACGCTGTAGGCACCGCCTATTACTATACATTTCTTTCCTTCCAGCTCAAATATTTCTCCGTCAATCGGAAACAGTATACTGGGGAAGTCATCTTCGTACATAACACGACCTCCGTTCCACTCTTTCTCTTTGTAAGATGCGATATTCTGAGGACGGTTTTCATGATTACCGTGAATGCAGAAGAATGTTGATCCGAGTCTACTCATCGCTCTTTTCATTCCGATATCCTGAAGAGTGCCCGTATAGTTTACGCCTACATCACCAAGGATGACAACAGTATCATCTTCGGAAGGATCGAACCTCTCGAACAAATCATATATAGGTTCCAACGAACCGTGAATGTCTCCAGTTATATATACCATATTATTTCTCCTGCCTTTCATTATATGCTTTTTATTATAGTATCACATGCATTCAACCTTGTCAAGCTACACTAAATATTATTGTAGCTGGCGGTACACCAACTAGTGATGTACCGCCAGCTACATAAGTCGGACAACTTATGAATATTCAACAGGGGTGTTGGTTACATTGCGATATCTGTACAGAGTGGTTGTTTCTTCTTTATAGTATACTTCATCTATATATGCTAGTATAGTATCGTTTCCCCATGAGACCGCATATCCAGAACGAGACCCCTTGTTTATACCAGCCTGACTTCCACTCAGCCATGAATTTCGTGGTATTTCTTCTCCTAATTCCGATGCGTAATATATCCAGTAGTTCTGATTGCCCAATTGCTGCATATAGCTCCATTCTCCATAAACACTACTTCTCTGGTATAAGTCATACTGACCGTTTATTGAGGTATCGGAGTACACTCGGTTTCCGTTTAGATCTTTTGTGCAATAATATATCATCTTGTACCGTTCGGGAATTTTCTTGTAGGTCTGCTTAGTCTGAACTTCTAAACCACTTGAACTAACAATAGGATTAGCAGACCAGTCACTCCATTCACCATACGTCTTGTTTACTTCATTCTTTACAGTAACATTACACGATGCTGAGGCGTTACCGCCATTTGCTGTGCAAAATATCTTACAACTACCCTCTTTATGTGCGATTATATTACCATAAGAATCCACGCTTGCGACGCTTGCATCACTCGAACTCCAAGAAACAGATGTATTATCAGCGTTTGTTGGAAAAATAATCGGCATTAAAGTAAAAGATTTTGAATTGCCAGTGTTAAGCATCTTGTTTGTTCTGTTAAGTGTAATAGACTGTACATTAATAGGTGTTCTTTCAATAACAGGTTCTGCGGTACGCGTCTCCTGAACAGCTGGTTCTGTAACAAGAGCAGGATTATAGATATCGTCACGGTGTGTGTCTATTTCTTCAGCAATAGCAACTTCGTTAGTTGTAGACTGAGCATCTGTTCTTTCTCCACTGTCATGCCTGCCATTACCTGCACTGTGTCCTGATGCCGTTTCTTCTTCAACTGTTGGCTTTATACTTTCATCAATGATAGCATAAAGTGTATGATCATAAGGTATCAAAACTCGTGATGTATCGATTATTTCTCCATTTGGCGTAGTGCTCCATCCTTTAAAACCGGTAATTACGAGGTCAAAGGCTGACGAATAAGCACTATTATAGTGTTCCTTCCTGATGGGGCATTCCTTGCCACCAAAGTCATATGTGACGAGAATATCTGAAACAGGACGAATTCTGAAACGCTGCTCTTCAGAACAGGAGTCATATTCTGTATTTATAACTGTTCCAGCGACTGATGTTAAGCAAGAGCTCTCACTGCCTACCTCATGAAGAATTATGGCTCCTGTATCGTCTTTATAAAGATTGTAACTGCCGCTATAAGAACCGTTAGATATGGCGAAACGGTTATTATCTTCCTTAACAAAGTGCCATACTTCTGAAGGAGCATCTGTCTGCTTTTCCATAAAGAGTACATCATTATAGGAAGCAAGAACAGTATTGTCTGACTCGATAAAAGCGTAAAAATCGTTTTCATAATCAGGAATCTGAAGCCAGTCATAGAAATGCGCCTTGTACCTGAGTATGTACTCCCATGGGTGAACACTGGTGTATTCAGTATACTCACCGAAATCGATTTCGTCACCGACTCCGTCGTAGTCAACATCTGAGTCGCCTGATACTCCATTAAAATCGTCATGAGCTCCAACGTTTTTGCCTATGCCGTTATCATAATAGCCCACCAGCATCTCTGTATGGTATGTTTCATTAAGGAAAACATCTCCTATCTGAAGAGGCATTCCTGCATAGTAATCAAGCACTTCGAAGCCATTTGCTTCGAACACACGCTTCATATTACCGGTATAGGTTGCTTCACCTACATTGAATCCAGCCTGCTTGTACGCTTCGATAATAAGTTCGCTACAATCGAGGTCATGCTTACGAGTTCTATCTGGATCATATCCATAAGAATCATCGTTTGCTATCATAACGCTCCAGTCTACAGCAGACTGTACGTTAGGCGGAACATCACTGCGTATTACGCAGTAATCCCTGTTTGTTTCCTCCGGCTTTTCATTGTGGGCAAAATTGACTCCTGCGATGGTCAATACTGCCGATGTTGCAGTTGCCACAATTCCGTTGATCAGTTTACTCATAGTTTTTACCTCCAACTTTTTTTATTATTGTGAGTTTACTCATGTGGTTTCCCACGACAGAAAAAACATTTTTACAGTTTCGAATGGTAACCAGCCATTTCTCATCAGGTGGGGTGAATTTGAATCAGAATATCTTTTCTTTAATCATATTATATATTACTGATTTAGATAATCCTTAGTATAATAACGTATTTATAATTAGAATTAGTTTAGAGTCGTGATATATTTCTCTCTGTATATTCGTATACATCAAAAGCCGCCAAATCATTACATGACATGGCGACTTTCAGATTTGCCCTCTTACTTAAGAATATATATCACACCAGAGTGCAGGCTGATGTAATGGCTTTACTTGTTTATGTATCTGTACACTGTTCTTGTTTCGATAACGGCGTTTTCCGACTCAGCGTTGGAAGGCTTTTCTGTTGTCCATTCAGAGAATTCTCCTACCTTGCTGTATTTATAAAGTGTCTTGGTAGTGCGAGTAGAGTAGCTATAATACTTTACTGTTGACTTGTTGTAAACAGCGGAACCTTTGTACCAGAGCACATCAGGATGCGACGGTATATAGTAACCCTCTCTGTCAGCTTTATTGATACCAGGCATACCGCCGTTAAATGTGCCATTTACAGGAACAAGAGTGGCAGAATTCAGTTCACTCTGTGACGCTACCCATCCAGTGCCCCAAAGCTCACTGCTGTGAACGCCATAGCCTTCGTCGTATCCAGTCGGAAGACTATCTGCACAGTACCATCGGGTATAGTTATTAGGATCACGAACACACTTGTAATACATATTCCAACCCACGAGCTGGTCGACTTCTTCTGTTTTCGATATTACCTTGCATGTGTCCGATTCTTTGACTTCGGTAGTGCTGTATTCACTGTAAGGACTCCACTCATAAACTGTGGACTTGTCCTCAAGTGTCCAAGATGAATCGAGTTTTTCCTCAGTTTCCTTGAATTTCTTCTGGGCGATACGATACTCTACGCGCTCTTCGACGTTAACGGCTCCTTCAGGCGGAAGCTCATCGCTCCACTCTGTATACATACGTTCAACAAGTAACTGTCTGAGAAGCACCATATCGAAAACGTCAATGTGCTCGTCCTCACAAAGGTCAGCAGCTTTCCAGTTAGACAATGTCTTGGTACGACCGAGAAGCCAGCTCTGGAGCATAACTGCATCGGAAATGTTGATGTTTCCGTCAGCGTTGACATCACCCTTTTCGATGACTGTTATGGGATATGTGACTGTTTTATCGTTGTAAGTTAAAGAAAGCTCTTTCTGACCAGGACTTGAGAGGTCGGCACTTCCTGTTAAACCGTCGTTTTTGTTTATGATCTGACTATTACCCTTATCGTAGGATACTTTCAAGCCACAGCCCCTAAGATCAAGTTCTTCACCGATGACATAAACGCTTTTATCTGGAGGACTGATAAGAGTAACATCAGTAATGCCTCTCTTAATTTCTACTATAAATCCTTCGTTTCCCTCGTAATAATTAGACTCATCATTGATAAGTGCGCTGTCCTTATACATTTCTCCGAAGAATTCACGATTTTTGAAGAAATCAGGCTGAGTTTCTGCCCATTTCATCATTCCGTTAGAGCCATCGAGCCACTTAAAAGTGCTGTCAGAATCTGTTCTTTTGAGTCCGAGCCAGTATAACGGCTTATTTCCCTGCTGAATGAACTTCTGTATAAAGTTGTGTTCAGCCTCGTCATTGATACTTACGAGCTGTCCACCGATAAGTTCAGCGTACTGAGAGGCCTCTGTCCAGTTGAGTGATGCGTCAAAGAGCTTATAGATACTTTCCCCACGTTCAGTGATTGCAACTTCGGTGAGCGGTTCAATTTCAAGGATACAGCCGCGCATCCTGCGAAGTTCTCCTTTTGAGTCATTCCATTTAGCAGAATTATCCTGACCAGAATTCCCCCAAATAGTGAGGTAGTCTTCGTTATCGGCATTATCGGGCTGCCCTACTGCAAAGTTAGCATAATTAAATGATTCACTGCTACACCAGCTCCATACACCTTCTTCTGTGCTATCGCTAGCTCCGAGCCAAAACTGATCAGAGTTTGCAGGAAGAATCGATTTTATGACATTGTTTTCAGCCTCTGATGTAATAGTGGCTAAGTGTCCTCCTACCTTTTCACAGAATTCCTTTGCTTCATCATAATACATAAGGTTATTTGTATATGCAGCATAAACGTGACCGTTTGCTGCTGTAACCTTATACGGCTCTATTCTGCCTTCCTCACAAGTAAAATTACATGAATCGGAAAAAGTGTATGTATTGTAATTTGAATTGACTGAAGCTATGGTGGCAGTATACTCTCCCTTGGGGAGATTTATGGTATAGTTTGGACTGCTAACACTTTCGAACACGAAAGGTTCAGCCTCTCCTTTACGGTATATACGGAAATCGTAGTGGGTGGTGTCTGAGCAGTTATTGCAAGAGATGACAGTAGCATCATTGATGTTTGAGGTTCCTGCTTTCACACTTATTGAAGGCTTTGACGGAGTTTTAGCATCAGGTTCAAGACTCACGATTGGTGAATCAGTCCACCAGACCGCATCTATGCTTTGAAGTGAGACAAGTGATGACGAAAGAGGAATACGTCCGCCAGGAACAGATCCGGCAGGATCACAGCAGTAGAACTGTCCGTCAGTGTAATCCGTCAGAAGTATAGCATGGGCTGAATAGTTGCTTGTCCAGTCCTCATCGTAAACTACAAGGCCTTCCGGACAGCGTGAAAGCATATCCCTGAGTGCATTTGCCTTAGCATCATAGCCAGACGGAAGATCATATGTGTGTAGAAGGCGGATTCCACGCACTGTGAAGTCCCAGCCTAAGCCGATTTCATCCCAGCCACAGGCGTTACGGATCTCCGCCTCAGAGATAGTATACCAGTCCGAATCACCGCGCATCATGGCTACTCTTCTGATAAGCATAGTTGCGGCACATGCAGTGCAGCTGTCCGAAAGCTCCTGCTTAAGGAATACCCCTGACTGGTTGATGTCATTCCATGTTGCCGCTTTGCTTGTCATCGTAATAGTGGTTGTAAGCATGCTAACCGAGATAGCCAAAGCTGTTGCGAATGATGAGATCCTTCTGGTGGTCTTTTTCATAAGATCACGTCCTTTCGTTTTGATAAGCTTATTATAACTAATCGATTTAGAACATCTTTAGTATTCTTTTCTTTTTTTATTTAGAGTTTCTTTAGATTTAATCTCGTATTTACGTTAAGGCATATAGCCAAGACGTTTTATAAGATCTTGAAACTCTTTGGAGAATGTAACACTTTCTTGAGTATCCCTCACAGAAGTGTTCTGTTCGTTGGTACATTCTTTATCATCACATTCCGAAATCAACCTATCAAGAAGATCTAAAATATGATCTTTAAGATGTAATGCTACTAAATCTGTATTTTCGCATTTTTCATAAGCTTCTTTGGGCATGAATAATCCGTTCACAATGCCTATTATACCTGGCATATACTTATCAATCATCAATCCAATAATCATAACCAACCTATGATATAATTCGGTTTCGGGATATGTTTTTTCATATGCTACACTAGTACTAAACCAAATGCTTCCGTCATCATAATCCAGTTCAAATTTGCCAGTAACAAGGCTAATATTTACTCTATGCATGAATTCGCCTATTTCGGACAGAATTCTAGTTTCATCTGGCGATATTTCCTCATCAATAATAGCAGTCATAATAAGTGCTGACTCTTTCAATTCTGCAATAATCTTAAGGTGGTTTGAACATGGCGTCTCTATGCCGAATATGTATTTTTCTTGAACGGGAATCAAGCCTTTGATTCCAATCCTTTTTAATTGCTTTTTGAGAATAATGCTTCTTTTCACTTTTTCTGAATTACTCATGTATATACACTCCTGTTCTATTTATTTTCGGAAGCAGAATAGTTAAATATCATTTCTGAATAATTTTAAATTTACATAAAACGCAACATTTGCTGTTGCAAATTAACAAAATATGTGATATAATGTGAGCATAAAATATATTCCTTTCCCGTTGATTTGATTATAGCATGTCTATTTAGATTCTATTTAGTATAGTTTCTATTTCTTTTTTAGATTGTTTTTCAAACCGATTATTATGTTGGTATAGGAGATAAAATGGATAAGTATATTGTTTTTAATAATTATTTAATAGATTTTGATAACCATGAAATTCAGAATATGAAAAATGGAAATAAAAAGTCTTTAGGCGGGCTTAACGAAGAATTGCTTAAAATGCTAATTCATAATCCAAAAACAACTTTGGAATACGACAGTATTATTAATCATATTTGTCCTATGAACGAATCAAAAGACGATAAAAGATCGATTTATGATGCAAAAGATGAATTAAAGAACGTTATTATAGCAATTGATGATAATATTGATTTTAATAAATGGGTAAAGACTGTCCGAGATAAAGGATACCGTTTTATTGCTGAGTTTGAAAGGGTTAAAAGCGATTATCGGGATATTGAAGCAGAGGTCACCCTATTCACTTTGTACACTTTACTGTATGGAGAATGTACAGATAAAGAAATACTGTTTTCTGGCTTATCAACCATAGTAGATTATAAAAGAGATATTTCTCCAACATGCTTTGCTCAAAGTTATCATGATAAGCTAACAATGTTAGAGTTCCTCGAACGTGTTTTACCAGAAGAAGCTTTATCTTACATAAACTCCTTAAATAGTAAACAAAGAGATCAACTGAGTGAGGGACTAATACCATCGAATATACAACAGAATATATATAGCGACATAAGATATAATGAATTATGGCTTAGAGAGTTGCTTAAAAAATGTAAACTTGAAACAGAGAATAATCTGTTTAATATCGAAATTGGAATGTCATCACTAATTAGTATTGTTAATAATGATGGAAGAAGTCGACGACTGTTTGATTGTTATCATCGTTGTACTGACGGCAGATTTTATTACCGTGGCTTAGCGGTATTACTTGTTTATTCTCTAATAGGTAGAAATCGTTTTGCACAGTTGGTATCACAAGATACTGATTATAGATTATTTATTGAATAGGAGGATTGTTTATGAGCAAGGATTTATTAAAAGCATTGGCTTTATTGGATGGTCTAACCGAAGATTCTGAAGGTGAGGAAATAAACATCGAAGACAACATTCAGGGAGACTCAGAAGAAAAAGGAGAAAGCAAATCAAAAGATTTGTCAATTCTATCTATCGATGATGCTCGAAGACTTCTAGCTTTAAAAGGCGGATTTGGAAAGGCAAAATTCACAAGAAAGATTACAGAAGCTATTATTAATCCAAATAACAATATTTCTGCTGAAGTGGGATGTGATGATGTAATAAATCTCGTAAGTGATTATTCAAGTTTAGGTGATCAATATTCAGCATTAAAAATATGTGACCATTTTTTAAAAATATTCCCATATAATGCTGATTTACTGTCTTATGGCGTACTTTGTGCTACTCATAGTGGTCAATTCGATAAAGGACAAAAGTATATCGATGCTCTTAATGAAATGAAAATTGAGAATTGGACTTGGAGAGCTTTCTTATATACTGCCATTTATTACAAAGAAAAGGCAACTAATTGTTCTTCGTCTGAAATTGCTAATTTCAGAAAAAAAGGTATAGAAGTTTGCCATAATTATCAAAAAATATTGCCTTTTGACGAAAGAGGATACAATCAAGAGGCGGAAATATTACTGGATTCGAATAAAATCAATGAGGCAATAGATATACTAAAGAATGTTATTTTTAATTCCATAGTCATTAATGGCGAAAACGTAAAAATAAAAGCGCCTCAATGTTGTGCAACTCTTTTAAGTATAATTAAAAATGGTACAGATTATGATCTAATTATAAAGACCTCAATGAAGGGTATCTTATATACTACTCAAGACCAGCCATCAGTAAAAATAGGATATTTCACTTATTTAATAGCTCTTGCAAAAGATGCGCTAATAACAGAGAACGAGTACAATAACAAAGCTGAAATCCAAGATGCTCTTTCATATTATCAATGTGCCTATGACTTAAATAGAGATAGGTCATATGCAAAAACAATTGAAATCAGATATGCTATATTAAGTCAAAACCCCAAGAATCCTATTACTGATAAACCACTATTAAAACGAGAATTGGTATGTGATGTAGACGATTTATCAGATAATGGCGAATGAAAGTAGAGACCAGCTTGACCACTTAGAAAGAAGGACAAGCTGGTCTCTCTCTATCTTCTATTTTATATTGGAATTTCTTACTCTCTCTCATAAGTATGTGAGATTATTTTTCAACTTCTACCGTAGTCTCAATCCCACCTTTGAAGATTATCGTTATTTCGGTCTTACTGTTGACTTTTATGCATTCAATCAGCTTTCTGACCAGCATATCGTTGTATTCCGTCAGTTCACAGGAACTGTTGTCTATATCCTGTAGAGCCCGAGTCATCCGAATCCTTTTATTGTTGTCGATACTATTGTTTTCTTCAAGAACTTTCAAACGGTTATTGAGTTTCTGTTCCTCGGCATACAGCTTTTGGAACTGCTCATCCAGTGCTTCTTCATCCATAGTTCCGGCTGCTATAAGGGAGATGTAATCATTTCGGGCATCATCGATCTCCCGAAGCCTTTTCTGGATCTCCTTTGTTTCTTTCAAGCTTACCCCTGCCAGTGCTTGT
>Ga0129307_1002136_pt1 | contig 17111 bp, 8 predicted proteins | sample P1105metagenome_FD_94437 | JGI IMG/M metagenome (GOLD analysis project Ga0129307, IMG submission 94437) | Capybara group fecal microbial communities from Wisconsin, USA - P1105 metagenome | ecosystem: Host-associated > Mammals > Digestive system > Large intestine > Fecal | place: USA: Wisconsin... | reverse complement strand
GATGTTCCCGACGGCCAACGCCGAAGGCAACCGCGTCGCGTTCCACACCGGCGACGGCAAGATTTATGTGATAACATTGGAAAAACTCTAAAACAGAAACGCTATGAAACTTAAGAAATTATTATCATTCGCAGTCATAGCCGTTTCAGTGGCAATGACAGCCAACGCCGCCGTATTCTCGAACTACAGAATTTACCTGAACCCGGGTCACGGCGGACACGAATCCAACGACCGTCAAATTGTTGTGCCGCTAAGCACTCCCGACTTTTGGGAATCCGACGGTAACTTAACACGTGGTTTGTACATGCGCGACTTGTTCGCCCTCTACGGTGCTACTGTGGGCATAACACGTACTCACAACACTGAAAACGACGACCTCGACCTTACTTATATCTTAACGTTGTCTACCAAATTCGGCGGCTGGTTCATCTCGCCGCACACCAACGGTGGCAACGCATCGGCCAACTACACTTCGGCATTCTACAAAGGCTCGAACAGCACAAATGATGTCGCAGGTTCGAAAGCGATGGGACAGGCAATGGTCGACCAACACCACAAAGTGGAGTTGACCAATACCACCTATTCGACACCGCGTTCGCTTGCCGACTATGACTTCTGGGGTTGGCACTACGGTATTCTCCGTACGAACAACCGTCCGGGTATCCTCGTCGAATCATGGTTCCACGACTATCGTCCCGAAGCACTCCGCTTGAAGAGTTTCCACTACAACCGTATGCTCGGCTGGCAACTCGTACGAGGTTTCTTGACAAGTCCTGTAGGCGGTAGCGGAATGAAGGGCGCTATCGCGGGCGACTGCCGTGACCTGTCAGTCAGTTGTGGCTATACTAACTACGCAACTCGCGGTCGCGACTCCTATAAGGCCATCAACGGCGTGAGAGTCACTCTTAAAAACTCCTCCGGTGCAGTGGTAAGTGTCGGTTCTTGGTCGGCTAAATCAGGCGATGATGCATCGTACTATCCCTCAACTCAGACCAACCCGATGTACACCGACAACTACAACAACGGTGTGTTCTTCTTCGACGAACTCACTGCTGGCACTTACACCGTTGAGGTTTTCAAGGATGGATACACCACTCAAACAAAAACAGTTACCGTCACGAATGACAATATCACGCCTTGCTCTTTCGACATGAAACAAGGCTCGTCCACCGGTATGACTCCGAGCATCAGCCTTTGGGAAGCGCAGGCATACACGGGTGAATCGGCAACAAAGACAGTGTCGGTGAGCGCATCAGGTTTGACATCAAACATCTCCATTACTTTATCCGGCACAAACGCTAATTTGTTCTCAGTTTCAACCACGTCGCTTGCCGCATCCGGAGGGTCGTTCACAATCACTTATCGTCCAGTGTCGGCCGGAAGCCATTCGGCAATCATCTCCTTGAAATCAGGTTCAAGCACCGAAACTATTGCCATCACCGGTACGGCAAAGAACCGTCCGATTTCATTTACCCAAGTTTGGAACTTCTCCGAAACATCTGGCCAAAACGCTTCGTGGGCAACATTCGAACAAATGCGTAATATGGACTACGGCGCTGGCAAACTCTACGTCGTAAATCCCGGTGTCGGCGTGAACATCATCAACGCTCAGACAGGTGCGAAGATGGGTGAACTGTCAATGGAGGGTGTTGAAGGTGGTGCGATGAAGATTATCGACGTCAAATACACCGACGGTAAAATCGTAGGTTGTAATATTGCCACCAACGCCTCAGGCATGAACACCTTCAAAATCTACTGTTGGGACAACGACCTCGCCAAGCCACGCGTGATTCTTGCTACAACCGATTTCGCCGGTAAAGCACGTATCGGTGACTGTATCGACCTACGTGGCAACCTCACAAGCGGTTCGTTCTCGTTCGCTGCAGGTGGCGCCACCGAGGCTAACTCATTACTTACATATACCATCACAAACGGTGTTGTGGCAACATCGCCAACATCTTTGGCAATTACCGATGATACGGGCAATGAAGGCATCATTCTCGGTATTTCTCCGCGTATCGTTCCCGAACTTAACGGCCAGTTCTGGGGCATAGGCCAAAACTATCTGCCTACGCTCTTCCAAAGCAACGGCCGTGCCCGCGCAACGCTCAACTCCTCGGTGCTCACAACAAACCGTGGTAACTGTTTCACCGCATTTAATTACAAGGGCACATCCTATGGACTTGCAACCGACTATAAGTCGGAAACTGAAGCCGGCGATAACCTTATGGGCGGAAAGGCAGTTCTGTTCGATGCTACCAACGGATGGGCACAAGCCGAGAAAATCGGTGAATACCCATCGGCAGGTCTCGGCACGACACGTAACACCTCATTCTCGACATCGCTCTGCACTCATGTGGATGGCGAAAACGGCGTTGAAATGTGGGTTCTTGTCCACAAACAAGGTATAGCCTACTTCAAATGCGGCAGCCCAGCGGCAATCAATCCCACGCTTGACGGCGACCCCGATGCTCCCGCAGTATCAGTCAATCCCGCAGCAATCAGCCTTGAAGTGACTGAGGGCGAATCGGCCGACGCCGCCTACGACGTGACCGGTGCTAACCTCACAGGCAATATTTCATTGGCCCTCTCAGGCACAAACGCCAACCAATTCCGCATCAACCGCACTTCCCTGCCCGCAGCAGGCGGTCGTGCTTATGTCACTTACGCTCCGACGGTTACAGGCAACCATACCGCAACCATCACTATTTCGGCAGCAGGCGCATCGAGCGTGACGGTCGCCCTCTCTGGCAAGTGCAACAAGTTGATTGACCCGACGCAATTCGTATTCCAACGCGTTATGAACACGACCAATATTCCTGGCGTAAACGATGGTCGTTATTCTACTGGCTACGGCGGCTATCTCTACATCACCGATAAGTCGGTCAACACCATCTATCGTTACGACCAAAGCGGCAACCGCTCGACATTTGCCACTGTCGATGGCGTCGGGACGGCTATCACTTCCGATGACGCAGGTAACATTGTCGTCAACAAGGGTTTCCCGGGCATTTCCTCGTGCGTCAATTGGGTCATCATCGAACCTAACGGGACACAACACGCATTGACGCTTACGATGCCGAGTCCGGTATTCAACGCACGTCTTGACAACTGCGGACGTATCGTCGGTAATGTAATGTCATCGCAAGGCGCTTACTGGTGTCTTCTTCCTGGTGCGGCAAGCGGCACTCTTAACACCCACGGCGCAATCTTCAAGATTGCGAACGGCGCTCAAGTGTCGGCAACGGCTGTTGAAAACCAATTCGCCACAACGATGGACAACACCGCCATCGCCCAACCGCGCTACTCGACGGTTGCCGATATGGCATCGCATGGAGAATCGGCGTTTATCTATCGTCTGCGTGGCGACAGAAATATTGTAACCCGCGCTCTTACACGTTCTTCAACCGACGGTTTCGACGTATTCACTCTTGGCGACAAGACCTACGTTGTCGAACCTACAGGAACGGCTTATTGCGACGGCTACACAATCCACGAACTCGGTAGTGACGATGTGGTTGCTGAAAAGGCAGAATCGACATCTTCGTCGAGTCTCCGCTTCCAGTCAATCACTGCCCGAGTCAGTGAAGACGGAACGTATGCGATGATTTACCAGAACAATTCCGGCATCGGAGCAAATGTTTACCGCTTCGGTATGCCGGCGACGGGTGTTGAAACAGTCACTGTCAAGCCCAGCGCTACGGCAGTAGAATCAACTTACTACAACCTGCAAGGCGTACGCGTTACCGCTCCGTCGGCAGGACAAGTGTTGATTCGCGTCGACCGTATGAGCGACGGATCAATCCGCTCAAGCAAAGTTCTTGTCCGCTAACCGACAAAGTTTGCTATTATTAAAAGAGGGAGGCTTCGGTCTCCCTCTTTTTTTTGTGTCGTTATGCTTTCAAAAATAAAATCTTATGGGGGATTTATTTGGCATTGACGCAAATTTTTTATAACTTGCAAACGAATATATAAAATGCTATATCGCTATCTTTTTTAAGTATATCATGCGAATTTGTAATGACATAATAAAAGTGTTTGCCGCAGTGTTTATTGCGACAGGCACATTCTCGGTTTCAGCACAAGGCTGGATGGACGTTCCCGAAGAGCCGGAGTCGGAAGCCACATCGGCAGAAGGCGAAAACGAGGAAGCGCCCGAAGGTTTCGTTTGGGTGAACCCTGTCGAATATTTCAAACTCCAAAAGGCGAAAACTTCTGACGGCACAGGAAACGATAACTTCAACAATGCGTTGAAGAAGCAGAAAAAGAAAATATTCGGTATTAAGGTACACCCGATAGCCGGGGCTGTGGAACCTGACTCACAAATTGATGACAAATATACCTATGGCAATATTAGTGGATTTATCGGCGTTGCTGTCAGCGGAGGAACGCTGACAATCGACACCGGTAGCGCGGCAAGTGGGGAATATAACATCAAATACACGATGACACAGCCGATTATCGACCCTGACACCGGGAAAAAAGTAGCGACATGGGACTATGACTGTTCGATGAATTTGGCTTTCAGCGGAATCAGAATGACATCGAGCGACAGTGGCGTCAACTTTTCCTATACCGCGAAGATTTCTGGCACAATCAAGGGACATGGATATGGCGATAGGGTTAAATACAATCCGGATTTTCCATCCTCGTCAGCATCCGTCTCAGGCAATTCCTCTCTTGCCCACTTCATCTACCGCGGCGGGGAGAGCTCTCTTTTTCTCATATTAAGCATGCCTAACATAAGCAAAGGGGCAGAGGCCCACGGACCCGGGCCGCGTGTTTATTTCGTTGTTGACAAAGTGCTTGTCGCTGAAGAGGCTCCTCCGCCAATGACAGCCGAAGATAAGGAAATACTTATCGACTACAATAACGACCTTATGGATTGGCTCACGGGCTACAACGACCGTCTCGGGCTTGGCGAACACACTCCCGAGAAAGAATCGTTGGTAATCCAAACAATAGCCGCCATCCTCTCGTTGCTTCTCGGAACTGGCGGCGTCGGTCTCGTCGGCGGTTCGGCTGGTGCGGTCACAGGCGGTTTCACACAAATGATTGTCAATGGAGGTCAGCCCCCGACACCGCCCGATATTCCCCCTGTCGAACGCGATCCGATGCGCCGTCCTGAAGACGAAGACAATACAGGCATTGACTTTACCGGTTGGACACCTCCCAAACCGCGCGACCCGTACAACTTGTTCCACCCGACTGATTATCCCGACCTATGCCAAAAATATATTAAAGAGGATTCAGAAGGCACGGTGACACTTACCGACCCCGCAACTGGACAGAGAACGGAATTTTATCCCACAGAAGATGGCAGATGGGTACGCTATTACGGCGACGACAACCCGTTGACAAGCGCCGACCTTGAAGAGCGCGTGCGCTTCTCTGCCGAAAATTCCGACTATGTGCGTCAAAACGCCGAAACGGCCGCGCGCAATCAACGCGAACAGCATGAGGCGTGGGAAGCCCAGAACAAACGCGACCTTGAGCGAGGCTATTCCGACGAAATGAAGGAATATCGCGACTGGAAGGCCGAGCAGGAAAGAATCCAAAAGAAAGAGGAATATGTCGAAAAACTTGCCGACAAATATCATACTACTGTTGACAACCTGAAGGACAAAATCCGCCAAGTCCAGGCGGCGGCAGAGGAAGAGTCGTACTATCAGCAGGAAATCGCCAACCATTGGGATAAGGCTGTTAAAGTGGCTACCGTCGTCGACAATACCTGCGAATTTGCAGTCAACGTCATGGGCGAATGTATCCCCGGCGGACGACTGGTGAAGAATATCTATACTTTCGCTAAAGCACCGCTTGTCGCCGCCAGCGAAGCCTACGCCGAGGGCAAGGGCCTTGCAGAGGGCACAGCCCACGTTGTGGCTGGTTTGGGCAAAGGTGCTTTGGGAGTTATCCAGAATCAGGCGGGCGACTTGACGAAGAATCCGCTCGGCGAATATGCCATCACCGTCGGAACGGAAATGGTGAAGGACGGTATGACTGTTTACGAAAAGACCGGCGACATTAGCAAAACCATGTATGGCATGGTAAACTCAGGTGCTAAAAAGACCGGCGATTTCCTTCTCGGCAAACTCGTCAGCGGCGGCATGAACAAACTCAGGACCGGCGCGGAGCAGTCGCTCCAAAAAGGCATTATCAACATCAACGATGATGCGGGAATCCGCATGAAGCCCGAAACCGCCAAGAAAATCCTCAACTTCTTCAATCCCAAAGGCGGATTGAACTCCACAGGAGCGAAAGGATGGAACGTCGAAATCAAAGGTGCAAATTCTTCTACGTTCAATGCCGATATGAACAATTGGAAACTCGGCGACCTTAGCAAGAATTTCACTGTCAAGGGCACCAGCAACGTCATGTCGGGCGGACAGGTCAATCTGCCCGGGATGTTCGCCACAAAAACCACCGAGGCGGCGAGCAAGTTCGGATTCCACGACTGGGAGGGTCATACTGCTGAGGGTCTCACCCGCGATGCGGTCAATCTCAAGACCGACCTCTCTAATTTCAAACAAGCGCTCGTGAATCGGGCAAAAGAATACGGCAAAAATCATCCAAGATAATAAAATGAAGGTCCCAAAGAAAAATATTATTCTCCGTGCAGTGTTGGCGATGTTGCTGGCATTTGCGGCATTGCCTGCCCGTGCCGACGGCGAACAAATCGAAGGCGGCTCGACGTGGGTTGACCCTGTGGAGTTTTTCAAACTTCAGGATATTGACTACACCGACTGCAAACGCGACTACGACCAAGGCGACATCGACTTCAACAATGTGCTGTTGAAAAGCGGAGTTAAGGTTTACGGTTTAAGGCTTAAACCATTATGTATCGCAGGCCACATTGAGAAATTCTATTCTTTCGGTGAATGGAACGGTTCGAGGACTGTTCTCAACGAACTCGACTATCACGATATGTTCGGCGTGAAAGGTGCCCCGCTAAGCGAAGCGGGCTTCTGCATCTATGCTGATGAGGGAGTGAGCCGCTCATATTCAGGTCATTACAATTTCTCCACAACCGAGCATCTTAATTTGCCGTATTGCAAAGATGTTGTGACTGACAAAAAGAAAGTGACAGTGTCGATGAACATCAAAAATCTTCGCATGATACCAAGCACCGAGGGTATAGCATTCGACTATACCGCAGATGCTAAAATGGTTTATACTGGCACGGCAACTCGTATTGACGGTGAAACTGGGAAGGTTTCAACATCGCCTGAAACAAATAGCGATGAGCCACAGAGAACAACAAAGAAGCCAGGTGAAAATCCATTGCTTTGTCACTTTATCTATTATAAAGGGGGCAATCGGCTGTTTTTGATTGTAGGCGTGGATTATTTGGATGTTTGGAATAAATACAAGAAATGGTACACCAACAAAGACGGAGACGGTGTACATAACCGTCCGGCGTCAGATGAAGAAAAGAAAGGTTTCCTGCATCCGTGGGGACGCGTATATTTCGAAGTCGAGGAAGTGATGATTGACAGCGAAGATGCGAAGAATCTCACACAGGAAGACAAAGAAGAATTGCTTGACTTTGCCGAGGGCATTGACATGTGGCTTCGTGGCGAGGGTGACCCATACGGACTTGGCGAGCATACCGACGCCAAAGAGTCGATAGCCATCCAGGTGATGTCAACAATCGCCGCTATCCTTCTCGGCGGTGGCGTTGGCGGTTTCATTGGCGGCACAGGGTCGCAAATTGTGGCGAATCTTACCGAAATAATAAACGGTGGCGGTGGAGGCGCCGATTTTCCGCCCGAACTGCCAGAACGCGAAGGACTCGAGGGCAAAAAGCCCGAAGAGGAGGAAGAAAAGGATGGCGATACGCCTCCGACTCCTCCCGATGACAAATTGTTCCACCCCACCGATTATCCCGAACTATGTAACCAATATATCAAAGAGGGCCCTGACGGAACGCTTACCGTCAAAGACCCCGCAACGGGAAAGAAGACGGAATACTATCCCACGGAAGACGGCAAATGGGTGAAATATTACGGCGACACCAACCCGCTCACCGATGCCGACATCGAGGACCGTGTCCGCTTCTCCTATGAGAATTCTGATTATGTCAACCAAAACGCCGAAACAGCCAAGCGCAATCAAGAAGCCCAACGAAAACTTTGGGACGACCAAAACAAGCGCGACCTCGAACGCGGCTATTCTAACGAAATGCAGGCATATCGCGACTGGAAAGCAGAGCAGGAGCAGAAACAAAAGCATGAGGAATATATAGAGAAACTTGCCGACAAATACCACACCACCATCGATAAGTTGGAAAAAACCATCAAAAAGAACCAGATTGAGGCTAAAATTGAAGGCGCGAAATGGCTGGGAGAGGAGGCCAAATACGACAACTATATCGCGCATGCCGAACTTGTCGATAAACTCAGCGAGGTTACCGTAAACGTGATGGGCGAATGTGTGCCCGGCGGACGAGTAATCAAAAACGCCTACACGTTTGCGAAATCCACACTCGTTGCCGCCAGCGAGGCACACTACAGCAATATGTCGGCTGGAGAGAAGATTGCCCACATTATGTCGGGCGCTGGTCAGGGTGCGCTCGGCGTTATCCAAAATCAGGCGGGCGACTTGACTAAGAATCCCCTCAAGGAATATGCCATTACCGTCGGCACTGAAATGGTTAAGGACGGAATGAAAATTTATGAGAAGACAGGCGACTTGAGCAAAACCATGTATGGCATGATAAACTCAGGCGGCAAAAAGACTGGCGACTTCGTCCTCGGCAAACTCGTCAGCGGCGGTCTTAAAAAATTGAAAACCGGTGCCGACCAGTCGCTTAAGAAAGGGCCTATCAAACTCGACGAAGATGTCGGAATCCGCATGAAGCCCGAGAATGCCGAGAAAGTTCTCAACTTCTTCAAACCGAAAGGCGGATTCTTAAATACCGGTTTAAAGGGCTGGCAAGTTGAAATCAAAGGTGCCAACTCGTCGACATTCAATGCCGACATGAACAATTGGACGCTCAAAGACTTGAGCAAGAACTTTTCAATAAAGGGCACTTCGAACGTTAAGATAGGCGGAACGGTTGATTTATCAAATATGCTTAGCACCAAATCCACCGAAGCCGCCAGCAAGTTCGGTCTGCACGACTGGGAGGGTCAAACGACGGAAGGCCTTACCAAAGATGCTGTCAATCTTGGAAACGACCTTCAAAAGTTCAAACAGTTCATGGTAAATCGGGCAAAAGAATACGGAGCCCGTCACTCGAAGTAATAGAGAAAGAAATGAGCAGGTTGAAATTCGACATAGAACGTGTTAAGTGGTTGCTTGCGGCGGTTTTGTCGCTGTCAGCCACACAGCCTGCGCTTGCCGACGGTGAGCAGTTGGAGAACGGAGCCGTGTGGGTTGACCCTGTGGAGCATTTCAAACTGCAGGACATCTTCCAACACGACTGCACCCGCGCCTACGACCAAGGCAACATCGATTTCAACAAAGTGCTGAAAAAGTCGGGCACGAAAGTGTTTGGACTTAAGTTGAGGCCGATAGCCGGAGCCGATCAGATTGAAAACGGCAGCATTTACAATAACAGTCTGGACCTTTATTACTCCGACGTTATGGGCATCAGAGGTGTGCCATTGAGCGAACCGCCATTCTGCATTTATACCGACGAAAGTGTCACCCGTACCTACAACTTCGAATACCAAGCATGGGAGCGTGACGACGTGTCGAACGACGACGACAAACGACCCACTCTCGGTTGGACTTGGACTCACAACATTCAAGTGACCATAAACAATTTGCATCTTGTGACGACACAAGATGGACTCGGTTTTTCCTATTCAATCGACCATCATTATAAATCGACAGGGTCGGGCAACGGCAAGACAAAGAGTTGGGATTTATCCAACAAAGAACCGCTGTCGTATTCTGGCGACCCGTTGACAAGCCATTTCATATACTTTGAGGGCGCAAGGGAACTGCTGCTCGTAATTGGCGACGCTCTAAAAGACAAGGACAAGGTTTTGGATAAAAGTTTTGTCGGACATCCGCGGTACCGTATTTACTTCGAGGTTAAGGAAATAATGATACAGCCCGACGAGCCTGCTACCGTGCTGACGGAAGAGGACAAGAAGGACTTGGTTAACTTCTCCGAAGACGTTATGACTTGGCTTCGTGGCGAGGGCGACCCGTTAGGACTTGGCGAACACACCGACGCGAAAGAGTCGGTGGCAATCGAAGTGCTCGGCACGCTTGCCGCCATCCTTTTGGGTTCGGGCGCTATCGGATTCATTGGCGGCACCGGCGCGGAAATCGCTGGCGGACTTACCAATATTATTGCCAGTAGCACTCCCCCGCCCGTCGTGCCCGACCTCCCGCCGCAGGAGCGCGACCCGCTGCGCCGCAAAGATGACGACGATGACGACGACGGAAAATCTACGCCTCCACCTCCCGACGACCGACTCTTCCATCCAACGGATTATCCCGACCTCTGCCGGAGATATCTGCGCGAGAACGAAGAGGGCACTTTAGTATTCACCAGCCCCGTCACAGGACAAAAGACGGAATACTATCCTTTGCCCGACGGCTCAGGATGGGTGAAAAGTTATAGCCAAAACGAAACGGTATATTCCAGCCAAGAACTTGAGGAACGTGTGCGCTATGAGGCGGAAAACCGCCTCGAATTGAGGAGAATCGCCGACAAAGCCGCCTACGACATTGCCGACCAACGCAAGAAGTGGAACGAATTGCTTGAAGACGACAGGAAGAATCACGGTTCGAAAGAGCAACTGGAATTTGCCAAGTGGCGGAAAGCACAAGAGGACAAACTCGAAGTTGAGATGAGAACCGAAAAAATGGCGCTGAAATATGGCACTACGGTCGACAAAATCCACGAAAAGTTGAGCCGAATACAGGAGGACGCGAGAATGGACGCCAAAGCATGGATGGACGTGTCAAAGCAATACGACAAACTCATGAAGGTAGCGAAAATCACCGACAAAGTATGTGAATTTTCCGTCAATGTCATGGGCGAATGTATCCCTGGCGGACGTGTTGTCAAGAACGCCTACACATTTGCGAAGTCCACTCTTGTCGCTGCCAGCGAGGCGGCGAACAGCAATATGTCGTTTAAAGAAGGGCTCGCCCACGTCGCATCGGGCGCCGGACAAGGCGCTCTTGGCGTGATTCAGAACCAAGCCGGCGACCTGTCGAAAAACTGGTTGGGCGAATACGCCATCACTGTCAGCACCGAAGCGGTGAAGGACGGCATGAAGATATATGAAAAGACCGGCGACTTGGGAACCACTATCTATGGCATGATTAATTCCAGCGCGAAGAAAACGGGCGACTTCGCCCTCGGCAAAGGCATAAGTTGGGGGTTTGGTACGCTTAAAACTGTCGCCACACAATCACTGACGAATAAAACCATCCATATCGACAAAAATATCGGCATTCGTATACCCCCGAAATATGCCAAGAAAATTCTAACATTCTTTAATCCAAGGGGCAAACTTACCACCACCAGCAGTAAAGGCTGGAACATCGATTACAAAGGCACCAACGCCGACATGAACAAGTTGGGGCTTGGCGAATTGAGCAAGAAATTCTCATTCACGGGCGGCTGGAAAGGCACGGCTGATGTGGTCAGGGGCGGGCAAGTCAGCGTAGAAGGCTTGCTCTCAACAAAAGCCACTGAAGCCGCCAGCAAGTTCAGTCTGCACGACTGGGAAGGTCAAACGGCGGAAGGCTTGGTAAAAGATGCCGTCGGCTTCAGAAAAGACCTCATTACATTAAAGGAAAGAGTGATTCGCAATGCCAAGAAATTTGGCGAACAGCAAGCGAATAATACAGGCAAAAAACAAAATAAATAATTCACAAACGAAATCAATCAAATAAACAAATAAATAAAACTCATTAATTATGGATCCAGAGAAAATCAAAAAGAATCAAGAGTATGCCGAATTGGCATTTTGGACCGGACATTACCACTACATGATGCAAGCCCTTGCAGTGGCGATGTGCCACACGATGGTGTGGCGTCTGGTGGGCGACGGAACACCCTTCACCCTTAAGGACATCTTCGAATTTGCCCGCGAATACGACGAGAAGCATGAAATCGAAGAGCCGTCGTTCTATTACGTCTCACGCGAAGGTGCAATAGCCCTTTGTCCAGGACTTGAGTACCTCGCCGAATGGCTGTTCGTGCCGATGGAGCCGTGTCAAGAACGCGACTTCCTCCTTCGCGACCTCCAGGAGAAACTTCAGGAAGAAGCCGCTGCCGAAGAGGCGGTTGAAAAAGCCATTACCGAAGGACTTGCAAAAGAAAAACTTGCGGCCAAGTATTACATCATGAAAGACGGAAAGCAGGCTGGCCCGTTCACTCCGCGGCAACTCGTGCTTCAGAAAATCACTGTCGAAACGCTCGTTTGGGCAAACGGTATGCCTTCATGGACTAAGGCCGGACAAGTGCCCGAAATCGCTCAGGTGCTGAATCCGTCTCCGAAACCTGCGGTTAAATATCGTATGCTCGGTCCGGGCAACCAAAAACTCGGCCCGTTCACCGTCGACGAACTTCTCGCCAACGGCTTGACGGCCACAACGCAAGTGTGGACCGAAGGTATGCCTCAGTGGAAAAAAGCTGGTGAAGTGGCAATTCTCGCCGAAGCCCTCAAAAAACAGGCTGCTCCTGAGCCAGCACCTGCTCCCGCGCCCATGCCCGCCGTCAAGTACCGTATGTTTGTCAACAACCAGCAATACGGTCCGTTCACTATCGACGAACTTATCGCCAACGGCTTGACACCAACTACGCTCGTTTGGACCGACGGTATGGCCCAATGGACAAAGGCCGCCGACGTGCCGCAACTTTCAATGATTTTCAGAAAATAACAATTTAGAATATAACCGATATGGCTAATTATCAAAATATTCCCAATGTGCCTCAACAAAGGCCAATGCAGCAACCGATGCCTGCGCCAGTGCCTCAGCAACCGATGCCCGCATTGCCACAACCTGCAGGGAACGCGCCGCAACAACAACCAAAACGAGTGGGCGTGGGCGGCTTCTTAAAGAATTATCTCAAGCAGAGCCTGCAGATTTTCAAGCACCCGCTGAAACTGCTTCCCACGGTCGTGATCAGTGTCATTTGGATTGTAATAGGCTATTTTTCCTCGGTGATGGAACTCCCGAGTTGGGCACAGGTTGTTAGTTTCTTAACATTCTCCGAAGGCGGTCTGTTCGGCGGCGTTATCGGCGCTGTCGGCGGTATCGTGGGCAAAGTGGTGATGGCGGTGTTCATCAACAGCCTAATTTTGCCTTTGTTTGAGAAAAAACCACCGTTCGTGGGAATGGCTGGTGGTCTGAAAGGAATGTTCACCACATTCAAGACCGATTCCGCCCGCGGTGTCGCCCCGTTGTTGAGCGGCGTTGGCGTGGCTTTGCTCCTCTACGGCTTTATGAATTTCTCGGAAAACGGACTTAACTCGATGATTGGTGTCGTTTCAGCGGTCATGCTTGTGCAGAGCATCGGCAATCAGGGAGGTTTCCTCTTCGGTTTGCTTTTCAGCATCGCCGGTTCGTTGACAAAAGGTAAAGTGCCCCGTTATATGACCATTACCCGCCTTCTCACAGGCATGACGCTCGGTTTCACCCTCGCGCTCGGTCTTATTCCGCTCGGTTTCCCGTGGTGTCTGCTTGGAGGCATCGTATTCCTGACAATTGGCATTTTGTTGAGCCTCTTCATCAACACGAAGAAGTCGAAGACTCCTCCGACTGCTCAGGAACTGCAAGGCATGGGAATGGCCGCTCCGGCAGCCCCTGCAGTGCCTAACGTACCTCAGCAACCCGCCCGTCCTGGCATCCCCGCTCCCCCGCGTAGATAGGCACTCGCGATGCTGTCAATCTCAAGACCTACCTCGACAAATTCAAACAAGCGCTCAAAAATCGTGTTAAAGAATATAACAAAAACCATCCGAGATAATAACATATTGAACAACAATAATTAACAGAACGCAACTATGCAAATCTATTGTAAAAATTTCGACGAATACATCAACATCAATGGTGGCGTTTCGCTTCGTGAAATTGCCGAACAACTCGCCGACCGACTTCCGTTCCGTCCCATAGGTGCTTTGGTCAACTATAAGACCGAAAGTCTTGGCTACCAACTTTTCGGACCAAAAATGGTGGAGTTCATTCCCCGCAATTCCGAGCATGGCCGCCGTATGTATGTCCGTTCGTTGTGCATGATGCTCTACAAGGCCGTCCACGACCTCTGTCCTGGCGCCCGCTTACGAATCGCCCACTCTATGGGCTATGGTTATTACTGCCGGCTGTCGGGAGTGGAGTGTACGCCCGAACTGGTGGAACGACTTTTCCGATATATGCGTCAAATCGTCGCGCAGGATTTCCCATTCGTGCGCCGCGAAAGGCTCACCAGCCATGTTCTCCAATTGTTCAAAGAACAGGGCCTCGATGACAAAGTGAAACTTCTCGAATCGCTCCGTTCGCTTTATACGGTTTTCTACGAACTCGACGGCGTGTTCGATTCTTTGTACGGCGAACTCGCGCTTTCGACCGGCTATATCGATGTCTTCAACCTGATGCCCTACAAAGACGGTTTTATGCTCTATGCGTTCAACCCCACCGACGACACCGTCCCCGCACCCTCCTCGAATCTCGAGAAAGTCAAAGAGGCATTCGACGAATATCTGCGTTTCAACGACGTTATCGGTGTCCGCAACGTGGCCGAACTCAACCAGGTGGTAAGCAAAAACAAGACAAAACTTCTTATCAATGTGGCTGAAGCCCTCCATAACAAGAAAATCGCCGCCATAGCCGATGAAATCGCACGTCGATACCATGAAGGCGGTGCGAAAATCGTGCTTGTGGCTGGTCCTTCGTCATCGGGCAAAACCACTTTCTCAAAGCGGTTGGGAATTCAACTTGTCACGAATCTCATTGTGCCTTGCCTGATTTCGCTTGACAACTATTTCGTCGACCGTGACCGCACTCCGGTTGATGAGAACGGCGAATACGACTATGAGTCGTTGTATGCCATCGACGTCGAACGCTTCAATTCCGACCTCAGCCGCCTCATAGCCGGCGAAACAGTCACTCTGCCCCGATATAATTTCGAAACTGGCAAAAACGACCCGCAGGGTGGAGAGACAATAAGCCTTGAAAACAACAAGATTCTGGTTATTGAAGGAATTCACGGATTGAATCCCGAACTTACCGCCCAAATCGCTCCGGAAATGAAATTCAAAATCTACGTTTCCGCCCTCACTTCGCTGTCGATTGACGACCATAGTTGGATTCCCACTACCGACAACCGACTGTTGCGCCGCATTATCCGTGACGCGAAATATCGCGGCACTTCCGCATCGTCGACCATCCATCGCTGGGCATCGGTGCGTCGTGGTGAGGAAAAATGGATTTTCCCGTTCCAGGAAAACGCCGACAGCATGTTCAACTCCTCGCTGCTCTTCGAGGTGGGCGTCATGAGGGACTACGCTTATCGACTGTTACGTGACATTCCCCACGATGTGCCCGAATACAGCGAAGCCTACCGCCTGTTGCGTTTCCTCGCCTCGTTCTCGCCAATTCTCGACGACAACATCCCCTCCACGAGCCTTCTCCGCGAATTCCTCGGCGGCAGTTCATTCCACTACTAATTAGAGTTGGAAATTAGAATTTAGGAATCGGGAATTGTTTTGCTTAAGAAATAGTTCCCGATTTCTAATTCTTCGTTCCTCTCTGGCTTGTTACGCATTAGTTTGAAGTTTTTTCTGAAAATTTTGCCCCCTTCGTAAAATTTTTTCTACCTTTGTGGCTGATTTCAGAACGCACTAAGATTTATGCAGAAAAATTTAGTAATAGTCGAGTCGCCCGCGAAGGCTAAAACAATAGAAAAGTTCCTCGGAAAGGACTACAAGGTGATGTCGAGTTACGGTCACATCCGCGACCTCAAAGAAAAGAGTTTCAGCATCGACGTCAACCACGATTTTGAGCCCATCTACGTTATCCCCGACGATAAAGCGTCGCTCGTGGAGTCGCTCAAGCGCAGTGCCGCCCAAGCCGAGACTGTATGGCTCGCAAGTGATGAGGACCGCGAAGGAGAAGCCATCGCATGGCACCTTTACGAAACCCTCGGACTCAACCCCGACCGCACTCGCCGCATCGTTTTCCACGAAATAACGAAAAACGCCATCCTCAACGCCATCGAGAACCCGCGCAATATCGACCTCAACCTCGTCGATGCCCAACAGGCACGCCGCGTCCTCGACCGCATCGTGGGCTTTGAACTCTCGCCCGTCCTTTGGAAGAAAATCAAGCCGTCGCTGTCGGCTGGCCGCGTCCAGTCGGTGGCAGTACGCCTTATCGTTGACCGTGAGCAGGAAATCCGCAACTTCAAGCCCGAAGAATACTTCCGTGTGACGGCTGTCTTCACCACTGCCGACGGCCAGGAGGTGAAAGCCGAACTTTCCACTCGTCTGCCCAACGAGGACGCCACACGCAAATTCCTCGAGGACCTTATCAACGCCACGTTCTCAATCACCGACGTGACCGTCAAGCCGCTGAAAAAGTCACCGGCGCCCCCTTTCACAACTTCCACGCTCCAACAGGAGGCCGCACGTAAACTCGGTTTCACTGTCAGCCAGACGATGATGGTGGCTCAGCGCCTTTACGAAGCCGGTCACATTACTTATATGCGTACCGACTCCGTCAATCTCTCGTCGTTCGCCATCGCCACGATTTCCGATGAAATCACCAATACGCTCGGCAAAGAATATCTGCGTGTCCGCAAGTTCACAACGAAATCAAAGGGCGCTCAAGAGGCCCACGAAGCCATCCGCCCGACATATATCAACGCCCACACTATCAACGGCACCGCGCAGGAAAAGCGCCTCTACGATTTGATTTGGAAGCGCACAATCGCCTCCCAAATGGCCGACGCGAATATCGAAAAGACAACTGTCAACATCGCTCCGTCAACTCGCAACGAGACATTCGTCGCAACGGGCGAAACCATCATCTTCGACGGCTTCCTGCGCGTTTATATTGAAGGCGTCGACGATGTTGCGGAAAACAGCGAAGTCGAGGCGGTTCTGCCTCCGTTGGCAAAAGGCGACATCCTGACG
>Ga0129307_1002135_pt1 | contig 17128 bp, 23 predicted proteins | sample P1105metagenome_FD_94437 | JGI IMG/M metagenome (GOLD analysis project Ga0129307, IMG submission 94437) | Capybara group fecal microbial communities from Wisconsin, USA - P1105 metagenome | ecosystem: Host-associated > Mammals > Digestive system > Large intestine > Fecal | place: USA: Wisconsin... | reverse complement strand
TTCAGGTGAATAATCAGTATCTACAGATAATATAGTATTAACTACTTGTACTTCGTTTCTAAAGTCTTCTGGGAACATTGGTCTCATTGGTCTATCAATCATTCTTGCAGCAAGTGTTGCAGCGTCTGTTGGTCTACCTTCTCTTTTAATAAATCCACCCGGTATTTTACCTACTGAATATAGTTTTTCTTGATATAAAACCATTAATGGAAAGAAATCACTTAATATATTGGCATTTGGAGAAACTACTACTGTTGATAATACAACTGTATCTCCATATCTTACTAAAACTGCTCCATGAGCTTGTTTAGCATATTCTCCATTTTCTACTATTAATTTTCTTCCTCTAAAATCTAATTCAAACGTCTTCTTCATAAATTACTCCTTAACAATCTATATTGTACCATAAAATTACAAAAAAAGTACTATTAATAGTACTTATTTTCTTAATCCTAATCTCTTAATTAATTCACGATATCTATTAACATCTGTTTTCTTTAAATATTCAAGTAAGCTTCTTCTTTTACCAACTTTCATTAGTAAACCTCTTTTTGAATGGAAATCATGAATATTAGTTTTTAAATGTTCAGTTAATACGTTGATTTCCTTTGTTAATAAAGCAACTTGAACTTCTACAGAACCAGTGTCACCATCTTTGATAGCGTATTCTTTAATTATTGCTTCTTTTTCTTCTCTTTTTAACATATTTTCCTCCTATAATATTTGCCTATAACCTAGAAAGTGGTCGGAAAAATCCAACTCCCAAGTCAAGGTACGCTTTAAATTATAATGCAAAACTCATCATAAATCAAGTATTTTCTTTTGTTCTTTTACATATTTTTTACTTTTTATTCCATGACCAGCAGTTTTTTGATCAAATTCTCCCTTTTTATAACCAAAATCATGTTCTGCTATATAATTATATGGAGTTAATAATCCATAATAATTAATAAATAATAAAGTCATTTGGTAATATGCTTCAACTGCTTTTTCATCTTCTCCATCTTCTACTAAACCAGCAATTGGAGTTAAAACACTTTCATAAACAGTTTCTGCTATCTTTTCTTTATTTTCATCTTTCATTAACTTATCAGCTATAATTGGACCAATAACATCATAATTTTGTAATATTTCTGCATATTTTTCGTCTTTTTGAAGAACTTCATCTCTAAATTTTCTAAGTCCATTCATAACAACGTCATCATCTTGCTTATTTAATATATTACAAGTAACTGTAGTTATAAAACAACCTCCACTAGAATTACTATTCTCTTTAATCCCACAACCCTTACCATAGTTGTAAGAACATTTATTATCCCATTCCCAGCTTGATACTTTATGTCCATCAACTGAACAATAATTATTACTTCCTAAATTTTCGCAATACATTTTTCCCATAAAAATGTCCCTCTTTTCTCGAGAAAATATATTATCATTATTGCTAAATTTAGTCAATAAAAAAAGACACATAAGTGTCTTATTTTCTTCTAACTAGTATTCTTATAATATAGAATAAGAATATACAATATAATATAAATATTGCCCATTTAATAATTAAGAAAATTATATTTTCTGTTCCTACATAATTACCAAACATACCTAGTAAACTAGTTGGAATATATTTATCTATTAAACTAGATAATTCTTTTACTGGTACATTATCTGAAATAAAATGTAATAATCTATATAAAATATCTATTGAGCACATTAAATAAACAAAAGATGAAAATCTTCTGAAATAAAATAAGACCGCTACTATAAGTAAAATAACAAAAATAATATCTATATACATACTATCACCTAATATTATTATAATTCATATAAAAACACATGTCTATATATTAAATAAACATGTGTAAAGGTTTAAGTAAACCAGAATCGTGATCTAATTCATAAATTGCGATTATCTTATTATCTTTTTCAAAAATAAACTTATCATAATGAAACTCATTTTCTATTTTATTACCATTTATTACTTTTTTATATATAGTATCTGGTATATCAATAATTGGTAAATCTAAAACATCTTTGATGTTAAGTAATTTATAATTACCTAATTCTATATCTTTTAATGTATAACAATCTTTGATATCAAATTTACCTTGTTTTGTTCTATTTAATTTACTCATTACTCCTACTGTACCTAGTTTTTTTGATATATCTCTAACTAAACTTCTAATATAAGTACCTTTTGATACTTTGCATCTAATACTAAATTTATTATCTTTAATATCACTAGTTCTTTCTAATTCATATACTTTTACTTTATGAATTGGTACTTCTACTTCTTCATTATTTCTAGCGTATTCATATAGTTTTTTACCATTTATTTTAATAGCGCTATAAATAGGTACTTCCATATCATAATCACCTATAAAACTATTTAATACTCTATCTATATCTTCATTTGTAACATTTACTTCTTTCGTGGATAAAACATTACCTGTAATATCTAGAGTATCTGTATCAATACCAAGTGTTATTTCAGCTTCATATTCTTTATCTAAAGAAATAATTTCATTAACAATTTTCAGTCCTTTATTAATTCCTAGAACTAGAACACCAGTTGCCATTGGATCTAATGTTCCTGTATGACCAACCTTTTTTGTATTAAGAAGATGACATACTTTATTAACAACATCTCTACTAGTCATATTTGCTTCTTTATTAATTAACAAGATTCCATCCATAAAATCACCTATAAAAATTATACCACAAAAAAGAACAAGTTAAACTTGTTCTTACCAATCTACATAGATATCTACTGTACCAGCAGCACAACCTGTATCATATACTTTTCCTGGCCCTAAAGATGTCATAACAACAGAACCATATGCTAAATATGAATAATCTGCTGCTACACATATATACCCTTCAGCATCTCTAACAGTACCATCATCCGCTACGTGTCTTCCTGGAATAGCTAAAGATGGACCTGGTAATACTCTTTGTGAATAATATGTTTCCTTGTGTCCATTAAAATATAGAGCACCTCTTGATTGAGATAATGGACTATCAGATACATGATATAATGCCGAATATTGTAAGATAATATTTTTAAAAGAACCAACTGATATAACATTTAAAGCAACTAAGTTACTTTCTTTTTTTATATTATCGCTTGTATCTATTACGTAATGTTCTATTTTTCTTATCTTTTCTTCTTGGGCAATTTTATTATCTATATTAACTTGTGACAATGTACAATATAAAACTAATAAAAAGATCATACAACAGAAAAATGTTGATAAAACTCTTTTATTAGCTATTTGACCTAATCTCACTTGTTTCACCTCATTTTTTTTGCTTTTTATTGCAAAAAGCACATAAATTTTAACATAAAAAGCACTATTTAGTCAAATTAGTGCTTTGTTTGCATAATAAATATTAATACTCCTATTATTGCGGTTAAAAGAATCATGCAAATTATTACAGCATTAGTAAATCCACTTTGTGCTGAACTAAAATTATAGTTATTATCATCATTTTTACTAACTATAGCTTGATATCCTTCAAAATTTAATGGTTTACCCTCTAATTTATTCTTTACTAAATGTTCAAATTTTTTATACTCATTAGCTATTCCTTCTAATTCTTCTTCAGTTTTAAATATTAAAGGAACATCTAAATTGTTTTCTATTATTAAATCCATAGTTTCATTAAATGTAATTAATTGTTTTTCTATATCTGATACTTTTATACATTTAATATCGTTATAAAATACTTTAAACCAGTTTTTTAAATCTTTTTGTTCATTTACTTTTATTAAATTACTTACGTTTAAAGATATACCTATTTTATTATTGGCCTCTTCTCTACTAAAATTAAATTGTTCTACTAAACTATTTCTAGTATAAACAAGTAAATCTGACATATTAGAAACTGATTTACCAAATAATATACTATTCTTATCCATACTAGTATTCTCAATCGCAACTGTTACTTCATCTGTTACTAAACTAGCTATCCCTTTTGCCATATTTTTTAAATAGTTTTCTTGTTCTTCATCTGTTGACCAATCATAAGTTTCAAATAATAAAGTAGAAGCATCTATTGTTATTAAACTAATATCATATTTAATTAAATCATTAAGGGTATCTTTTACAAATTTTAAGTTTGATTGATTTATATTTATAGTAGGCATGTGAAAAATTACATTTCCAGAATAAAGGTTATTAATATTATCAAAATCCATATTTTTACCATCATTTCTAATGATAAATTCTGTATTTTTAATACCTAACTTATTAGACTTTTTACATTTGTCTATAATACTACCTTGTGAAATGTAATCACCGCTATAACTAATACCTAAATTATTTAGCAATTCCATTCAAACACCCTCTTCTACCTTATATAATTATATTATAACTTAAAATCAAATAAAAAAAAAGAGAAATTTATTTCTCTTCATGGATTTTTTCTATAATAGATTCAATTTTATTACCGTATTCAATAGAATCATCGTATACAAAAGTAAATTCTGGCATATTTCTAATTTCTATCTTCTTTCTCATTAATTCAGATCTAATAAATCTACTTGCTTTATTAATATCTTTTATAATCTTATCTTTTTTTTCAGTATCTAGACAAGTAAAATATACTTTAGCATATGATAAATCACTAGATAAATCTACTTTTGTTATAGTAATAAACTTTAAATCATCATCTTTTATTTCAGTCATTAATATTTGACTAATTTCTTTATGTAATACGTTTCCTAGTCTCTCAGTTTTAATACTCATTTTATCCACCTCACTTTATTTATAAATGAGTGATTTTTCTTTTGGTTTTCTTAGTTCATCTAAAATATCTTCATCTTTGATATTATCTATCAAACTTTCTACTTCAATTACATCTTTTTCTAATCTCTTAGTAATTCTATATGTTTTATTATCTGTAATTACTATGTAATCTCGTAATTGTGTATCATCATTCAAATTTATAAGTTGATTATAACCATTAAATTTTAAATTAAAATCATGTAATTTTAAATGAATTACCCCGCGAATATTCTTTATTTTTCTCTTACTAAAATTAATAGAAGATAAATCTTTATTACCTACTATCCTATTATCTCTATATAAATAGAACATGTTTTTTTCTTCATAGGCAATACTACCGATATTTTTATCTTTTTTATATATTCCAACACTTGAATATTCTGGAATTTCTTCTGAGTTATAATAAACATCATAACCAAGTTCGTTTAATACCGCTAAATGTTCATCAAGTGTTAATTTTATAACATCCATAACCCCGCTCCTATAATTATCTCTTTACTTCAACTACTTCGTAAGCTTCAATTATATCTTGAGATTTAATATCGTTAAATTTTTCCACAGTAATACCACATTCAAAGCCTTTTTTAACTTCTTTAGCTTGATCTTTTTCTCTTTGTAAGCTATTGATAGCACCATCATATATAACAACACCATCTCTAATAACTCTTGCTTTAGCATTACTCTTTATTACTCCGTCTGTAACCATACAACCTGCGATTGTTCCTACTTTAGAGAACTTAAATAATTGTCTTACTTCTGCTTGTCCTAATACTTTTTCTTCGTATTCAGGATCTAGCATACCTTTCATAGCATCTTCTAGTTCTTCAACTAGTTTATATATAACATTATATAATCTTATATCTACACCATACTCTTTAGCTGTTTCAATAGTTTTAGCACTTGGTCTAACGTTAAATCCTATTACTATAGCATTAGATGCAGATGCAAGAACTATATCACTTTCAGTAACAGCTCCTACTGAAGATCTAATTACTTTAACTCTAACATCTTCTACCTCTACTTTTTCTAATGCATTCTTAACTGCTTCTTCAGTACCAGTAACATCTGTCTTAAGAACAACATTTATTTCTTTAGCACCATCTTTAATTCTATTAAAGATATCATCTAATGTTGGTGCTGCATTATTTTTATTTTTCTTTAATTTAGCTTGTTCTTTTCTATTTTCAGCGATAGTTCTAGCTTCTTTTTCATTAGAATAAGCCATAAATCTATCTCCTGCTTCTGGTACTTCATTTAAACCAGTTATTTCAACAGGTGTACTAGGAACTGCTTCTACTACTTCTTCTCCTAAATCATTTTTAAGAGTTCTAACTTTACCAAAAGTAGTTCCTACAACAATTGGATCACCTAAACGAAGTGTACCATTTTGAACAAGTAATGTAACTGTTGAACCCATAGATTTATCTAATTTAGATTCAATAACAGTACCTAATGCATATCTATTTGGATTAGCTTTTAATTCAGCCATTTCTGATACTAATAATATACTTTCAAGTAATTTATCTACACCTTCACCAGTTTTAGCACTGATTTTAGCATAAATAGTATCTCCACCCCATTCTTCTGGGATTAAACCATGTTCAGAAACCCCAGCAATAACTCTTTCTGGATCTGCACCTGGTTTATCTATCTTATTAACAGCTACTATTATAGGTACGTTAGCAGCTTTAGCATGATCTATAGCTTCAATAGTTTGAGGCATAACTCCATCATCAGCTGCCACTATAATAATAACTATATCTGTAATAGATGCTCCTCTTGCTCTCATTTCAGTAAATGCAGCGTGTCCTGGAGTATCTATAAAAGTAATCTTTTTACCATTACATTCTGTTTGATAAGCACCAATATGTTGTGTAATTCCACCAAATTCTCCTTCTGTAACTCTACTATGTCTAATATAATCAAGTAAACTAGTTTTACCATGGTCAACATGCCCCATAATAGTAACTACTGGTGCTCTTTCTACTAGATCTTTTGGATCATCATTTATTTCTAACTTTTCAAAATTTGTTTTATCTTGAGTTTCAAAACTCTTTAAAGTCTTATCATAATCAATAACAACCATTTCTGCATCATCAAAAGAAATAGTATTATTTAAACTAGCCATAACTCCTAAACTCATTAATTTCTTAATAATTTCAGTTGCTGGTACTTCTAATTTTTCAGCAAGTTTAGCTACTGTCATACCTTCTTCATAAACAATTACGTTCTTATCTTCTTCTACTACATTTTCTTGTAATTGTTTTTTATTTTTATACATTTCTTTCTTTTTAGCATTAATGTCTTCTTTATTATCGCTTTTCTTTTTAGCTTGTTTAACTTTAACAGTATCTTTAAGATTTGATGCTGAAGCTAGATTCTCTGCTTTTTCTTCTAATTCAGCTTCTAAATCATAGTCTTTTTCTTCAGTATCTTCATCAATATATACTGTATCATTCTCTTCTTCTTGTACATTCATAGTAAGTGCAGTATCTAAGTCAATTATTGCATCTTCTGAAAGCATATCTTCTGCATCATTTACGTCATATCCTAGTTCTTTTGCTTTAGCAATAATAGCTTCTATACTTTGATTAATGTCTTCTGAGTATTCTCTAACACTCATCTCCATAATATCACCTCTATCTTTCTATAATTTTTCTTATTTCTTCATAAACTTCATCACTAATAGTAGTTTCTAGATTTCTATCTAAAATCTTAGTCTTAATAGCTTTTTCTAGAACTTCTATATCTTTTTTAATATATGCCCCTCTACCATTAGCTTTTCCTGTTTCATCAACAAAAACTTGTCCTTCATTATTTTTTACTATTCTAAGTAAATCTTTTTTTTCATATTTTTCTCTTGTTACCACACATGTTCTTAATGGAACTTTTCTTTCTTTCATAAGTCCTCCTTATGCTTCGTAATATTTATAAATATTAATTCCTTCTTCTTGAACTTGAACTAATGTTTTTACATCTATCTTACACTTAGTAAGTTTTGCAGCTAACTTAACATTTTGACCATTTTTACCTATTGCTAAAGAAAGATTATCTCCTTCAGCAACAGCAATAGCATGTTTATCTTTTTGATCTATCATGTAAACATCTACATCTTTAGCTGGACTTAAAGCATTTTTTATAAATTCTTTTAAGTCTTTATCATATCTAACTACATCAATTTTTTCACCATTAAGTTCCTTAGTAATATTATTAATTCTAACACCTTTTTCACCAATACAAGCTCCTACAGCATCTATTTTATCATTTTCTGAATATACTGCTATTTTGCTTCTACTTCCTGGATCTCTAGCTACACTATAAAGCATTACTATACCTTCAGCAAGTTCTGGTATTTCAGATTCTAATAATCTTTTTACAAAACCATAATGAGTTCTAGATAAAATGATTACAGGTCCACCTTTTTGACCTTCTTCAATTTTTGTAACATATACTTTTACTTGAGAACCCATTTCTAATTTTTCACCTGGAATAATATCCTTTTTAGGAAGAATACCACTTGCTCTACCAAAATCCACATAATAGTTTTGTTTATCTTCTCTTGATAGAGTACCAATTAATAATTCTCCTTCTTTATCTTTAAATTCATCCATTATACTTGCTCTTTCAGCTTCTCTTACTTTTTGTACTAATACTTGTTTAGCAGTAGCTGCAGCTACTCTTCCAAAATCTTTTGGAGTTACTTCTTCTTGAATTGTATCTCCAACTTTTAAATCTTTATCATTTACTTCTTCTAATAAAACTTGTGCATCTTCTTCTTCTTCCATATTTATTTCATCTACTATTACTTTATAAGAAAATACTTTTACTTCTCCAGTATCTTTATTAATTACTACTTTACTATTTGATGCACCATAATTTCTCTTATATGCTGCATTTAATGCTGCTTCTAAATATTCAAATAAATCTTCTTCTGGTATATTTTTTTCTTCTGATAACAATTTAATTGCTTTTATTAATTCTTCTGATTTCATTATTCTTCTACTCCTTTCGAACATACATTTAAAACATAACTATCTTCTATAAGATCAGCTTCATCAAGTATAGGATTAATAATATGTGTTGCTAAAACGCAAGTATCCAAATCAACATATGGCATTTTATCAATAATTATCATTAAATTCTTAACACCATCTTCTTCTTCGAAACTTACTTCTAGTACTTTAATATTTTCCTTTGCTAATGGTTCTTCAATTAACTTTTGAATTTTACTAAGCATAAAAATTCCTCCAATTATAACATAAAGAGTGTGGATCACCACACTCTTCGTTGTCACTGTAGATTATAACATAGTTTTTTTAATATTGTAAACGTTTTTTTAACAAAATATGATATAATTATTAAAAGGATAGATAAATATGAAGAATTTAATTAAAAATATACTGATGTTTGTACTATATTTAGCATTTGATTATATTATTATTGGTTTATTTTACATATATGGAATTGATTATCAAAAATTACCATTAACTACAAAAATAATAACACTTTTAATAGCTAATATTATTTTTATAATTATATTGTCATATGTATATAGAAACGAAATAAAAATAGATTTTAATAATTTTAAAGAGAATAAAGGTAAATATCTTTCTAAAAACTTACCTATTTATGTGCTTGGAGTTCTTTTAATGGGCTTTAGTAATGTTATAATACAAAGAATAACAAATATTAGTATAGGTGGAAATGAAGAAGCTGTAAGAAGTCTAATTAAATCAGCTCCTTTATTTATGGCCTTTTCTTCTGTTATATATGCACCATTTGTAGAGGAAATGGTTTTTAGAAAAATTGTTAAAAATATTATTAAAAATAAATATAAGTTTATTATAATAAGTGGATTTACTTTTGGTATTCTTCATATAAGTGATTTTAAAAGTATAGAGCAAATACTATTAGGAATCCCTTATATTATAATGGGAATTGATTTTGCTTATATTTATTATAAAACAAACAATATATTTACAACTATGACTTTTCACTTATGTCATAACTTAATACTATTAATTATTCAATTACTGTAGGAGGATATATGGAAAATATAGAAGAAAAGAAAAGACCACATATATTTAGAACTTTATTTTTTATTCTTGTATTAGCAATTATATTATTAATTATATACGGTAAATATCTAGGAAACAGTGGTCTTATACTAAAACAATATGAAATAAATGATAAAAAAATACCAGAATCATTTAACAATTTAAAAATAGCTCATTTTTCGGATGTTTTATATAAAAATAAAGAAGACATTAGATTATTTGATACTATTATTCAAAAAATAAATGATAAAAAAGTAGATATAATTATCTTTTCTGGTAATTTAACAGATAATAATTATAAATTTAATGAAGAAGAAGCAAATAAAGTTGTGGAAAAACTAAGTAAATTAGAATGTACTTATGGAAAATACTATGTAAGCGGAAAAAATGATAAAAATGATCCTAGTTTTGAAAACATAATGATTAAAAGTGGATTTGTATCGTTGAATGATTCTAAAGATATAATATATAGCAAAAAGAATGAACAAATAATTCTTATGGGTTTAGATTATAATTCTCCTGGTTCTTACATAACAGAAGCTATTAAAAATACAGACAATATATATAAAATAATAACTTTTAGTGAAAGTGATGAAATAGAAGAATTAATTAGTTATAACTTTGATTTAGCCTTAGCTTCTAATTCACTTAATGGACAAATAAACATTCCTATAGTTAAAGATTTCTTTATTAGAGATGGAAGTAAAAAGTATATAAGTTCGTATTATAAAGTAAACAATACAAAACTATTCGTTAGTAGTGGAATAGGTACTGATAAAATAGATTTTAGATTATTTAATAAACCATCTGTTAATATTTATTTATTAAAAAACAAAAATATGTAGATTACTACATATTTTTATTATTTAGTGTTAATTTTTTAGTCATCCCATCTATTATATTTTCAGATATTATAATAGCAGTATCTATTTCTGTTATATTAGAAGTATCTATTCTATAAACATTATCTTTTTCCATTCTATCAAGTAAGTGTACCATACCTTCTCTTAACTTAGATACTCCTTCAATAGTTGTCTTCTTTCTAGGTTCAAGAAATATTTGATCTGAATAATCTCTAGCTACTATTATTTCTGGATCTGCTGTCATTAAATATAATTGATCATCACCTTTAATAACATCATTTATATTTGCCATTTTAGAAAGATAAGTTTCTTGATCTATATCTCTTCTTTCATACATCATTTGATACCAAATGTAATTATCAAATACTCCTCTATCTTGTAAAATAATATCTGGTTTTTTAGAAATACATTCATCCAATTGTTCTATTGAAATTTCTAAAGTCTTATCATTAAACTCAACATTATTTAGTTTTGTAATATCATACTTTTCTTTAACTATTTGCGCCGGTTCCTTTGTTCTTAAAACTCTATAATTAGCCATCTTAAAGAATTCAAATATCCTTTCTGTACTAACTGTTTTACCTGTTCTAGCCATACCCGCAAGTTCTACAATAAAAGATTGCTTTTCTTCTTGTTTATCAATTAATTGTTTTAATTGATATTTTTTTCATGTAATCTTTCTAATCTTTCAATTAACGTATCATCTTTAATATATTTTTTATACATACAAACCTCCCAATAAAATATTATCTAATTATGCTAGAAATATGAAATACCTTAACATCTTCATTATCTTTCAATACTTTTTTTATTATATTACTATCATCATCTATCAAAATATTAATATGATTCTTATCTATATTATTCTTTAAATAATTACTCTTCAACTCATTTGATTCAAAATTTTTATTCTCTTCTTTAGATATTAATACTATATTTTCTTGTTTTAAAAATGGTACAAATTTATCTATCCATTTATACTTTTCATCTTTTATTTGATTATTCTTACATATACTTAGTACTTTTACATTCATTCCATCACGAGTTAAGTTTTTCATAATATTTATTACTGTTTTAATTGGTCTAATAGTTTTATAATCAAAATTACCAATATCATATTCCGCAAAAACACCATCCATATCAAAATATATATCAATTATATTTTTTTTATTTTCATACAAGTAATCATCAAACTTCATATTTCCTCCTTAAAAAAATATGCATAAAGCATATTATTTTTTTAAATCATCAATGTATTTTTCTAATGCTTTTGCATTAGGTCCTAATATTATTTTTAACTGATTATCTATTTCAACAATACCTTTTGCACCTAATTTTTGAATTGCTTCTTTGTTAACTATTGATACATCTCTTAATGTTACTTTAAACCTTGACATATTAACTTCCATATTTAAAATATTATCTTTTCCACCTAAATATTCAACTAATTTATTAGCTTCTATATGAAAGTCTTTTTTATTGGCTTTTAAGACTATTAATAATATAAATATTAATACCACACCTATTATGATATACTGATAATTAAAATACATATCTATCACCTAAGATAATTATACTATAAATTGTCAAAAACACAAGACTTACACCTACACTTTTTTCATGCATTAGAATATTTTATATTAGAAAACATAATGTTAGGGGGAATTAATTATGTGTAAAAACAACTGTAACTGCATTAGTGATATTTTAAAAGTTATTAACATGCTTCAAAGAAACTCTGATACTGATGATAATTGTATAGAAAGCTGTGATAGACCTACCTTAGGTCAATTCTCATGTTTATATTATAATACAAGACCTGTAATACTATATACATGTAACAGTAACGGGACAACTCCATGGCAAGCTCCAACTACAAGAGAAGCAAATCCAGAGACACTTTCATCTATATTTAGAGTAGAAAAAATAGATAATTGCTGTGCTACTTTTAGAGTACTTATTGCTAATGAAGATGGTACTTATACAGGTACTGAATCATTCTTTACAATGAATTTAGAATGTATATGTGCAATTAGATGTTTAGGTGATACTTTAGTTGAAAATGTTTAGACTAATTCAATTCTACTAATAGAATTAACTTCTATTAGTTCATCATCTATTGTTATTAAACTATTATTGTTTCTACCAATAATAGTTTTTTCTAATACTTCTCCTGTATTTAACGTAATTATAGTATCAGCTTTATATACAAACTCACTAGAATTTAATATGTTTTTTATTTGTTTTTTAACATCTACTTCATTTTCCTCTTCTTTATTTATAAAACTAACATCTTGATTATTATTCTTAAAAACTATTCCTTTAAAAATATTTGGTAATTTCTTATTCATATATCCTCCTTTTATTAAATTTTATGCATAAAAAAACAATAAATTCAAAATAATAAAATAGAGGTATATTATGAAAAATATAAGATTAATAATATGTTTAATTATTTTTTCAATTATAAGTATATTAAGTATATATAGTAGCACTTTCTTGTTATCAGTTAACTATAAATATATTTATATTAAGCAGATAATATGGTACTTAATCGGTTTTATAATATTATTCATTTTATATAAAAAGAAAAAAGAATTCTTTTATAAATATGATTTATTTCTATATATAATTGGAAATCTAATGTTATTACTTGTACTTTTTATAGGAACAAGTACAAATGGATCAAAGGCTTGGTTTACTATTCCTGGAATAGGTTCAATAGAGCCATCTGAATTTATGAAGATTATTTTAATAATTGTATTAGCAAAACAACTAAGTTTATATACAAAAACTAAACCTAATTTTAAAACCGAGTTATTAATAATAACAAAATGTTTTATTCTGACTCTAATTCCATCAATATTAACTTTTTTAGAACCGGATACTGGAAATGTAATTATATACTTTGTAATATTAATAACAATGTTATTTATATTTGGAATTAGATATAGATGGTTTATTATATCTTTTATACTAATTAGTATACTAATATCTAGTTTCCTATACATATATTTCTATCAAAAAAATTTATTTATTACTATTTTTGGATCAAATTTCTTTTATAGAATGGATAGAATAATAGATTGGAAAAACAAAGAAGGAATGCAGCTTACAAATGCATTAGCATCCACAGGAACTGCATATTTATATGGACATGGAATTAGTAAAATACCTTTATATTTTCCTGAATCACAAAATGATTTTATATCATCAATATTATTTGGTAGTTTTGGATACATTTTTAGCCTTCTTTTTATACTTATTACAGTGTTTTTTGATATTTCACTAGTATCTATAGGTTCTAAACAAAAAGGTGCAAATAAATACTTAATAAGTGGTATTATAGCGGTTATTATATTTCAACAAATACAAAATATAAGTATGAATTTAGGGTTATTACCTATAACTGGTGTTACTCTACCATTTATAAGTTATGGTGGAAGTAGTTTGATTAGTTATATGATATTAATTGGTTTAATTTTAAATATAAATAAAAAGAGGAACTAATAATGTTCCTCTTTATATATTAATCTTTTATTGTTAACAAAGCAATTACATAAAGCACGTAATTTGTTTTCATGATCTACTACATCTAATAAACAAATATCTTCACAAGTAAAGCATTCACTTAACATTTCATCTGGAATCAATAAATCATTATCCGCAATAAACACTTTATTAATACTTATAAAATAATTATAGTATTTATTTAAATAGAAAAATACATTTCTTTTTGATATATCTATTCCATCTATAACATACTTTTCATATGCTTCAAAAGAATAATCAAAACTAGGACATAATGTTTTACCAATAACTATATTACTATTTAAAGGTCTACAATCTTCAACTTCTGTTATACTTTTCTTTATTTCATCAATAAACTCATTTGAATAAAAACACCACAATATCCTTTCAGAATTAGTTTTTTTTCTTTCTGTCTCTAAATATAAAAATAGTTTATTTAAATATTTTTTTCTTGTTACCTTTTCAAAGTTATCTAAATATGAATTATCTAAATTACATAAGAATAATACAAAACCATCTTCTTTTTCCATACAACACTCCTATTATTATATATTCTTATTTATTTTTTTGATGCACTTTTAAATATTGCACTAAATAACTTACTTAGTACTCTTGTTGTTCCCATATTTACTGCTTTTTTACCCAATTTGTACATTGGATTATTTTTCTTCTCCCTTTCTGCCTTTCTTTTAGCTTTTTCTTCTTCTGCTAGCTTTTTTGCAGCTTCTTTTTCAGCTTTTGCTTGTTCTTTTTCAGCTTGAATCTTTGCTTGTTCTTCAGCCTTCTCTTCATTTTTCTTATTTATTTTTTCATAAGCTGATTCATCATCTAAATCTTCATCATATTTTCCACATAAAGGGCTATTATTAATAATTCTATTTCTAGTCATATCATCAATAACACCTATTTTACTTTGTGGAGGTAATATCATAACTCTTTCTACTATTTCAGGTTCACCTTTTTCATTTTGAAAACTTACTAATGCTTCACCAGTACCTAATTCTAAAATTGTATCGTAAGTCTTAAATTCTGGATTAACCCTAAATGAATCTGCCGCTGCTTTCGCTATCTTTTGATCAGCTGGTGTATAAGCTCTTAAATTATGTTGTACTCTATTACCTAATTGGTCTAATACAGTATCAGGAATATCAGTAGTATAATGGCTAATAAAGTATAAACCAATACCTTTAGATCTAATTAATCTAACTATTTTTTCTATTTGTTTTAATCTATATGATGGCATTTCTCTAAATAAGAAATAAGCTTCATCAAAGAAAAATACTATTTTTGGTTTATCTAAATCACCAACTTCTGGCATTGAATCATATAATTTAGTCATTAAACATAGCATAACCGAAGAGTATAATTCTGGATTCTTATATAATTCAACTGCATCTAATATATTGATAATTCCTCTACCATTATTATCTATTGAAACCCAATCTTGAATATCTAATTCTGGTTCACCAAAGAAATTATTTAAACCTTGATTTTCTAATATACTTAAACTTCTAAGTATTACGCCAACACTTTGATTTGTAATATTACCATAATCTAATGTATATTTAGTTCTATTTTCTCCAATATATGTTAAAGCATATTTTAAATCTTTTAAATCATCCAAATCCATTTCTTCTGCTTCTGCTATTTTAAATAAGATATTTAAAACGCCTTCTTGAGCTTCTGATAATCCAAGCATCATAGATAAGATATCTGGTCCTACTTCAGATACTTTAAATCTAATTGGATGACCATTTTTTCTATATACATCCCAAAATCTAACAGGAAACTCTTTTACTTCAAAATCAGTAAGTTTAAGATTCTCTACTCTTTTTGAAATGTTATCATTCATTTCTCCTATAATAGCAGTACCAGCAAGGTCACCCTTAACATCTGCCATAAATACTGGAACACCAGCATCTGAAAAACTTTCTGCCATTACTTTTGATGTTACTGTTTTACCTGTACCAGACGCTCCTGTTATAAGTCCATGTCTATTAGCTTTATCTAGTAATAGATTTACTTCATTTTTATCATTTTTTCCTATTAATAGTTTATTATTTATATACATAATTACCTCCTAGAATTTATGCGTATTTTTTTTATAATAACTTTCTATATTATCTAAACAATCTTGTTCTTGGTCTGTTAAATTCATTTCATCATCTATTTCATCTTTATAACCTGAATAATATCTACTATTTACAAAAGAACTAAGCAAGCTATTTAATATATCATCATTTTTTGAAATCATTTCATTGATACCGTCTAATGGATAATACATAATTTGATGAAATAACCATTCTTCTTGTTCATACGGATGCATATCAGGAGTGAAATAATCAGATACAGCTAAAGCTTGAGCTTTATTATACTCGTCTTTAAAAGCTTTTAATTTTACAATATTCTTTAATAATTCTCCATATACATCTTCTTTAGTTAAAGTATCGACTGCATATCTAGCTCCATTATATTTAGTAAAGCCAAACGCTCTTTGTGGATTATCATAATGTTTTATAAATTGTTTTAAAGCACCATAGTAATAAGACGGTTCATCACTTTTTCCCTTTATTTTTCTTGATTCTTTAGTATCACGAACAGCATCATCTAAAATTTTCAAAGTATTATTATTTCTCATAGTATCACCTAAAATAATTATAACATAATAAATAAAAAAAAATACACATAAAGTGTATTTAAATTCAAACTGGTGGACCCTAGGGGATTCGAACTCCTGACCTTCTCGGTGCAAACGAGATGCTCTAGCCAGCTGAGCTAAGGGCCCTTAATAAAAAAATACCAGCGACTTCCTATTTTTGCTTAACACTATCTTCGGCGTTAGAGTGCTTGACTTCTGTGTTCGGGATGGGAACAGGTATTTCCACTCTGCTAT
>Ga0129307_1002134_pt1 | contig 17167 bp, 8 predicted proteins | sample P1105metagenome_FD_94437 | JGI IMG/M metagenome (GOLD analysis project Ga0129307, IMG submission 94437) | Capybara group fecal microbial communities from Wisconsin, USA - P1105 metagenome | ecosystem: Host-associated > Mammals > Digestive system > Large intestine > Fecal | place: USA: Wisconsin... | reverse complement strand
CACGAAGGCGTCGCGCATGGTGTTCTGCTGGAACAGGTGGCCGGGAATGGTGCCGTCTTCCTCGTCCCACCAGGTGCCCCATTCGTCCACCATGAGTCCGATGCGCTTCTTCGGGTCGTAGCGGTCCATGATGCCGATGTGGCGCTGGATGACGGGCTCGATGCCGAGGCACTTGCCCAGGCACCAGTAGTAGTCGTCGTCGGTGAAGCGTGTGGCCTTGCCCTTGCTGCCGTTCCATCCGAGCACGGTGTAGTAGTGGAGCGAGAGGCCGTTGGCGCGGTTGCCGACGTTCTTCATCAGCGTCTCGGTCCACTCGTAGTCGTAGTCGCTTGCGCCGCTGGCTATTTTAAAAAGGTGGTTGCCGCTGAAATCGTGGCAGTAGGTGGCGTAGCGGCGGTACTCGTCGCTGTAGTACTGAGGCGTCATGTTGCCGCCGCAGCCCCAGGCCTCGTTGCCCACGCCGATGAACTTCACCTTCCAGGGCTCTTTTCGTCCGTTGCGTGCGCGGCGCTCGGCCTGCGGTCCGTTGTCGGCCGTCATGTACTCCACCCAGTCGGCGGTTTCGCGCACCGTGCCGCTGCCGATGTTCATGGAGACGTAAGGCTCGCACTCGAGCAGCTCGCAGAGGTTCAGGAACTCATGTGTGCCGAACGAGTTATCCTCGACGGTGCCGCCCCACGTGCTGTTCACCTTTTTGGGTCGCTGGCTGCGGGGCCCGATGCCGTCCTCCCAGTGGTAGTCGTCGGCGAAGCAGCCGCCGGGCCAGCGCAGCACGGGGATGTGGAGCTCCTTGAGGGCGCCGACCACGTCGTTGCGGTAGCCGCGTGTGTTGGCGATAGGCGAATCTTCGCCCACCCACAGGCCGCCGTAGATGCAGGTGCCCAGATGTTCGGCAAACTGGCCGTAGATGTTACGGCTGATGATGTTCTCACCCTGCGAGGGGTGGATGGTGAGGGTTGCTTCGCGCTGTGCAGCGGCAGGAAGTCCCACGAGCAGCCCTGCAAACAGCAGAGCAGCGGCAGAGATGAAGTGTTTCATTGTCGTATTGGATTGTAATTTTTTGCAAAGATAGTGCAAGGCGAGAGGAAATGCAAATTTATTTGCAATTTCCCGAGCCGCAGCCTATCTAAAAGCCCCGTAGGGGATTAAAGATAGGGTGAGCCGAGCGATAATGCAAATTTATTTCACTACGAATTTTACGAATTATACGAATTCCTTGCGGCGATGGCTTCGCACGCCGAACGGGGGGAACAGGTAAGAGGGCGTGTCTCAAAGAGGCACTCTAAACTAACTTGCGGATACTTATTTAATAAGGTATATGCGGCGTGAAGAGCCGGCCTTGAGGATGTAGTAACCGGAGGGGAGTGAGGTGGATGAAATGGCGTTCAGGGGACGGCCTTGCAAATCGTATAGTCCTTCCTCCAAATCTTCAAAACCTTGTTGCAAATCGTAAGGGTTCTTTTCCTGGTCTTTGGAGAAGGGGTGCGTTTTCGTTTCTTCACTTGAGGGGTTGTGGATGGCTGTCGGGATGCCGTCGGCGTTGGTCTCGGGATAGCCGTATTGCTTCAGGAGGACGAGTGGCGACGGTTCATCTCCGGGCACTTCTGAAAGGGCGGAGGCTTCGTAGACGAGGTGGAGCGTGCGGCTCTCGCCGCCAAAGAGGGTAAAATAGTTATCCTCCATCGTCACAGGCAGGATGCGGCGTCCCGTGGTTGCGTCAACAAGGCGGACACGGATGCCGAAGGCGGTGGTCGGGGAGAGGTTGGCGACCTCGACGGTCATCTCTTTCAACTGTGGGGCGAGGGCGGCGGACGGAAGATTCTTGTCGGAGGGAGGAGCGATGGTGGTGCATCGCAGCTCGGCTTGAGGAAGGGTGCCGAGGGCGGTGAAGTCGTTCTTGCTGCCGGCTTTGTTTTTCCAGTAGAAGTTTTCGGACAGGAGCGTGCCCTCGGCGTCGAAGAGCTTGAGGCGGATGAAGAATACGCCGGAGGGAGCCGTTGCGGGGAAGCGCCAGATGCGTGTGACGCTGGCGGCGGGGGCATTGATGTCGGCGATTGTCGCACAGTTGGAGACGTAGGGCGTGCCGTCCATGCGGAACATTTCAACTGAGGCGCTGAGCCCCGACTGCGGGGTGGGGGAGGTGTTGACGACGTTGATGTTCTGGTTGCTGCAGTTCCATTGGATGTGGAGTGGCTCGCAGCCTTTGCGGGCACCCCAGTAGCAGCCCGTGGCATCGTAGTAATAGTCGTAGGTCTGCCAGATGAAGCAGGGATAGGCCGGCTGGCTCATCCAGAAGAGGATGCCTGTAGCTGTGTTCCAGAGGTTGTCCTGCCAGCCCTCGTAGATGGCTTTCATCGTCTCGATGTTCAGCAACTGTGCTTTATCGCAAAATGACTCCGCGCCGTCGGGTTGTCCGTAGCTGGTGACGATGGAACGGAAGTAGCCTTCGGCATCGGCTGCACCCCCGTAGGCAGCCTGGTTGCTGAAGAAGTGCTTCTCCCACATGTCGTTCTGCGGTCCTCTGCGATTGTTCCAATGGTAGGCTTCAGGCATGAATTCGCAGAAGCTCTCGAAGGTCGTGAATCCCCCCATGCCCAGTTCGCTGCGGAATCCCCAGTCGACACGGTCGCCCTGGTCGCCTCCGCCGCCCCAGATGCCTTTGGCAAAGTAATCTTCCGGGGGAAAGTTCTTCCACCATCCGCTGCCCGAGAGCCCGCCCCCGTAGTGAGAGTTAGGCTGGTAGAGACGGTCGCCGGCGTCGAAGGTGGCGATGATGTCGGCAAGGCTTTCGTTGAGCCGGTCGTAGGGTGTTCCCTCGTTGCAGCCGCACCAGACGCAGAGCGACGGATGGTTGCGGAGGCGGACAACCTTGTCCTGGGCGTTAGCCAGGAACTCGTTGATGTCGTCGGGGCCGGTGAGTCCTGTGTAGGGGCCCGTGAGCCAGAAGTCATCCCAAACCATGATGCCGTAGCAGTCGCAGGCATCGTAGAACTCCTCGTCGGTGACGCAGCCCGTCCAGAGGCGTATCATGTTGAAGTTCATGTCGGCATGCAGGCGTATGCGGCGGTCGTACTCGCTTCGGTGGCAGCGCAGCAGATAGTCGCTCATCCCCCAGTTGCCGCCCTTGCAGAAGGTCTTCTGGCCGTTGACGTAGAGGGTGAGGGCGGTGTTCTCCTTGCGGTAGGCATATTCCTTTATACCAAAGCGTACGACCTTCGAATCCTGCAGATACGCTAACCTTCCGTCACTTGCCCCAACGCCGTTAACCTCGATGGCACAGGTATAGAGGTTCTGAGGGCCTGAGCCGTTGGGCCACCACAGCAGGGGGTTCTCGATTCGGATGGTGTCGAACACCACCGTCGCGGTCTCGTGAGGGGCGAGCGACACCATGCGTACGGAGGTGAGGCCGCCCGGCTGGATGGTGGCCTGAAGGGTGACGCTCGTGGAATCGTCGGTGAGGTTGACGGCTTGCGTCTCGACGGTCACGGCGGCGTGGGTGTAAGTGCTGTCCAGGAAAGAGCGCACCCATGTGTGGCGGATGTCGGTGTCGTCCGTAAACTCCAGATAGATGTCGTTCGTGATGCCGCAGTTGAGTCCCGGGACGTAGGGCATCCAGTCCCAGCTATGGCTGGCGACGTAGGTGGGGCAGACGTAGTTGACGAAGTTGGCGTCGCGGGCGATGTGGCTGGCGTCGGGCATATCGACGCGGATGGCCAGCGTGTTCTCGTCCTTCAGCAGGTCGGTGATGTCGTAGCGGGCGGTTTGGACGTGTCCCTTGACTTGTCCGAGTTTTTTCCCGTTGAAGCACACCCAGGCATAGCGGTTGATGCCTTCGAGGGTGAGGATGGTGCGCCGGCCCGCGGACTGGGCAGGGCGGGTGAGCGTTGTCCGATACCAGAAGGAGCGGTTGTAGAACGCTTCGTCGATGCGGTAGATGTTGTCGCCCCAGTCGGGATTCTCTTCCCGTCCGGCTTCGACGTAGGCGACGAAGACGGTACCCGGCACGACGCCCGGCACCCAGTCGTCGGGCTGGGCGTCGCCCGCAGCAACGGCATTCCATTTCAGCCCTTCGGCGGGGAACACCTGCCAAAGGGTGCCGTCGAAGCTGTCAAGAGACAAGACGTCGGCGGCGGCAGCAAGGGAAGAATAAAGGATAATGACTGAAAGGCAAAGAGCCCTATTGAATGAAGAATGAAAAATGAAGAATGAAGAATAAATAGCTTTGCCAGCGGAAACGCCGTCAGAGGAAAGGGAAATTTGTATACAGGACATTTTATTTTTCATTTTTCATTCTTCATTTTTCATTAAAAAAAGTTCTTCATTCTTCATCCTTCGTTTTCTCGCCATGCCAAAGAGCCCTATTGAATGAAGAATGAAAAATGAAGAATAAATAGCTTTGCCAGCGAAAACGTTCCCACTGTGCCGGAGGTTTATAAACCGATTTTGCCACGCAAAATCATTAAACTTTTTTTGTAAAACAAAAAAAATAAACCTTTTGCGGAGCAAAAAATAAACCATTTTCTTCAATCTTTCACTTTTTCCAGCCTGAAGTGGCGGGTGACGGGGTTGTTGATGGCGTAGATGGTGCGGACGATGAGGTCTTGCTCCTGTTCAAGCAGCTTCATGATTTCGGGATGCATGAGGCGGCTGTAGATGTCCTTGCGGCTGCTGACCCAGGCGTTTGTCTTTGAGCCTTCGCGATAGGTCCGTGCGGCCTCCTCGGTGGCGTAGTCGGTGATGCCGTGCTCCTTCAGGAACCAGCCGTACTGCAGCCAGACGAAGTCGCGTATGCGGCGCTCGATGTCCCATCGCTCTTCGTTGAGCGACATGACGGCACACGCCTGCTGGTACTGTGGCGTGTGGCGATAGGCGGTGAGGTTGACGCCGCGCTCCAGGTCGGTGGCGGCGAGGGTGTCGATGAGGATGTCGTCAATCAGCAGGCGGTAGCTGCCCTTCAGCCCGCTCACGGTGAGGCGTTCGCTGTTCATCTCGTCAGCGAAGTCGGGGATCATCTTCACGATGTCCGACTGCGGGCGGGTGAAGCCCCAGCCGTGGGGGATGGTGTCGAGGGGGTAGGGCAGCGCTTCGCTCAGGTAGTCGAAGGCGAGGACGTCGCGGCTGGCGGTGATGGCGGTGATGGTGCAGTTCTCCGCTTTCTCGGCCTTCTTCTGGCGTGCGTTGATGCAGAAGTCCGCCACGGGCCTGCCCGTCATGCCCTGTGCCTTCAGGAAGAGGTAGGCCATCAGCATGTGTCCGTCGTTGTCGGGATGTACGCGGTCGTTGCCGCAGACGCTGAAGTCGGGGTCGTCCCTCTGCATGCGGGCGCCCACGTCGCACATGGGGGCGTTGAAGTCGATGAACTCCCAGTGGTTGGCCCGTGCCGCCGAGTCCTGGATGGCGATGACGCGCTGCATGGCGTCGTTCTTGCGGCGGTAGATGTTGTCGTTGAAGGTCGATGTCTGGTCGTAGGGCGACGTGCCGACCATCACCACGCGTGTGCCGGTCAGCTTTTTCAGCTTCTTCTCGATTTCGAGGAAGTTACGCCGTGCCTCGGCCACCTTGCTGTCGGCGAAGCGCTGCGCGTCGTCGCCGTTGTATTCCCAGTAGCCCGTGTCGTTCATGCCGAAGGTGAGTGTGACGACGGTGGGGTTTTTGGCGGCCACGTCGCCGTCGAAGCGTCGCAGGATGTCCTCGGCGGTGTCGCCGCCGATGCCGCAGTTGGCCATCCACATCTGCCGGCTGGGGAAGCGTGTCATGTAGTAGAGCCAGATGTACGAGTGATAGTGTCCGCCGTCGGTGATGCTGTTGCCGACGAACGTCACGCGGTCGCCCGCCTTGAAGGGCGCCAGCGTCTGGGCTGTCATCGCGCTGCCGACGGCAAGCGCAAAGAGGGTTAGGATTGCTTTTTTCATGTTTGTGGGGTTTTGACCGATTTGAGGATATGAGCGATCACACGGACGAGGAACGAGGCAAACAGCAGGACGTGGGCCCAGCCGAGCTGTGGCACGAAGGCCGCAGCCACCATCATCGCCGCCAGCACGGCGGCATAGGCGGCACGCGCCCAGCGGATGGCCTTCTTCCTCCGCAGGCACAGCCAGACGACAAGGGGTATGGGGTTGAAGACGATGGGCAGCAGGTTCCCCGCCATCCACGGCGCTTTCGAGAACAGCAGCAGCCCCGTGAAGAACAGTCCCAGCAGGGTCTGCAGGCCCAGCAGGAGGGCGTCGTAGGCCTGCACTAACCTCTCGCCCCTGACCCCTAACCTGTTTTCAGCAAGCGTCAGCAGCAGCGTGACGGCGAGCAGCACGGCGAAACATAGGGTGGGGGTGAATGGAGTAGGGTGATGGGTTAGGGGTGAGGGGTTAGAGGTCTGAGGGGCGGCAAAGAGCACGTGCTCGTCGCCCAGGACGGGGCGTCTGTTCCCCGCCGCGTCGACGATGGATGCTCCGCTCCACACCGTCACGATGTCCATCGGCGCCAGCTTCTCCCAGAGGTCGCCCTGCTGTTCGCCCTCGGCCCCCAGCAGGCTCTGGAAGCACAGGTTGTACCACGGATAGTCCCGCACCGCGTAGGCGGCATAGTCGCGCAGCGTGCCCGTGAGCGCCGGCGGCAGGTCGCCGTATTCCATCCGCTCGCCCAGCAGCGAGCCTCGGATGATGTCGGCGCAGATCGACGTGCACTGCGCGTGCAGGAAGCTGTAGGTGCGGCTGTCTGGGTGGTACGCCTCGCGGTCGAGGCTCATCCACAGGCGCCGCACCTCATCGGTGGTGAGGTTGAGGGGATATTCCTTGACGGGGCGGTTCTGCCGGACATAGTCCTTCGAGAACTCGTCCCACTTCTGCACCACGAAGAGCCCCTTGCAGACGTCCTCCATCAGGAAGCGGCGGACGTTGGCCGACGAGGCCTCGATGAGGTAGGTGTAGAAGTTGTCCAACCCCGCCGAGGGACACGACATGTGGATGGAGCAATGGCCGAACGACGATATCAGCCTGCTGCCCCGCCCGCAGATGACCAGCGAGGCGCTGATGTCGTTCCGGAGGCCCTCCTGCGCCGCTATGCTGTCGCCGGGGACAGGCATTTCAGCAGCATAACCACCCAGGATGATGCAGGTGGTTATGACTGTAAGCACGATGCCTCTCAGCTGTCTGCGCATGGGGGGAGTTTTTTAGACTTTCAGACTGGACTTGAAAATGAAAAATTAAAAATGAAAAATAAATAGTTATGCCAGCGGAGATGCCGACAGAGGAAAGGAGATTTAGTTTTCGGAGCATTTTATTCTTCATTCTTCATTTTATTCTTCATTCTTCATTCTTCATTTTTCATTTTTCATTTTCATCAGTGCCTTTTTATCGGATAATCCTCTTCTTGCCACCGACAATCAGCTGTCCTTTGGCCTCTTTGCCTACGCGCTGTCCGCAGAGGTTGTAGATGACGTCGTCAGGACGGATGGCCACGGCCTTGATGCCGGTGATGGGGTTCTCGTTGCCCTCCTCATAGAACACGGCGAAGAAGTGGTTCAGGCAGCCGAACTGCTCCCAGTCGGCTTCGGCAGCAGCCTCGGCGGCAGCCAGGTTGTCGGCAGCCTCGGGACCTTCGGAATACTCGTTGGGCGAATCGTGGGTAAGGACAACCTGAATGGCAGGCGAGCTGGTGTAGGTGCGGGGCATCTGGTTTTCTTCGCATTTAGTGTCCAGCTCGGTGTCGTCAGAGTAGGTGATGGGGGCGTCCTTCGTGATGTCGAACTTACCGTCGCCGTCCTCGTCGATGAAGAATCCGGCAAACTGGTAGCCCTCGTTGGGGATGGCATAGAGGTGACAGATTGCCTGGTTACCCTTCGTCTCGATGGTCGCCTTCACGGTGATTTCATCCTCCTCGTAGAGCATCTCGTCAATGTCGTCCCACTCGGTTCCATTCCACTCAGTGGTCAGATAGACGACACCTGCACCTTCGGGAACGCCCGTCAGTGTAACAACATGGTTCTCGTACGTGGCCACGGCCATCGCTTTCTGGGGAACCAGCGCAGCCGTCAGCAGGCCGCACAAGGCAAAAAAGTAAACTTTTTTCATACGCTTTTTTTTTGATTTGTGATTGATGATTAATAATTAATAATGTTTATGGTATATGGTCTATGAAATGGGGGACGCCCTTGGGCGCGTGTTAACCTATTTTTGACGTGTAATGATATATATTAACGACCGGGCCCTCATTCTCCCCTAAGGCATTCGGGGTAAAATCGGGCTGCTGCAGCTGTTTTTTGTTCGGGCGGGCTGACTGAGGCAGGTAGCGGCTCAGGGCGGCGCGCAGCTTGCGTATGGCGATGGTCATCTGCGCCTCGACGGTATTCACCGAGATGCCCATGCGCTCAGCAATCTCGGCGTTCTTCAGATGGTCGCGTCGAGAGAGCAGGAACACCTGGCGGCAGCGGGGCGGGAGGGCGCCGATGGCGTGACAGGCAGCCTTGTTGATGATTTCCCTGTCGCAGGCTGTGGCGGCATCGCTCGCGTCGAGGCTGTCGGGACGGCTGTGAAGGTCGTCGCGAAGCACTTCGTTTACACGCTCGGCATATTCCGACACGTAGAAAAGGTGCTTCAGGTAGTCGAGGCATTTGTTTTTCAGCGATACGGCCATATAGCCCTCGACATTGTCCATCTGCAGCACATGGTCCTTATGTTCCCATACGCTTACGAAAACATCATGGACAATGTTTTCAGCATCCTCCTGGGCGGGGACATAGGTTTTCGCCATCCGAAGCATGCGGGAGTAGTTGCTGACGTATAACTCTGAAAAACGTGTGTTAAACATAGCGATATTCAATTTCTGCTGCAAAGATACTCATTTAATTTTTTCGCGATTTCATTAGTAGGCGAAAAGTAAATATCATTTTTGAATTCATATTATTACTTTGTTGAATATAAGTTGAATATCTTTTTACGTTGTAATCCGTAGAGTAAATTGTTTTGCCTGCCTTCGATTCTACTTTTCCGGCGATTATGGGGCTTGGGGGACGGCTTCTAAAGGTGAAATCCTCTGACGGCACTGGATGACCTGGGAAATCCCCCGGGAAGCGGGCGAACCGACGCTTGTGTGTAAAGCATGTTTTGAACTGTAGCACTGTAGCGGAATCGTGCAGGAATGACCGGCGGCACTCTGCGGGAGGACTCTCGGGGGCTAAAGGGAGTCAACCGTATTCTGGAAAAGACACCTTTTCGATGTCGTTTGCGCTACAGTGCTACAGTGCTACAGTTCAAAATATGGTTATCACATCAGAGTGGAAAAAAATTCTATTATATATATTTTATAATATATATAATAGACCTGATTTTTGGTCCTGTGTGTAAAGCGTCTTGAGAACTGTAGCACTGTAGCACTGTAGCGCTCGGACCGCTAATCGGGGGTGGCGAAAGTGCCACTCATCGGGTGGCGAAAGTGCCGCTCATCGGGTGGCGACAGGGCCGCTCATCGGGGGGACAGTCGCTCGGGCGAGAGTTGTTTTGACCGCCGCTCCAGCGTAGTGGGCTGTGTGAAGGACGTAGTGCGTCGCCCCGCCAGCGCAGTGGGCTGTGGCTGGCGTCGTTGTCGGCCGTCGGATCCCTGTGCGGTCAGGACTTGGCATCGTTGAGGAGGACTTGTTTGTTGTTGATATTATGTTTTATACGTAAAATATATAAAAATTTATGAAAATTATATGTCAAATTATTTGGTCGGTTCAGATTTTTACCGTACCTTTGTACCCGAAATGAAAAGGAGCAGGCGGAGGCCTTTTCATTGGTGCGCAGCTGGGGGCGGTTTGGCGAAGGCGGATTTTTATTCCTGTAGTGTTTAGTGGAAAGCGTGAGGACGGTCGTCATTTATTCAATTAAACCTCAAAAAAACCCACATGTACCTATTTAATAAAGTAAAGGTCAGAATTTCGTCAGTAGTGGCAATGGCTGCGGTCGTGCTGTTTGCGTCGTGCGAGCATGCTGAGGCGGGCTATCCGAGCTACGATGCGTCGAAGCCCATCGTCTGCGAGAGCTTCTACCCGACGGGCGGCCCCATTGCCACCAAGGTGATCCTCACGGGCAGCAACTTCGGAAACAACGCCGACGCCGTCAGCGTCTTTTTCAACCAGAAGGAGGCACCCGTGATCGGAGCGAGCGGCGACCGTCTGCTGGTGCTTGCGCCGAAGCTGCCCGGTGAAAACGTGGTGATAAAGGTCCGGATAGGCGATCAGGAGGCATCGTTCCCAGGCCATTTCGACTACAAGATTCAGACCAACGTGACCACCGTTTGCGGCGGCGATGCAGCCGCGACCGCCAACCCCACAGGCACCATCAGCCTGTCGGAGGCACAGTTCGCCTCGGAGATGAACCAATGTATCTCTGTGGACAAGCGTAAGAACATCTACTTCGAGATCGACACGCACGACAGCAAGTTCTACCGCTACTGTGCCAACGAGGAGGCCGACCAGCTGAAGCTCATCGACGAGCTGGGCATCTTCCTGACGGTGCCCGTCAATGTCTATGACGACGTCCACGACAAGGTCTATCACATTCAGGCGAACATCGGAAACAACGAATACTGGTATTACGACCCGGACAACGACTGGGTTGCCATGAACAAGGGCGAGATCAGCTGGGACAACACCGAGTTCTCCCCCGGCGGCATGGCGTCGTGGGCAGCCCGCCGGACGGCTGCCATGTGCCCCGCCGACGGTAAGTTCTACACCCGTTCCTACGGTGGCTATCTGATTCGTTTCGACCCCGAGACGGCCCTGGGCGAGAACCTCACACAGCTGTACGGCGGCGTGGGCATCGGCAGCACCAGCGGCAGCACGTTCGGCATGGTGTTCGACGGCAGCGACCCGAACATCCTCTATTTCACCGTCGATGAGATGAACCGCATCTATAAGCTCGACTTGGAGGCGCAGACGTGTACAACCCTCTCAGGGGGTTCGGCAGGATTCTTCGACGGCCCCATCAACCAGGCCCAGTTCTCGAATCCCCACCAGATGTGCCGCGACAGCGAAGGCAATCTCTATGTGGCCGACACGGGCAACCATTGCATCCGGAAAATCAACCTGAAGACGGGCTATGTGTCCACCGTTGCCGGCCTGCCCCAGCAGCCGGGCTACGTCAACGGCACGGGCGATGTGGCGAAGTTCAACAGCCCCTACGGTCTGGCTATCGACAGCGACGATGTGCTCTATGTGGGCGACAGTAACAACCATGCCATCAGGCGCGTGGCCGTAGAGTGACAGCGCCGATGGCGCCATTAGGAAAGCAATAAAACGGAAGATTGAAAGATGAATAATAATCGTTTCCTGAAAGTTTGGCTCTTAGCGCTTGGCTGTACGCTTGCTCTGGCGGCAGGGGCACAGGAGAGCTTTGAGGTGAAAGGTATGGTCATCGACGAGACGGGCGAGGCCGTCATCGGGGCTACGGTGACCATCCAGAACAAGCCCGGCATAGGCACCGTCACCGACGTCGATGGCGCGTTCGCCATCAAGGCCGACCTCTACGACGTGCTCATGGTGTCGTACGTGGGCTATTCGTCCGTGACGTACAGACTGGAGAAACGCCAGACGTCAGTGACCATCCAACTGAAAGAGAGCACGAAAGAGGTTGATGAGGTGGTTGTGGTCGGTATGGGCACGCAGCGTAAGATAAGCGTGGCGGGTGCCATCACCACCATTGCGCCCATCGAGCTTGAGAAACCGGCCACGAACATAGTGAACACGCTGGCAGGCCGTGTGGCAGGCATCATCGGCGTGCAGCGCAGCGGCGAGCCCGGGAAGAACATCTCGGAGTTCTGGGTTCGCGGCATCGGCACCTTCGGCGCCAACAGCAGCGCGCTGGTGCTGATTGACGGCCTCGAGGGCGATCTGAGCCAGGTGGAGGCGGCTGACGTGGAGAGCTTCTCGGTGCTGAAGGATGCGGCCGCTACCGCCGTCTATGGCAGCCGCGGCGCCAACGGCGTCGTCATCGTCACCACCAAGCGCGGACTGGACCAGAAGCTGATGATCACGGCGCGGGCCAACTACACCGTGTCGCAGCTGAAACGCCTGCCCGACTATCTGGGTGCCTACGAGTATGCCCAGATGGCCAATGAGGCTGCCGTGGCCACCGGCATGAACCCCATCTACGACAACGTCGAGATGGACATCATCCGCTATGGCCTCGACCCCGACCTCTATCCCAATGTGGACTGGCAGAGAGAACTGCTCAACCCCACCTCGCTCGAGCAGACCTACTACGTCAGCGCGCGCGGCGGCGGCTCCATCGCCCGATACTTCGCCTCGCTCGGCATGTCGAACGAATCGTCGGCCTACAACATGGCGGCCGACTCGCCCTACAAGCGCGGCGTGGGCTACAACACGTACAACTACCGCATGAACCTCGACATCAACCTGACGAAGACGACGAAGGTCTACATCGGCGGCACCAGCTACCTGTCGGTGAACGACCGTCCCAGCATGGGCAGCGGCTACCAGCCGGTGAGCATGACAGGGTGGATATGGAGCTCGCAGGCCAAGACGACGCCCGTGATGTTCCCGCTGCGCTACTCGAACGGCTACCTGCCAGCCACGAACGACGGCGACGACATCTCGCCCTACGTCCTGCTGAACTACACCGGCACCACCCGTCAGCAGAACTTCCGCAACATGATCACCATGAGCCTCGACCAGGACCTCTCGATGGTCACCCCGGGACTGAAGGCCAAGCTGCAGGGCTCGCTCGACACGCAGTCGCTGTTCGGCGAAAGCCGCTACAGGATTCCGTCGCTCTACATGGCCTCCGAGCGCAGCGCCTCGGGCAAGCTCATCCTCTCGCAGCGCGTCAGCGAGGTGTCGGTGGGCTACAGCTCGGCGGCGTGGACCTGGCGCAAGATTTTCTTCAACACCAGCGTCAACTACGACCGCGTGTTCGACGAACACAGCGTGGGCGCACTCCTATATTATTATATTGAGGACACCGCCGAGACGGGTGCCGGCAGCAGCATGTCCGCCATCCCCAAACGCTACCAGAGCCTCTCGGGACGGCTGAACTACGGCTTCCGCGACACCTATTTCATCGACGCCAACTTCGGCCTCAACGGCTCGGAGAACTTCCAGCCCGGCCGCCAGTACGGCTTCTTCCCCTCGATGGCGCTGGCATGGGTGCCCACGAGCTATACGTTCGTCCAGGACAACGTGCCCTGGCTGAGCTTCCTCAAGTTCCGCGCTTCGTACGGCATGGTCGGTAACGACCAGATAGCCAGCACACGCTTCCCCTACCTGACGCTCATCACTGAGAACCCGTCGGCCAGCTCCGTCTGGGGCGGCACGGGCGTCATCACCGAGAGCCAGGTGGGCGCCGACAACCTCGTGTGGGAGAAGGCGAAGAAGATGGACATAGGCATGGACTTCCACCTGTTTGGCGACCGGTTCTCGGCCACCGTCGATTACTTCCTCGACCGCCGCGACGCCATCTTCCAGCAGCGCACACAAGTGCCCGCCTACGTCGGTCTGGTAAGCATGCCCTATGGCAACGTGGGCAGCATGAAGAGCTGGGGCGGCGACGGCAATCTGGAGTATCACCAGAAGGTGTCGAACGACTTCAGCTTTACCCTGCGCGGCAACTTCACCCTCTCGAAAAACAAAATCCTCAACTGGGAGGAGGCCACACAGCCCTACCGCTATCTCGAACGCAACGGCTATGCCAACAACGTGCAGCGCGGATACATCGCCCTCGGCCTCTTCGAGAGCCAGGAGGACATCGACATGAGCCCACCGCAGTTCGGGGCCTTGCGCCCGGGCGACATCAAGTATAAGGACGTCAACGGCGACGGCGTGGTGAACAGCGACGACAAGGTGCCCCTCTTTGCCTATGCCGGCATCCCGCAGCTGATGTACGGCCTCGGCGCCTCGGCCGACTGGAAAGGGTTCACGCTCAATATCCTCTTCCGCGGCACGGGACATAACTACTTCCTCTACGGCGGCAGCGACGGCAGCCTCTTCGACGGATACATGCCCTTCAACAAGGGGTTCCGCGGCAATGTTCTTGCGATTGCTTACAACAAGGAGAATCGTTGGATTTCTGCTGATTACTCTGGTGACCCCCGGACGGAGAACCCCAATGCCCGTTTCCCGCGACTCTACTACGGACAAAACGTCAACAACACGCAGCCTTCCACATGGTGGATGGGCGATGCGCGCTACCTGAGGCTGCAGGAAGTGAGCCTCAATTACCGTTGGAACGCAGCCTTCATGCACAAGGTCGGAGTACAGTCCATCGACCTGCAGCTGATGTGTGAGAACCTCCATGTGTGGGACAGCGTGAAGATCTACGACCCCGAGCAGGCCACCTCCTGCGGACAGGCCTACCCCCTGACCGGACGCTATGCCCTGCAAATGCAACTTAACTTTTAATGGTCTGGTGGTCTATGGTCTATAGTCTATTGCTTTTCGCGGCCTTTGGCCGCCACGCCCAAGGGCGAGCAAATATATCGAATATCGGCTACAGCCTTTTGTCTTCCGCGGCCTTGGCCGCCACGCCCCGGGGCGGGGCGTAAAGAGCAATAGACTATAGACCATAGACCCCAAAAAACAGGTTTAACGAGTTATCTTTATCGTTATCGTTTTCGTTATCGTTTTCGTTTCCGTTTTCGTTTCAGTATGAAGAAAAGTGTTTTTGTTAAGATAATGGCTCTGGCTGTCAGCGCATCTTCCATGGTTGGCTGTGCCGACTACCTGAATGTGGACGAATACTTCGCCGATACTTTCATGGCCGACTCCATCTTTGCCAGCAGCGTCAACATACAGCGCTACTACAACGGTGCCGTCAGTCTGCTGCCTAAGGAGGGACGCCTCTGGTACTACGGCAGCACCCCCGGCCTCACCGGCAGCGACGAGGCCGTGTCGTGCGGCAACTGGAACGGCGGCTTCCTCGAGATACAGTTCTCAGGCACCAGCCTCACCACCGACAACATCACCGCCTCGGCGATGGGCGGATGGGACTGGGACTTCAATGTCTGGGACAACTGCTACCGCATCATCCGCAAGTGCAACACCCTGCTGACCAACATCGACGCCGTGCCCGACATGAACAGCTTCGAGAAGTCCGAGTTCCGTGCCGAGGTGCGCTTCCTGAGAGCATACGCCTACTACTGGATACTGCGCAACCAGGGCCCGATGATTCTCCTGGGCGACGAGATCCTGAACAGCAACGAGGCCCCCGCCTACTACGAGCGTGCCCGTAACACCTTCGACGAGTGTGCCGACTACATCTGCACCGAGTTCGAGGCCGCTGCCCAGAACCTCCCCCGCACACGTCCCGTCGATATGCTCTCTGCCCCCACCGCCGGCGCTGCGCTGGCGCTGTCGGCACGCATCCGTCTGGCCGCCGCCAGCCCGCTGTTCAACGGCGGTGCCGCTGCCCGACGCTTCTTCGGCTCGTTCCTCCGCTCGACCGACAAGGTGCCCTACGTCTCGCTGGAGTACGACGAGCGCAAGTGGGCCGTCGCCGCCGCAGCAGCCCGACGCGTCATCGACCTGGGCCTCTATGACCTCTACACCGTCGAGGCCGACCAGTACACCGCCGCCCTCCCGGCGAATGTCCCCTCTGCCCCCTGGCCCGACGGCGCCGGAGGCATCGACCACTATCGCTCCTATTCCGAGCAGTTCACCGGCGAGGCCGTCGCCGCCACCAACCCCGAGCTCATCTGGGGGACGACGGAGAACATCCTCGACCACCTCGGATACATCTTCCCCCTGCGCTTCGGCGGCAGCAGCTGCGTCAGCGTCCCACAGCGCATGGTCGACTACTTCTACATGGCCGACGGACGCGACATCGCCGACGCCAGCGCCGACTATCCCTACCTCAACCGGCCCTACGACAAGACCTGCATCACCCAGGAGGACAAAATCCTCTCGCGCAACTACACCCTCAAGGCCGGCACGTTCGCTGCCTACGCGGGTCGCGAACCACGCTTCTATGCCAACATCGGCTTCTCGGGCCGCCTCTGGACCATGTCGTCCACCATCGAAACGGGCAAGCACGACGTCGTGGTCGGCTACTACATGGGCGCCAACTGCGGCCCGAACGTCTCTACCAACAACGTCTATAACATCACCGGCTACACCGGCTGCAAGTACGTCCATCCGCGCGATGCCTGCACCGGCAACAACGCCCGCACCATAGCCAAGACGTTCCCCATCATTCGCTATGCCGAGGTGCTGCTCTCGTATGCCGAAGCCCTCAACCACCTGACGAAGGAGTGGGACATCGACGGCATCCGCGTCAGCCGCGACGTCGGCGAGATGCGGAGCGCCTTCAACCGCGTCCGCTTCCGTGCCGGACTGCCGGGCGTCACCGACACCGAGCTGGCCTCCGAGGATGCTTTCGAGGCCGTCATCGAGCGCGAACGCTGCATCGAGCTGTTCCACGAGGGACGCCGATACTACGACATCCGCCGCTGGGGCATCGTCGAGCAGCTCGAAAGCGAGCCCCTGCAGGGACTCTCTGTCAATCAGGCCGAGTGGGCAGGATTCTACCAGCCCACCGTCATCCAGTATTCCACCATCCGCGAACGCGTCTTCAAACCCAAGATGGTGCTGCTGCCCATCCACCTTAGCGAGCTCCGCAAAAACCCCCTTCTCGACCAGAACCCGGGATGGGAAAAGTAAGATAAATGGAGAAGTGACAGTTGATGATTGATAATAAACTATAGACCTTATGAAACATAGTCATTCATTCATAATCAAAGCCATCGTTCTCACCTGCCTGGTGGTGACAGGAATGTCCATCGCCGGCTGCGAAGCCAAGTTCTACGACGAAGAGCAGTACCGCAAGGAGATATACATCGTCAGCGGCTCGGGCAACATCTTCGGCCAGGAATACACCTTCGGCGAAATCTCCGAGGGATGGCTCTCGATATACGCCGGCGGCACCACCCCCATCGACCGTGATGTGACGGTCGAGCTCGAGCACTGGCCCGAGGTGCTGCGTGCCTACAACCGCACCACCTATGGCGAGGCATACGCCAGCTATGCCCAGGAGCTCGATGCCAGGAACTACACTATCGACAGCTATTCCATCCTGTTGCCTGCCTTAGGCAGCAAGCCGTACGTGAAGTTCCCCATCCGTGTCAACGTCAGCACCATCGGCCCCGACGACGTCTATTACATCCCCCTGCGCATCAAGTCCGT
>Ga0129307_1002133_pt1 | contig 17172 bp, 18 predicted proteins | sample P1105metagenome_FD_94437 | JGI IMG/M metagenome (GOLD analysis project Ga0129307, IMG submission 94437) | Capybara group fecal microbial communities from Wisconsin, USA - P1105 metagenome | ecosystem: Host-associated > Mammals > Digestive system > Large intestine > Fecal | place: USA: Wisconsin... | reverse complement strand
TCCGACAATATCCGCCAGATTGTGGGCAAGCAGCGTCTCCGTCTCGGAGGCAGCTCCATCCAGACGGTTGCGGATCAGGCCGGATGCGTTGGAATCAAAGAAGCCAAGCGGGGTATTCATCAGATGTGCCATACCCTGTTTGCGGATGTTGCTGGCTGTGCGGAATGCAGCCAGATGTGTACACATCAGGGCAGCGAAATAGACCGCTATCCCGGCAACGGCAAAGCCGAAGGCAATCCAGCCGTAACGGGCGATGCCCTGGGCCCCCGTCCAGTCCGGCGCCGCGGAAATCAGGTCCCGTGCCACCAGCCAGATACAGATGTAGGGGGCCATCCCGAGAATCATAGCAACGGCAGAAAGGCCGAGGCCCAGGAATGTCAGCATTTTATAGCTTCCTGCATATTTCAGCAGAACAGCCACATCGCTTTGTTTCTTTTCTTTCATAAGTTTCTCTCCTTGGAATTCATATCTCCGCTGCTTTCTTCCCCTTTCAAACGGAGGAGTAAAGCCCCCTTATCCCAACGCCACATCCAGTGCCATCATCAGGCTGAAACCGACGGCAAAGAACACAACGCCGATATTGGAATGCTCCCCGGCAGACATTTCCGGAATCAGCTCCTCCACAACCACATACAGCATGGCTCCGGCTGCGAAGGATAAATAATATGGCATTGCCGGAACCACCAGACTGGCGATCAGAACGGTAATTCCGCCGAATACCGGTTCCACTGCGCCGGACAGGACGCCCAGCCAGAAGGACTTTGGCTTACTTTTTCCTTCTGCAAAGAGCGGCATGGAGATGATCGCGCCTTCCGGAAAGTTCTGGATGGCAATTCCCAGTGCCAGGGCCAGCGCGCTGCCTGCCGTGATATTGGCAGAACCGGACAGCAGGCCGGCATAGACTGCGCCCACTGCCATGCCCTCCGGAATATTGTGCAGAGTCACCGCCAGTACCATCATAATCATCCTGTTCAGATTGACTTTCGGTCCTTCTGTCTGTTCCGTATGATCAATACTCCTGTGCAGATGAGGGATCATATGATCCAGAAGAAGCAGGAAAAGAATTCCCAGCCAAAAGCCTGTAAATGCCGGAAGGAAAGCCAGTCTTCCCATGTATGCAGATTGTTCAATGGCGGGGACGATCAAGCTCCAGATCGAAGCCGCCACCATCACTCCCGAAGCAAACCCGGCCAAAGCCCGCTGAACGCCTTCCCCGAGATCGTTCTTCAGGAAAAATACACAGGAAGCGCCGGCCGTCGTCCCGATAAAAGGAATCAGAAGCCCCCAGGCGGCCGTTTTTTATTTCCATCCGAACAGTCTCTTCTTCTCATATGGGGCTGACTCCACACTCAGACAGCTGTATCCTGTGGCATCGACAGCGGCCTTCAAACTGCCGGCATCCACATCCTCCTCCGTCAGGAAGGAAGCTTCCTTTTTGCTCCTGGAAGCTGTGACTTTCTTTGCGGAAGGTACTGCATTCCGGATCGCGTCGCATACATGCGCCTCACACATCCCGCACATCATGCCGTCAATCTTCATCGTTACTCTGTTCATAATTCCTCCATATATCATTTCTGTTATCCCCCGCAGCTTGTTAGATGCAGCTAACATTCTGTTAAAAAAAATATAATTACTGCAGGATTCTTTTAAATAACATGTAAGGATACCATGTCTAAATGTTAGACGTCGCTAACTCCAAAACAATTATACATTTTAAATGAAGAAATGCCAAGAGAATTTCATAAAAAGGATCCCCTTCTCTCTATTTCTTCCGCGCTTTATGGTTTAGCCCTTCATCCCCGGACCGTATTCCTTGCCTCTTCTTAGCGGCTGAAGGATCATGAATCAGAAGTCCAGTCCGGCTAGCCATTCCTTTACAGATTCTCTGACGCTGTCCTGCTTGTTCTGGCAGTCATTTCCCCGGACCGCAAGTCCCTTCAGCACCGAACTTCCCGGAATAGCAGAAGAAAGCTTCTTATCAAACCCGGAAAGGCCGGAACCCTCGTGGGTGGAGAAGGGCACCAGATTCTTACCGGCAAGTGTCTCCGCGTTTTCTTCGAAGAACGTGTACATGATCATTGGCCAGTCACCCCACCAGACCGGAGCTCCGATGAAAACAGTATCATATTGCGAAAGTTCCGGGACTTGCCCTGCATAGGCAGGCCGGGCATTTTCATTCTGCTCTTTCTTTGCTACGTCGGTCAGCTCTGCATACGTCATCGGATAATGATCATCCTCTGGAAGGATTTCAAAGAGATCCGCCCCTGTTTCATCCGCGATCATTTCAGCAACGATTTCTGTGTTGCCATGGTCGATCACACCAACGGTGTACTGCTCACCGGTACGGGAGAAATACACGACCAGGATACGGGAGCTTTTGGAAGCACTGCCGTCCGTATTGGCTGCAGGCTCATTTGTTTGCTCCGTAGTCGTTTTGTCGTCTGCAGCGACAGCCTGACTGCTTGTTTCCTCGGAAGGCGCTGCAGAAGATTTGTTATCTGTACTGCTTTCTGTACTGCCGCATGCTGCCAATGATAGGATCAGCCCTATAGAGAGTACCAGGCAGAACAGGTTTTTGATGCTTTTTTTCATTATTAAAATCCTCCGAGTCCTCTATGACCGTAGACCTTCAGGCCGTTCAGCGCATCTTCCAGTGCTGTAAACTCATCATTCGTCAGTTCCACGTTCGCAGAATCCAGGTTCTCGATGACCCGCTCCTTATTCTTCGAACCGGGGATCGGGACCACGTTCGGATACTTGTGGAGCATCCAGGCCAGGGATATCTGTGCCGGTGTTGCACTCTTTTTCTCTGCAAATTTCTTCAGCATCTCTACGATCGGCTGATTGCCCTCAATATTTCTTCTGGACAGCTGGGGCACCCAGTTACGCACATCGTCGTTTCTCTCAAACTGCGTCTCAGGCGTGATCTTTCCGGAGAGAAGACCGCTTGCGATCGGGGAAAACGGCACAAAGCCGATGTTGTTCTCCATGCAGTAAGGAATGATCTCTGCTTCGCAGTCCCGCTCCACCATGGAGTAGATATTCTGGATTGCGGCAAGCGGCGTCACCTGCTGAGCGCGGTCTATGATGTCTACATCAACCTGAGAAAGTCCCCATCCGCGGATCAGGCCGTCTTCCATAAGTCTTCCCATGGCTTCCGCCACTTTCTCGACCGGAACGCCGCTCATGCGGTGAAGATAATAGATATCCACATAATCAGTCTGCAGACGGTCCATGGATCCTTCCAGATGCTTGTGGATCGTTTTATAAATACTGCCGACACTGAAGCCGTGCAGCATCAGTTTCGTCGCGATGACCACGTTCTGTCGGACATCCTTCAGCGCTTTTCCAACGATCAGCTCGTTATGCCCGATCCCGGCGAGATTCGGGCTGTAGACTTCCGCCGTATCAAAGAAAGTGCAGCCGTGGTTATAGGCATTCCGTATCGCTTCGATACTGTATTTTTCAGGCGGGATCTGTCCGTATCCGTGGGAAAAGGCCATGCAGCCCATTCCCACTTCCGATACCTCGATATCCCTCAGCATTCTTTCCTTCATAAACTTCCTCCATCAATAATCTGCGAATCTTTCATCCCGCTCCAATGCCGTCATCTGCGCCATTTCTTCCTCCGTCAGCGCAAAGTCCCAGACATCATAGTCTTCGATGATGTGCTGTTCGTTGGAAGATCCGGGGATGCAGATGTTTCCTGCCTGCAGATGCCAGCGGATGATCACCTGCGCGGAAGATACACCGTGTGCCTGTGCAATACCGCTGATAACGGGATCATTGAACAGTGTCTGCGTATTGCCCCTGCAGCCCAGCGGGAACCAGCTCTCCAGCGCGGTGCCGTACTGCGCGATGTGTTCCTTCATTTCGCCGCTCTGATGATAGGGATGCGTTTCGTTCTGCAGAAGCGCAGGGCGGATTGTCGTGGCGTTTACCAGACGGTCGAAGTCCTCAGGCTCATAATAGTTGGAAAGTCCGATGGAACGCAGCTTTCCGGCTTCTACAGCCCTCTCCATTGCTTGGTAGGCATCCACATCGTTTGAAGGCTGGCTGTGATGCAGGATCATCAGGTCAATGTAATCGACACCGAGTCGCTGAAGGGATGCGTCCACCGCAGCGTCGCCGTTCCCGAAATCCGAAGTCCACATCTTGGTCGTGATAAATACTTCTTCACGGGTGACTATGCCTTCATCAATAGCTCTCTGAAGTCCTCTTCCGACCGCCGCCTCATTGCCGTAGATTCTGGCCGTATCGATCAGACGGAAACCGGCTTTCAGGGCCAAGTAGGGAGAGTTTTCAGCCTGGCTGTCTGAAAGAGAGAACATGCCAAGACCCAGGATCGGCATCTCATAACCGCTGTTCAGAATTACAGCTTTTTTCTCAAAGTCAAACGCCGGATACCCGGAAACAGTCTCACTGCCTCCGGTCCCCGCTTCCGTATTCCGCCCGGATTCGTTCCGGCCGTCCCTGAGGCTTTCGGGATTCACAGTTTCTGAACCGTTTTCATTAGTCTGCACAGAATCCGAAGTTGTAGCAGCAGTGATGCTTTCCTTTGCAATGTCCGTCCTGCCGCAGCCCGCAATCAGAAGACACAAGGCGAGAAGAACGGGCAGCAACCCTTTTTTCTTCATGATGATCAGTCCTCGCATTTCTTTTCGATCATCTGTTGACCGCGATCCAGTTGCCGTCCCGAAGCTCATAATGATGAGTTCCCTTCATCCTGTAGGTCCCTCGCGCACCGTAGGCATTGGCATTCAGAACAGAGGTATACGTGATCTCCGCCTTGTCGCCGTCCACTTTGATTACCGGATCTGCAATACCGATAGTGAAATAGTCCAGGCTTCCGTCAGCGACATCTGCGAAGTATTTTTCCCGGGTCTGCTGCCTGCCGCTCATATGGGTAAAGAGCATATCCTCCGAGACGAGTTCCCGCATGGTATCGATATCTGCGTCGGCCATGGCCTGGCAGTAACGCGCCTGGGCATAGAGAATTGCCAGCTCCTCAGCATCCAGCGAATGAATATCGATCCCCGTAATATTCACATTTGAAAACTGCTCGAAATCATATTCCATGGTTTCCGAATATCCTTCCTTTGTCTCTGCTGCCGTATCCGCAGTGCTCCGGACTGGCGGCTCTGACTTTGTCTCATTCTTTTGGGGGCTGCAGGCGTTCAGCAAGAAAATCGTGATCATTACTATAGCCAGCACGAATAATCTCTTCATGTTTCTACTTCATCCAGCTTCCGGAGGATCTTTGCAGGATTACCCCCAACAACCGTGTTCGCCGGAACATCCTTTGTAACGACAGCGCCGCCTGCGATCACAGCGTTTTCTCCCACATGGACTCCGGGCATGATGCTGACGCCTGCACCGATCCAAACGTTGTTTTCGATAACGACCTTGTGGCATTTCAGCACATATCGGTTCATCAGATCATGGTTATCTGTCACGATCGTCACATGCGGTCCGATCTGGACATTATCTCCGAACTCGATCCCGCCGATGGACATGGCGGTAAAGTTATGGTTTATAAAGACATGCTTTCCAAAGGTGATCTGCTTCGGAAAATCGATCTGGGTAGGCGTGAAGATCCCAAGCCCATCCGGAACTTCACCGTCAAACAGTTCGCTGAAAGCCCGACTCCATTCCTCTGTGTGAGGCTCAGTATGATTCAGATGAAACAAAGCCCGGTCCGCCCGGTGTAGTTCAGCAACAGCCGGGCGGTATTCTTCAGACATCATGTCCACGGGTTCTCCGTTTTTAAGCTTCTCAAAAATGTTCATTGCTCTTCGAAGGCAGGTCTCCAGCCTGTGAACTGTACAAGCTGCTCATCCGTACGATGGTAGTAGCGTACGCCCTTGTCGAGCTTTGCGATCTCGGCCATTTCTTCATCAGAGAGCCTAAAGTCCAGGATATTCAGATTGTCTTTGATATGATCAACGTTCTTGCTTCCGGGAATGACAGCAAAGCCCATCTGTGTATGCCAGCGGAGAATGACCTGTGCCGGGGTCTTTCCGTACTTTTTGCCGAGTTCTGCGAACACAGGCTCGTTTTGCAGGGACTTATCGCCGTGCCCCAGCGGATACCAGCTCATCAGCTTAATGCCGTACTTGTCCAGGGTCTTACGAAGTTCCTGCTGCGTGAAGTACGGATGCGCCTCCACCTGGATGAACTGGGGTGCGATCTCCCATTCGGTCTCCAGCTCTTCGATATATCTGCCTTCAAAATTGGAGATGCCAATAGACTTTGCTTTGCCTTCCTTATACGCTTTTTCCAGCTGACGATAACCTGCCAGCCAGTTGCCTGCAGGCTGGTGAATATAGAGCAGATCCACATAGTCCACGCCAAGACGATTAAGTGTCTCGTCTACAGCGTTTTCATTCTCATATTCGCTTGGCCAGAGCTTGGTGGAAAGGAAGATATCCTCCCGCTTTACGCCGCTGTCTCGCATGCCCCGGCCTACCGCGCGTTCGTTAACGTAGGCGTTGGCGGTATCCACGAGGGAATAACCCATCTTCAGGGCTTCCCGGACGCTGTTCTGAGCTTCCGCGGGGGAAAGCATAAAGGTTCCTATCCCGATCACAGGGCATTTGATTCCGTTGTTCAGTACGATGTATTCCATGGTGATCTCCTTTCTGATCTGATCAATGGTTATGTTTGTAAATCACAGCAGTCCATTGGCAGAAAGCCACTTCTGCACACTTGCTTTGGAATTGGCTGCCTGGCTTCCGATAATGGGAAGACCGTTCTTTACGACTGCGCCGGGGCAAATCTTTTTAATCTCACGCTCGCTGGAGCCCATGCCGCTGCCTTCATTGGTGCAGAGCGGCAGGATCGTCTTGCCGGTGAAATCAAAGGCCTCCAGGAAGGTGTAGACCGCCATCGGCATCGTGCCCCAGTAGTTGGGATACGCCAGAACGATGGTCTCATACGCATTGATGTTCTCAGGCAGGGAAATCAGCTCCGGTCTTGCTTTTGCTTTCAGATCCTTCTTTGCTTCTTCGATGCAGGTCATATAGACCGGGGAGTACGGATTCTTCATCTCGATCTTGAAGGTATCTGCTTCGATCGTCTCTTTCATCTTGTTTACCACGATCTCCGTGTTGCCAATCTTCACGTAGCGCATCGCACCTGCGAAATAGTTCTCGTCTGCTCTGGAAAAATATGCGATCAGTGTCTTTGCCATGTCTGGTTCCTCCTTTTATCCCTGTCCGGCATATGCCGCTTTTCTCTTGGTCTGGCTTAATTATATCGGCGAAGTATTGCATAGTCCAATTGAATCATGCTATATTTGATTTAAATATTAAATAACAGGAGTGAACCATGACTACCAAACAGATCGACTACTGTATTGAGCTTGCCCATACCCTGAATTTCAGCCGTGCCGCTGACAATATGTTCGTCAGTCAGCCTACATTTTCCTATCAGATCAAACTCCTGGAGGAAGAGGTCGGCTTCGCGCTCTTTGAGCGGAGCGGAAAAGGTGCTTCCCTCACTCCTGCCGGTGCACAATTTGTTTCCTTCCTGACCGGTATGCGGCAGGATCTGAAAAGGGCCATCGAACAGGGCCAGAACTTCAGCGCCAAATATCAGGACAGCATTTCTATCTGTATGGCGGTGCGGCAGTCGCTCTATTTCCTTCCGGAAGCTATGCGTCTGTTCACGGATACACATCCCGATGTGCAGATCACACCTGTCTTTCAGTACGGAAACAGCATGGAATTGTTTTTACGCGGGGAGGCGGATGTCGTATTCGCCCTGCAGGAACAGACCAGACAGGTTGCCGGCATCCAGATTCATGACCTGTTTGAAAGCCGGATTTACCTGATCACAGATAAAGATGATCCTCTGGCAGAAAAGAACCTGATCCGTGAAGAAGACCTGTATGGGCGCACATTGATGGTAGGCGGAGGTTCTCCGCAGGCGCTCCGGGCGGTTCAGCACCGTCTGATCAGCTCTGGAAAAATCAATTACTTTAACAGCGCTGATCACGATACTACGCTGACAAATGTAGCTGCCGGACGCGGAGTATGCCTGGCACCGGGCTTTCTGAACGATCACAGCGGGCAGTTCGCCTGGATTCCCTTTGACTGCCGGGAAAATTTTTCCTGTGTTTTATGTACGCACAAAGAAGATCAGCGGGAAAGCCTGAAAGCTTTTATCAATATCATGAAAAAGCTATATTCAGAAGCAGTCGCTTTCCCGCTTTGAAAAGACAATAGATAATACAGTTATGGTTGTTCTTACGGTATTCCAGGTTCGATTTCATACAGGCGATGGCAAAGTCATCGTCACCGCATAGGATAGTTTCATAAAGATACGATTCCCGGGGAACATAGTGACCGGTATCATCAAGCACCGGCTTCATGCTGAACTCATCATGCTGAAAGGTCAGGTAGAGTTCCGCATTCCCGTAGTTGGCGGTCTTAGATGCGATATGCTTTATCGTTGCCAAGAGCATCACCTGCTTTCTTCAAAAGCGAAAACCGGAGATCTGTCAATTCTCCGATACATTCATTGATCTCACGCAGCACTGGAATTGAAAGACCGCCGCCTTCGTTCAGGTGGCGGGCGATCTGGTTTAAGTTCGTGCCTACACGGACGATCTCCCGGTTTGTTACATTAAGGGAATCGAGGAACTCTTGATTTACGCCGCCGATCCGGATGACGGTCTCGACCTTTGCCCCGGTGATGGCTTTCCGGAGATACTCCGACTGGGAGAGGCCGCTTGCTTCGCACCTCTTTTTAAATGCCTCATACTCTTCCTCCGATAGCCGCGTTTTGATTACGTGCTCCCGGTGCGGTGTGTTGTATTTCCTTTTGATGATGATCACCTCCGATCAAAAAATGATCCGGCAGAACTTTGCCGGAATTAAAAAAACTGCCGGATGGCAGCATAGCTGGGTTTGGGGAAGGCACTCCCCAACAAGGAGCGGACCATGGGGCATAATGAGCAGGGAGCGAAATCTGGGCCCATGGTCGATACTTGCTCTTATCAGTGAGACCGGTATTTATGAAGGCATTTATGGTCAGTATTTCAATTTCCGCCTTTATGCCTCTGGATCCAATCGATAAGATCCGGTTTGGTGACGAGCTTCCTTCCTCCAATTTTCAATACCGGAAATCCGGGCTCTGCCATCAGGGTGTAGGCACCGGACTTGGAGATGGAGAGAGTTTCTGCCAGGATCTTCACATCGATGATATCCGGCAGATCGGAAAACAATTCTTTGTTCATAAATGATCTCCCTAGTTTCAAGCAATTAAAAGACAGCCCTCGTTTTGAGAGCTGTTATGTATGAAGCAGTTATGATTTTGTGTGATTGTGTTCCGCCTAGGGATTGAAGGTTTCCCGGTAGGAGGCGTAGCTGTTTTTTATGTATTCATCGAAGCATTCACTGATCCTCTTCATCCGTTTGACTACGGCGCTGTGGGTCTTATAACCGACTCTTTCCGCGATCTCCCAGTCGGGGAGGCCGTCACTTTTAAGCTGTAGGATGTCCCGATCCTTTCCGGAAAGCATGGAGAGGAACTGTGAGAGGCATAAGCGTGTTACCGCTTCCTCCGAATAATCGGTCCTATCCGGGATTTCAAAAAGGGATTTCCGTTCAGGCCCGCTTTCCATGATGGCTTCCAGGGAGAGCATTCCTTTTCCGGCTTTCGTCCGGCTGTGGTTCCACTGGGATTCAAAAGCGGCTTTCACACGGCTGTAGTATTCGGAATAGTCTTCCGGTGTCCTGCTGTTCCAGATCCCGTCGATCACCGGCTGCCAGTTTTGTTCAGCAATGATCCGATCCATTGCGTTTCGTATCAGGTTCGACCACTGTTGATAGGAAAGGTATGGGATTTCCTGTTTTTGATCAAGGCCGAACAGTTCCTGGAATCCAAGTCCTGACTTCTGGAACTGTTCCCGGATCAGCCCCACCGCGTAATAGGCCATCCGCCATAAGGCAAACTCTCCGGAATAAAAGAGGTCGATGCCGGGGATGTCCCGGTAGGTTCCATCTTTCCCGGGAACTCGAAAGCACTGCCAGGCAGCCCATGCATAAGAATCCCATACAAGCTGCAGGAAAAGCTCATCATTGATCAGATCCGCATACTTGTCTGTACGGAGAACTTCATAGGGGCAGCGCGGGATCGCAAGGTATTCTTTCTGCTTTTCGATGATCTCCAATGGCAGGGCATAGAAAAGCGTCAGCCATGAGCGGCTGTCCGAATAGTCAATGCACAGGCCTTCCCCGTGTGCCCCGATCATAATAAAGCCTTTCGGTCCTGCTTTTTGTTTTGTGTCTGTCATCATACTTACACCCCGGTTACTTCGAAAATCATTCTTCCACTTATATATAGCACGAAAGCAGCCGAAATGTTCCATATGTTCCAGATCTTTCTGGAAAATAGTATAAAAGACGCGACACAGGCTGCCGCATTATGGCGGCAGCCTGTTGCATCATTGTATAAAGATGCCCTTTCCATAGTGTCCGCCACTTTTGGTAAGGAATGCCGAATTATCGCAGAACCATCGTATGCTTTATGTCAGTCCGCCGTTTTTTCCAAAGTGATCTCCGCGAACCCGGAGTCATCGATCCGCTCCAGAAGCAGGGAATCGCCCTCCAGTTCGAAGCGGAAAACCGCCTTCCCGATTCTCCCGCTGTTAAATTTTAGTGTCAATTCGTCCTCATCGACCGTCCAGCGGAATGCGTGCTCATGCTCCGGGAGGATCAATGCGCCGGTACCGTCTTCGTCGAACTGATACAAAGTGACATCGTCCGCCGCCCAGATCCCTGCCAGTTCTTCTTCGATGCTCCCGGCTTCGATCATCGGAAGTACGGCGGCCTGTACGGCGGTGGTTTCCGCAGGCTTAAGATCCTTCGCCAAAGGCACTTCTGTTTTCGGCTTCAGGTCATTTTCCAGTTCACCGTCTTTCAGCTCTTCTCTTTCCGCATTGGACGGTGTCGCCTTCTTTCGCTGCACATTGGAGGCAGTGGCTTTCACCGCGGAGGTCCGGATCGTGGTTTTGGAATCCGTTCCTTTCTCAGCCATGGCGGACATGGGAAGGATCACCAGCACAAGAAGCGCCGCCAGAAGGATACTGATCTTTTTTATCCATTTCATTTTCATAAATTATCACCTCGCCCTTCCGCTTATTTTACAGCCCTGCGCCGGCGGGATTGCCGTCCCATGTGCCATCGGCTCCGACGTAGTATCCGTCCGGGGTCCGTTCCGAACGATACATGCGGCCCTGGTTGCTGCCGGCAGCTGTCTCAAAGAAATACCACTTTCCATCGATCTGTTGCCAGCCGGTGAGCATCCTTCCCATCCAGCCGTCCGAGACCGGATAGAGATAATAACGGTTCCCCTTCCAGTCGAGCCAGCCAGTTTGCATGAGGCCGGTCTCATCGAAATAATACCAGTAGTTGATCCCATTGTAGGAAAGGTAACGCCAGGCTCCGGCAACCAGGCTGCCGTTTTCCCGGTAATGCCAACCCGAAGAGTCCAGGTTCCAGGAACCGGCTGCAGCAGTCGTTCTGTCCTGGCCGGAAGAACCGCCGCCGGAGCTTCTCCTGGTCCACTTCGCGTAAAGGGTGGTATCTTTCGTGATTGCCGTATCAAAGCTGAACTTGTTTTCGCAGGCAGCTTCCTTGAACCAGCCGCCGAAGCTATACCCGCCGGCGGTGAGCGCCGCAGGCTCAGAAGCTGTCTTCCCGCTTTCCACAATCTGATCCGCCGGTGCGCTTCCGTGACCATTCGCATTAAAGGTTACTGTGAAGCTCTCCACGTCCAGCCTGGGGACACTCCTGGTCTCCTTCTCCCTGCAGCGGGAACAGGTGCGGGTCTCTTCGCCCTCCGCAGTTGCAGTCGGTGCTTTCGTCTGTATCCATTTCCCCCAGTCATGACCCACAGGATCGATCATAACAGAATTCTTGTCTGTGATCTGTTTCCTGCCGGCCGCATCTTCAAACCAACGGTCACAACCGTCACAGACATAATAGGTGCTGTTTCCTACTTCCGTGCAGGTTGCCGCCACAGCCTCCACTTTCGTCAGGGAATGTTCATGGCCTGTCGCGGGTATCGTTTCCGTCTTTGTATGGCTCGAGTCATTCCGGCAGGTATATGTCTTTTCACCATCTTCGGTTTCGGTAGGCTTTTTTGTCACCGTGCCGTTATCCCACCTGTGACCCAGTGCTTTGGTGATCACGGAAGATTTATCAGTGATCTCGATAAGCCCGGTAGCGTCCTCGAACCAGAGGTCGCAGCCGGAGCAGGTATAGTATGCCGTGTTGCCGGGTTCGGTACAGGTCGCTTCCTCTTCCTCCACCAGTGTCAGGCTGTGTTTATGGGCCGGGATATCCTTCCACTGCGCGGTCACGGTAGTATCCCCTGTTACCGTGATCGTATCGCTTTCGGCATATTCAGAGCCATCCACCAGCCAACAGTTAAAGGTCTGGCCCTCCGGCGCTTTGAACAGGCACTTCGGAAGCTCGTAGTCCCCGGAGACATCTTTGACGTCATCCATCGTCCCTGAACCGCCGTTCTTTTCAAAAGACACCGTGTATGTCCTTGCAGCTGCCCGGATGGTAAAGTCTCCGTTTTTCACGGTCACACTGTAGTTTGGATTCTCCGTATACGCGGCGGTCAGCACACCCTGGTAGAAGCCAGGATCCTCTTCATCACCCCTGCGGTTATAGCTTACCTCTCCCAGATCATCCTCCTTCAGGAGGCCCTCGACGGTACCGGTGAAATCGGGGTCGGTTTCTCCTTCTTCCTTGGAGGCGTTGTCCACCGTGATCGTTGCTTCGACCGGTTTGATGGTAAGCGTACCGCTTACATAGCTTATCTCATAGTTATCCGTCACGACAGTATCGCCGCGTTTTATCACGGCGCTTTTCACGGTGATCTCATAATCTCCGGCATCGGGCTTGTCCGTCTGGCTGAAATATTCGATCTGCGAAAGCGAGTCGCCGTCCTGCAGATCCTTGATGTCAATGATCCCGCTGATTTTATCCGGATCATTATACACCGTGTCGCCCTCTCCCTGGATCGCGCCCGTGTAAGTAAGCGTCTGGTCTTTCGCCGTAATGGTGGCAGAAAACTTCTTCACAACAAATGTGGTCTCCCCGGAACTGGACGCATAGCTGCTGTCTCCGGGATACTCTGCTTTTACGCTGTAAGACCCAGGAGCAAGGTCCGACAGAGTCAGCTGCCCTTTGCCCTGCATTTCCGCCGTTATTTCTACACTGTAGCTTGTACTCTTTCCGTCCGGACCGGTGACAGTCACCGTGACCGTACCGGTGGCATCGGAAGGAATGGTGACCTTGATCGTTTCATCATTTCCAACAGTAATATTCTCTGCTGTCACTGCGGTCGTCGATTGTGCCAGTATTGTGATCTTCTTAAGCTCACTGGAATAATCCGTCTTCTTGTTACCGTTCACCTGTTCGTTGAAGACATAGAGGGTGTCCCCGTCATTGTATTTTCCCGCGAGGTCAACGGTGACGGTCTTGTCGTTGCCTGTTTGTGCCAATACAAGATTCCCGTAGTAAGTGATCTCCCCGGAGCTGTTTACGATGATCGCTGAGATATACTCGTTACCACCAGCTTTGGCGCCACTGTAGCGTACAGTAATCACATCCCCGGAGCGGCTGTCGTACGCAGCGGTAAATCCGCTTCGGGTGCTGTCGAAGAGCGTTAGCTTCCAGTCTTTTCCGGAATAGTCTGAGATGAGTGTCAGAGAGTCGGCGCCTGCGGCGCCGGAAGATTTGCCGCCTTCGGCGGCAGATGTGAAGAGAACAGAGGACAGATTTAAATTGAAAGCGGGACGGGCGGCGTCATCATTCCCGACATTGATGTAGTCTATGCTGCCGTCATAGACGAGCCCCGCGTCGTTGTAATTGTTGGCGTACGGAGAGCGCAGCCACCAATAACCGGCCATGCTGTCAAAGTTCGCTTTCCGGGAGGCATTGTCTGTAAACCCATAATCGTCAAAATCCGCTTCTTCAGCGGAAAGAAAGAAGACCTTGTCGCCTTTCAGGATGTTGTCAGAGGCCCCAAAATCCACTGTATAGCTGTATTGAGCATCCTCATAGTGATAGGCATCGTCACTCTTATTCGTGGCGATCATGGCGGCCTTCTCTGTTTCGGAAAAGCTATTCGAAAGGAACGTGCTGCACCAGTCCTGTGCATCGCTGCCCTGCCAAGCATTTCCCTTTGTGTACGGATTGTTGAAGTACACATTGCCGTAAGAACTGGACGGCTCTCCCAACAGTTTTTCGCTCAGCAGGAACATACCGGCATCCCCGGTATTTGCCTTATCCGCGTCCAGTACCCTCCAGCAGGCATCAAAAAAATTTGTGGATTCGGAAGCGGTACCGAAATACACATGGTCACCATCAGCGATGCCTCCGGTGGCATTCTTCTCCTCATCTACCACCTGCATGGCTTTCCCCGTTCCGGCTGCCAGGGCTGTCTGCGGACCAAGGGCTGCCGCAAGGCATAAGGCTGCCAGAAACCAGGGAAGTTTTCTCAAGAACCGTTTCATGGTCTTTACTATCCTCCTCTTTCTTGTTTTGAAAAACATTATCAACAGGCAGCTTCACACTGTCTGAGGGTCTCTTCTCTTTGGAGGCATGTGTCAGGATAAACCGCGACAAAAGCCTGTTCCGTAGCTTCCATGTATGGCCGTGATCCAGATGCCCGCTATAACTGGCCATGCTCCTGCTGATTTCCTCCAGGGTGATGCCGCCGTTCCGATACCGTTCCTGAAAGGATCTGAGCCTCCGCTTCAGCCTTCGTTTCCCAGAAGTACGAAGCCTCCGGATCACCTTCCCGTTCTCCGTAAGATAGAAATGCCACCCGAGGTAATCCACGCCCTCCGAGACAGGAAACAGCTGGGTCTTTTCATTGAACTTCAGCTTCAGCTCATCAGCCGCCGCATTAAGTTCCGACAGACAGGCCTTCAGATGATCCTTATCTTCATGCAGCAGTACCAGGTCGTCCATGTATCTTGTGTAAAATCGGATCTGGTACTTCTCCTTGATGATACGGTCCATGCGATCCAGATGATACAGTGCGAACCACTGACTGGACTGATTGCCCATCGGCAATCCCTTCCCGGGTTCCGTCTGGAAACTGTCGATGATCATGTAAAGGAACACCTTGACTTCCGGATCCGGATAGTTCCGAAGTAGGTATTTCAGTTCGTCATGATCGATACTGTTGAAATACTTCCGGATGTCGCATTTCAGAAAATACCCGTCCGTCCCATGTTCCCGGTAGAATTCCTGGAGAAAACCGGTCAGGCGTCGGATCGCGAAATGGGTTCCTTTTCCTTCTCGGCAGGCTGCGCAATCATATATCAACCGTTTCTCGAACCATGGTTTCAGAATGTTTTCACACAGACTTGACTGCACGACCCTGTCTTCAAAAGACAGCGCCTGGATCTCCCGCTCCTTCGGATCGTGGATCATGAAATGACGGTACCCAGGTATCCGATATTTTCTTGTCTTCAGCAGATCATGGAGCCTCCAGAGGTTTTCCGAAAGCTTCAGTTCAAAGGCGATTACTTCTTTCTTGCCGTGTTTTCCCTGACTGCTTTTCCTGTAAGCCCGGTAAAGGTTCCCGAACGCGTATATCTTCTCATACTCCGTCATGCGGACTATGCTCCTTTTGGGGCCGCCGGAAAACAGCTGAAATCTTTTTGCCTAGGCAGCTGCTTATGTTGATCCGAAAGCATTCAGCCGGGAGGATATTCCCTTCCCTGTCCGCGTCCTTCTCACCGACGGCATGTGTTTTTCCACGCACGTCTGCGTGAAACGGAACAAGATTCCTTCGCCCTGATGCAGGCACGCCTTAACAGCATGCAGCTCGGATCCGTTTCCCCTGAAGCGGATATCTGGCAGGAGGGCCATGCGGGACGGGCGGCGTTATCATTTTCGACATTGTTGTTGTCTATTCTGCCGTCATTTTAGACGAGCCCCGCGTTGTTGTTATTGTTGGCGTACGGAGAGCGCAGCCACCAATAGCGCTCAAATGTCCTGCAATCCTGTCCCTTTATGCTGAAGCTCCTTAATAGAGCATGCAGCTGTTCTTTGTACCGGTTTTATACTGCAGATCGTATTGACCAAAAGCTATCCGTGGTCATTCTTACTGCCTGTTTCCGAACCGGCGCCGATCGCTGTTCATCCAGGCTCCCAACAGGTTCCTGCAGTCATAGACCAGCTTTGTGATCTGTTCATACTGCTTTGGGAGAATACATTTCTGTTCCATGGCAAGCTGCGCCATGTAGCCCAAAAGCCGAAGCTCTGTCAGGGCTTTTCGCTGCAAGGATATTCTTTCTTCACCCCTTATTATATCTCCCTGTTGTACATGGACCTCATTGGCGTAATACAGGTATTCTAACGTATTCAGTGCATATCCCTGGAGCTTTGATACTAGGGTGAAACGGAATTTCTTCGGTGATTTATCCGTCACCGTCATGATATAGGAACAGAGCTCCTTGGCCCGGGTGATCACGGTCAGTTCACTTTGCGCCGATGGCATCGCGTCACCTCCCCGTTCAAACACCGTACGTATGTTCCCGACAATTCCATGCCTGACATGGGCCGGTCTGCCCGAAGTCCACACAAGCAAAGTGTATCTATGTCATTTATACCATGGGAGGCCGTACCTTTTCACTTCTTTATTGGGATCCGGCGTATTATTTGCGTATTTATACAGATTGTCTGCGAGAGCTCGGTTTTTTTCGGATATCAGATCATCTGATAGAACCGTAAAGCCTCTTCTATCGCATTCTCCTTCTCTGCCGGGCACTGCGGCTGTCGGCTGTTTTCTGATTTCGGCTTATTGTAATTCTCCCGTTCGATGATCCCGTGCTTCTGCTTGACCTGCGCTATGTACAGGTTCGACACCTGCAGACCGGAGTGTTCCTTCACATATGCCCTGATCTCCTCGTAGGTCGCGCCTTCCTGAAAACCGGACACGTCCATACCTTCCAGACTGAACTCCACCGGGATCTTTTTACTCTTGATATCTCCCTTGGAAAGAAGAACAACGGTCTCAACTTGCTGTTCATTAGTTCTGACAAATAATGCACCGCTTTCCCCATCATAAGTCACAGGGAATGTGAAATGAATCGCTTTTACAAAATGTCCGTCCGCTCGCTTCTCTCTGTAT